>Ga0209292_1002266_pt1 | contig 22252 bp, 19 predicted proteins | sample GOMGulsemesocosm_2_FD_184634 | JGI IMG/M metagenome (GOLD analysis project Ga0209292, IMG submission 184634) | Methane-oxidizing microbial communities from mesocosms in the Gulf of Mexico - GOM9C Gulf of Mexico (SPAdes) (version 2) | ecosystem: Environmental > Aquatic > Marine > Cold seeps... | reverse complement strand
TCTCGTGGCAAGATGCTGGCACGCGACCGTATTAATGCCCTGCTTGATAACGGCTCGGCGTTTTTAGAACTGAGCCAATTTGCCGCTTGGCAATGTTACAAAGATTTTGTGCCATGTGCAGGTGTGATCGCTGGAATAGGCCGTGTCAGTGGCATTGAATGTATGATCGTTGCAAACGATGCCACCGTAAAGGGCGGCACCTATTACCCGCTCACGGTTAAAAAGCATTTACGTGCGCAAGACATTGCACAGCGTTGTCACCTGCCCTGCATTTATTTAGTGGATTCGGGCGGTGCATTTTTACCATTGCAAGATGAGGTATTTCCTGATCGCGAGCATTTTGGTCGCATTTTCTTTAACCAAGCCAACATGTCAGCCAAAGGCATTCCACAAATTGCCTCGGTAATGGGCTTGTGTACGGCCGGTGGTGCTTATGTACCCGCGATGGCTGATGAGTCGATTATTGTAAAAGAGCAAGGTACTATTTTCCTCGCTGGCCCGCCGTTAGTTAAAGCTGCCACGGGTGAAGAGGTAAGTGCCGAAGATTTAGGTGGCGCCGATGTTCATTGTAAAATATCGGGTGTTGCCGATCATTACGCCCAAAACGATGAACATGCATTACAAATTATTCGCTCGTCAATTAGCCGTCTTAATCATGTTAAAAAACCCAACATCAGCTTGGCACCAAGCGTTGAGCCATTGTTTGATAGCACCGAGATGTATGGCATTGTTGGCACAGATCTTAAAAAGCCATTCGATGTTAAAGAAGTAATTGCACGGGTTGTTGATGGCTCTGATTTTGACGAGTTTAAGCAATATTACGGCTCAACACTGGTTTGTGGCTTTGCTCGCATTCACGGTTATCCGGTTGGCATTATCGCCAATAACGGGATTTTATTCTCTGAATCAGCACAAAAAGCAACTCACTTTATTGAACTATGCTGCCAACGAAAAATACCTTTGGTGTTTTTACAAAATATTACCGGTTTTATGGTCGGTCAAAAATATGAAGCCGAAGGCATTGCCAAACACGGCGCGAAAATGGTTGCTGCTGTGTCTTGCGCCAAGGTGCCTAAATTTACCGTGTTAATTGGCGGCAGTTATGGTGCTGGCAACTATGGCATGTGTGGTCGTGCTTATGATCCAACCATGATGTGGATGTGGCCCAATGCGCGGATTTCTGTGATGGGTGGCGAGCAAGCTGCTGGCGTATTAAGTCAAGTACGTAACGATGGCTTAGCCCGTAAGGGTGAGAGTATGAGTGACGCTGAGGAAGCCGAGTTTAAAGCGCCCATTATTAAGAAATATGAAGAACAAGGTAATCCGTATTATGCCAGTGCCCGTTTGTGGGACGATGGCATTATCGATCCGGCGCAAACACGTCAGGTGCTTGGTTTAGCGATTTCAGCTGCTTTAAATGCGCCAATTGAGGACACTCAATTTGGCATATTTAGAATGTAAGGGGCTGTAATGACTAATTCACTCTCTAATTCAGAGCCTAAGTATGTAACCACGACAGTAGATGAGCGCGGTATTGCTACCGTTAACATGACTCGCGTTGAAGTTCACAACGCCTTTGACGATGTGATGATAGCTCAGCTTATTAACGCATTCGCGGCCTTAAAAACTGATGACAATGTGCGCGCTGTCGTGTTGCGTTCAAGCGGTAAAAACTTTTCAGCAGGCGCAGATCTTAATTGGATGCGCTCGATGGCTGAAAAAGACTATCAACAAAATATCGACGATGCAGCCGTATTAGCCAAGCTAATGTCTGACATTAACTTTTTTCCAAAACCGACCATTGCCCTTGTGCAAGGCGCGGCCTTTGGTGGTGCGGTCGGTTTAGTTGCTTGTTGCGATATTGCACTGGCTACGCCACGAGCAAGTTTTTGCCTGAGCGAAGTAAAAATTGGCTTAATTCCCGCTGTGATTAGCCCTTATGTGGTTGCAGCTATGGGCCAACGCCAAGCTCGTCGTTATTTTTTAACCGCCGAACGTTTTAAAGCAGATCAAGCATTAGCTTTTGATCTTATCCATCAGGTGCATGAAGATTTAGACGAGGCACTAACGCCTATTATTGACTCACTACTTGGCAATAGCCCCGCCGCAATGGCCGCAGCCAAAGAACTGATTGAATTTGTCAGCGATGAAAACATCGACCAGCAAATCATAAGCGGCACTACCGAGCGCATCGCAGCCATTCGAGTATCAGTTGAAGGTCAAGAAGGCCTTACATCATTTTTAGACAAGCGCACGCCTAACTGGGCCAAGGAATAATATTATGTTTGATAAGATTTTAATTGCTAACCGTGGTGAGATTGCTTGTCGGATCATCGAAACTGCCCACAAAATGGGCGTTCGCTGTGTTGCACTTTATTCTGACGCCGACAAAAACTCGCGTCACGTTGCCATGGCCGATGAAGCGTTTCATATTGGGCCATCACCCTCAAAAGATTCTTACCTACGCATGGATCGTATTTTAGAAGCCGCCAAACAATCAGGCGCGCAGGCGATTCACCCAGGTTACGGCTTTATGTCTGAAAACGTTGAATTTGCCAAAGCCTGTCAAGAACAAGGCGTGGTATTTATCGGCCCCCCTGTTGGCGCAATTGATGCGATGGGCTCAAAAAGTGCGGCTAAAGTGATCATGACTGATGCGGGCGTGCCCTTGGTACCTGGTTATCATGGCGACAATCAAGACGAAGCGTTTCTTAAGCTGCAATCAGAACAAATTGGTTACCCACAACTATTAAAAGCAGCCTATGGCGGCGGCGGCAAAGGCATGCGAGTCGTCTGGAACCTTGACGAATTCGATGCGGCGTTAGCCTCAACCAAACGTGAAGCAATGGCCGGTTTTGGTAACGACAAAATGCTCATTGAACGTTACCTAACCAAGCCTCGTCATGTTGAAATTCAAGTCTTTGCAGATAGCCATGGCAACTGTATTTATCTGTCTGAGCGTGACTGTTCAATTCAACGTCGTCATCAAAAAGTGATTGAAGAAGCCCCGGCACCAAACATGCCAAGCGACGTTAAAATTGCCATGGGTCAAGCGGCAGTTGCTGCGGCCAAAGCGATTGATTATGAAGGCGCTGGCACGGTTGAATTTTTATACGATGAAGACGGATCATTCTATTTCATGGAAATGAATACCCGCTTACAGGTTGAGCATCCTGTAACCGAGATGATTACCGGACAAGATTTAGTCGCATGGCAGCTAAAAGTAGCCTTTGGCGAGAATTTACCGCTAACGCAAGAACAAGTAACGGTTGACGGTCATTCGATTGAAGTGCGTATTTATGCCGAAGATCCCGACAATGATTTTTTACCGGCGACCGGTCAGCTAAATTATTTGCGCCAGCCGCAAGAGTCGCGACATGTCCGAGTCGATACCGGCGTGCGTCAAAACGATGAAGTCAGTAGTTTTTACGATCCGATGATCGCCAAGCTTATCGTGTGGGATGAAACACGCGAACGAGCAATTGCGCGCATGTTACGTGCCCTTGACGATTACCGCATTGGCGGCTTAAAAACCAACTTGGGCTTTTTAGCTAATTTAGCTGGCGCTCAACCTTTTATCGATGCCCAGCTCGATACCGGTTTTATTGAAAAGCACCACGATTTACTGTTTAGCCCAGCAACTAATACCAGCAACCGTGCCCTCGCCTTAGCAGCCTTGTCGATATTGCTTAAACGCCAGCAACAAAATGCAGTAAGCGCTACCACATGCAACGACCCGTTTTCTCCGTGGGCCAGCACCAGCGGTTGGCGTTTAAACCAATTGCCAAGCCACCAGCTCGAACTAACCGATCAACATGGTGTTGTGCATCAAATTAACGTTACACAAAATGCCAGTAGCTATCACTTTAATTTCGATGGCATCAAGTTAACCGTTAACGGGGTACTTAATGACGACCAGTTAAGCGCGACGATTGACGGTCACAAAATCAACCTACTGTTAGATCAAAACCAGCAACAGGTTACTTTGTTTATAAAACAAGACATCCACAGCTTTGTGATTAAAGGTCACGGCTCAACAGCGTTTGAAAGTGATGAAACCGAGTCAAAATTAACCGCGCCAATGAACGGCACTATTGTCAGTGTTGTGTGTCAAACAGAGCAGCAAGTAAAAGCGGGCGATCCCTTAGTCATTATGGAAGCGATGAAGATGGAATACACCATTACAGCGCCTTATGATGGCACTGTTACTGAGGTATTCTTCCAAGACGGTGACATGGTTAAAGACGGCGAACTGCTCGTTGATCTTGAGCAAGCGGAGTAAATGATGGCGCTACCAAAATATGTAAAAATTGTTGAAGTGGGTGCCCGTGACGGTTTGCAAAATGAGCAAGCTGTTACGCTGGAAGATAAAGTCACCTTGGTTAATGCTTTGAGCAAAACTGGGCTTAAAGTGATAGAAACTGGCAGCTTTGTCTCACCCAAATGGGTGCCACAAATGGCAGATAGCCACCAGCTATTTGACCGCATTGAGCGTGGCGATGGCATTACCTATTCGGCGCTAACGCCTAATATGAAAGGTCTAGAAGCCGCAATTGCCGCGGGTGCCGATGAAGTGGCGGTATTTGGCGCCGCGTCAGAAAGCTTTAGCCAGAAAAATATTAACTGCAGTGTCAGCGAATCGCTTGAACGGTTTGAACCGTTAATGGCTCGCGCTAAAGAAGCAGGCCTGCGCGTACGGGGTTATGTATCGTGCGTATTAGGCTGCCCTTACGATGGTGATATCGCGCCAGAAAAAGTGGCCTTGGTCGCGCAAAAATTGTATCAAATGGGCTGTTATGAAATCAGCCTTGGCGATACCGTCGGCGTTGGCACACCGCTCGCTGTTAAAGCGATGCTCACTGAAGTTATCAAGGGTGTGCCCGTTGACAAATTAGCGGTGCACTTTCACGATACCTATGGACAGGCATTAGCCAATATCTATAGCGCGTTAGAACTTGGCATTAGTGTGGTTGACAGCGCTGTGGCTGGTCTAGGTGGTTGTCCGTACGCTAAAGGCGCATCAGGCAATGTTGCGACCGAAGAGTTGGTCTACATGCTCAATGGCCTAGGCATTATCAGTGGGGTTGACCTTGATAAACTGGCTCATGCTGGCTGGCAAATTAGCGCGGCACTGGGCAAAGCGCCCAACTCAAAAGTGTCACTGGCCTTAAAAGCACTGCAGTAGCTGTTAGCCTAAAAGTAAAACTTATAAATAGTCACCATTAGTCACTAGGTCAACGAGATTTGGTGACTAAAATTTCATCAGTCAGTGCTTCTAGTCAGCAATCTCGAATGTTCCTGCCATTAAGAATCTTTCCACCGCAACTAATGTTTCATATTGATGATGAATCTTACTGTGGCTAAAGGGCATAATAATCAACTCATCCATGTCTTGCGTTTTTACCGAAGATATTTCGACTCGGCTATCACTGGCGTTGGACAAAAATAACCGACCAATAATTCCCTCATTTTTGCTGCCCGCAATAAGCCCAATTTTGAAATGCTTATTCGACTTAAACGAACGGTATGTTAGGTTTGGTAAAAGATCTGTTATGGGTTTGAATACGGCGGCATACCAAGGAATAAAATTAGCGATAGCTGCCAGCTTAGAGCCGCCATGTGGCGTTGCAATAAACACACATCGCCCGACATTTTGTTGTTGAGCGCTATCGATAAATGATCGGGTAATAAGCCCACCCATACTATGCGCCACATAATTTACGACATCAGCTTCATTCACTATGTCTTTGATTTGCAGATCAAGAGCGTGGCGACACTGTTCAAGACTGCCAAAAGTTGTTGGCAGGTTTACCGTGACAACATTAAAACCAGCTACCTTTAGGCCCGTTTCAAGATAAGACATGTCGGACATGTTTTTATTAAAACCATGGACAAGAATGGTAACCTCTTTGCTCACAATGCCACTCCTCCTATTCTAAGTATTTACCGTTAAATTGACACATATTAATGCATATCATTGAGATGAACTTTAAAATTAACACCTAAAGCTTGTCTAAGCTTACCGTATTATCCTATGAGTTTTCTTTTATATTCGATCGATTATCTTTATGATAAATAATGCATTATGTTTGTACTTTATAACACGTCAAAACGATACATAAATATTGAGGTAATCATGAGAGTAACTAAATTAATGAGCAAGCAAATCATTACTATCAACATGGATGACCCGCTCAGTACTGTTAAAGATATATTTGAACGCCAAGAGTTTCACCATTTACTGGTTGTCGCGGACGACAAACTGTTAGGCGTGATATCAGATAGAGACTTGTTTAAATCACTTAATCCCAAAATAGATAGTATGGCAGCGACCACAAAGGACTTAGCTTGCCTAAATATAAAAGTACACCAAATAATGACTCGTGAGCCGATATACCTCAGTGATGAGGCTACGGTTAAAAGCGCGATCGAAATGTTTAATCAACATAAAATCTCGTGCATACCAATCATTAATAACGAGGGTAAACCCGTTGGTATATTGTCTTGGCGTGACATAATGAAGGCACTTATTAAGTCTAAATAAATGCCTTCATTAACATACACAAAACAGTAATCAATGATAAAAGTTAGCGCCAGCTTGTCAAATTATTGCTACTTAGCAACACGGAAACCAAAATGATCATTGCCCGTAATAGGGTTAGCCGCGTGGTTCCAAGTATTAAGCATTGTCGCCGGGAAGTAATTGAACGAGCCGCCAATTAATCCTTTTAGATACAGATCTTTTGACTCTATAATTGTTATTGCTTCATCAATGAAGAAATCCTCTGTGAGTTTTGTGCTTACAGGTCCCGTTTGTGTTGCTGGCAGCTCTCCATCAGTAGGAGGAACGCCAGTTGTTGGAGGCACGGCTCCATCAATCGAAGGAATATCGGTCATTGTCGGTTGCGGAACATCAAAAACAACAGTGCCATTATACCAATCGGCGACCCATTCCCAGACATTGCCCCCTAAGTGATAAATACCTAACGGATTTGGTTCTTTAGAGTTAACTGGTTGCACGTGCCCGCGATGACGTACAACGGGACCGTCAACATTAATCCAAGCAATACCCTCATCGGCTGTACCATTTGATGTTGCATATTCAAAGTTTTGATCCGCCGCAGCTGCCAATCGCCATTGCGCTAGAGTCGGTAGCTTATACCCGTAGAAGTCTGCGAATGCCTTGGCCCCGCTATAAGTAATGAAGTTTGCCGGCCATAACTCGATTTCTGCCAATGTCGGCATTAAACCATCTTGATCACCCTCACCATGAAAGGTTGTTTCGTCGCCGTCAAACTCAAACCAATCTGTCGCGCTATCGACGATGTTAGGGTACTTGCTATCATCAAAATATTTATACCAATCAATCGATGCAGGATCTTCCAACGTAAAAACTTTGCTTTGGTTATCAAAATCAATGTAATTAATATTTAGCGGGTTCTCCATTTCATCAAGCGTATATTCCTTATCACTATTATGGTCATCGACAACGCGGTAGCCATTGAGATCAGTGAGTTTATTACCTTGATTATCGGTTACGTATCCCGTGTCTGTATCGACCGATATTAAGCCCGCAGCGTAAGCTTCATTTAAAAAATTAACGTAAACTTGGTTAGGAACCTCGGTGGTGCCCATTTCAAAAGCAGCGGTAGTTCCATCGGTCGGCACTGTAGCAAAACTTAACTCAAATTGAGTAGACTCTTCATTGCATCCAACAAGTGCCATGACACACAGCGCAGTAGCAGACAATTTTAATTTATTTAACTTCATTTTAAATTCCAATAGTTATCAACAATTAAATTATCAGCTAATGCATTGATGATTGATAACATCCCATTTAAATCATTGTAAATTAACACAAACAGGCTAAAACAAAGGAGGAATAATGAAGAAATAATGGACTCGTAACAACAATGTGAATCAAAACAGGATTATCACCCGTACATTAAGGTAAGTATGACCACACTAATATCTAATGAATAACATAAAAAATATAGATTTACTGATTGGCAATTCTCTATTGTTTGCAATATTATGCGCGTAAAAATAAATGTATCGAATTTAGATTATCAATAATTATCCTGTTCGCTTACTTGGAGAATTTCGACATGAATAGCATTGACCTATTTGTAAAAAACTGGGGCAGTAAAAATGCTATGGTTCCAATCGCTGCCCATGATATTGCAGAGCTCGAATCAAAATTAAATGCTTTTTTACCTGACGCATATAAATATTTAATAGCTAACTATGGCCTAGTTCACACGCCAAATGTGTTAACTAAAATCTGTGATTTGGGGGTCGAGATAGCTGAGGTACAAGATTTCTTAAACCTAGAAGATGTTTTTACATTGTCAAAACTCTATGAAATGAGCGGTATGCCTAAGGGTCATATATTATTTGCATCTGATTGTAAGGGCAATATGTTTTGCTTCAAACTCAGCGATTGTGAAAATAAAGAAACCGATTCGCCGGTGTGGTTTTATGACCAAAATTGTTGCACCATAAATAAAGTATCTAATTCTTTTACCCAATGGCTGGAACAGTTCAATCAACTTTAAACAGCTAACAATAAATTACTTAAACCGGCAATAAAAATTGATGGAGAAAGGCTATGGCAACTAAAAAAGATATTATTGATTTTTTTCTAAGTGACTTTCCTCAGGCCAATATAATTATCGACAATGTTGGCCAGCAATCAGCGACAATTACAAAGAAAATAAATCATCAGCATTTAAGGCCCGGTGGGACAGTGTCTGGCCCAGTATTAATGGAAATGGCAGATATAGCCTTGTATGTGGCGATTCTGGGCGAAATAGGTTTAGTTGCTCTTGCCGTTACCACCAATCTCAATATTAACTTTTTGCGCAAGCCTTCAGCCGACAAAGATATCATTGCTCAATGTAAATTGATAAAAGTTGGTAAAACGTTGATCATTGGGGAGGTATCTATTTATTCAGAGGGTTCTCTTGAGCCCGTTGCACATGCCGTTGGAACCTACGCACGACCACAAACACATAAATAACAAACCAATTATCAATAATTTAATATAGATAACAACAACTATTAAGCCAATGCAAAAGCCTTACGGGCATATATTGCCCCCCCCAAACTGTCTACTAATTTTACAACCGTTATTTAAAAATTGTAAATATCCATCATTCGCAATATTCAAAGTTAAAAATCTGTGGTTTAATTTTAGTTAAATTCTGTGGTCGCACTTTATGTCATACTTGCCGTCGGCCAATCACTTCTAATTATTATTCTTTTAAGATTCAAAACAAAGAAGTTTCTAATATGACTTAAATGACGTCTCATCGTTATTCTTCACACCGCAACAAATCGCCACAGCACGGCATATTTAGTGTTGTATGCTAACAATAATAGAAACTAATCCTGCTAATTTTATTTTAACTTTTGCTGGTCTTGGCAACTATCCACGATTTTATGTCAATTATTTTTACATTTTGATCCTACCAACAAAACAAAAAACATAACCAATTGATTTGTATCGATTTTAATTTTGGTGTGTTTTTGCTACAAGTTACAGTAAATGGTCTATAACAATGGACCTGTGATTATCTAACTTAATTGTAAATAATAAATAGGAAATTCACATGAAATTCAATTCTTTAAAAACGTTATTGATAGGTAGTTCTTTAGTTTTGTCTTCATTTGCTAATGCAGCAATTATATCTGGCAACCACCAAACAGACGACGGTAAAAACGTCGAGTTGAGTGGCTTAGATTGGTTAACTTGGGATCAAACCAACAACCTCTCAGTCAATGATATTATTAATGGTGTTGGCAATAGTTTCATTGCCGATGGCTGGCGCTACGCGAGCAGAGGTGAGTTTGAAGACTTGTTCGACAGTCTGTCGGGGCGGTACCGACGAGAAGTTCCATGTGTCTAACTATGACGGCGCTTCATGGGTATTAAACAACATGGAAGCTCCAAGTATTCTGTTTGGCAATCTCAACGTTCATACAATTTTTGGAGATAGTAACGCTTGTGGCGCGTCGCGCTGTGAAGGCTACACGGCAATTAATACTAATTTGGAAGGGAATTTTCGAAACGGGTTTGGCTTGAGCATTGCTCTAGGAGCAACCAATGAAAACGAAGCTTATAGCGTAGCACTGTATGATAGAACGGCATTCAATGCTTCTCATGTGCTAGTGCGGACATCAGACGTCGTTGACGTGCCAGAACCAAGCACACTTGCCATTTTAGCCTTAGGGCTGTTCGGATTAGCAGCTCGTCAGCGCAAAAACGATGTAAAATAACAAATCGCACCTACTATCTTATTGATTCTATGTTTAATGACCACTTGCGCTATCTTCGCAGTGGTCATTTGATGTTCACCAATCCCTCGATTTAATAGCAGAATTTTCTTGTCCCTACATTTATCATTCCTATGAATTTGATTTTAAACATCACCACCTTAGCCTAATCTCTGACCAACAAAGTATGGTACAAAGGTGATACGATTTATTTAATGAGAAAAACTAATGTTCACATTAAAAATAGAGCAAGGCTTAGAGCTTGCTCTGGTCCAGAGATCATTTGCCGCAAAGTACCTTGAAATTGTTACTCGTGAACGCCAATATCTTAGTCAGTGGTTAGTTTGGCCACCGCATGCCCACGACGAACAATTTTTTGTAAATTTCATCACCAAATCATTGCATGATTATGCCGACAACAACTCACTGGTATGCGCGATAATCTTAAATGGCGAAGTGGTAGGTAACATTAGTTTCAATAGTATTAACCATACCCTTAAAAAAGTTGAAATCGGTTATTGGCTCAGTGCTCAACATCAGGGGAAAGGTATAATCACTAAATCGCTGGCTAAGTTAATTACCATTGCCTTTATCGATTTAGCAATGGAAAAAGTTGAAATATCGGTGGCTGTAGACAACAAATCAAGTCGTAAAGTATGTGAGCTTTTAGGGTTTGAATTAGAGGGCGTAATATCACAAGCTGAGAATCTAAACGGCCGTATTGTTGCTCATGCAGTGTATGGATTAAACCGCGAGCACTGGTCAGCATCATAACAAGGCGTCAGCTTTTAACAAGGAGCAGCTATGAGCAAAAATACAATCGAGTATTGGGACGTGTTAGCCGAGGCTAACCATCATAAGTGGCAAACGATACCCGATACCAACGGGCAACTTGAGCAATTAACGCTGGCACAAGACTCAGTAACAGGTGATATACCCAAGCTACTTGAGAATGCAGGTTTCAGAGCTTCTCAGGTGAGTTAGCACAAGGCACATCATTTTAGGAATGCTTATTGCCTTTCAAACTGATGTAACGTAGTGATTACTTATCTGAGAAGCTCCCTACGGGCGGGTTTTAAAGGGGAAACTACCACGTTATTTACTTTGATAAGGGAATGACCATTACCAGCAATAAATACCTTGTATTTACCCCTTTAAATTCCCGCTGAAATCCTGCAGCTCCAGAAGCTTGGGTATATACCCGATTAACTAAGTTTAAATCTGGGGCTGACACCACTCTATTGGGGGGAAATCACATGATTACCCCGAAGAAATTTATATTATTTCAGGTCGGCTGTTTGATGCTGCTTTTGATTTGTGGCTTGAACCGGTTTTTTATGCCTGCCGCCCTCCTGGCGAAGTGCATGGTCCGTTTATTTGTGAGCAGGAGTGTTTATACCAACCTAGCAAAGTACCTAATCATTTTTAATGGCCTAAATAGATGATGACTGCGTTATTTCTTTTCTATGGAGAAAAACTACATACGTAAAGAAATGCCTTGTCCTAATCAATTTATACGCATAAAAAAGTAGACCACTTACTTACCTAGATTGGTATTAGTGTTAGAAATTTCTCAGCCAAGTCAGGCAATAAGTAACGCCTAATTGTAAAAACATTTAGATTGGCAGTGGAGAAAAAACTGAAGTGGTCAAACCAACCAGCAAGTGATTTTATTACCCATTTACCTATTGTTGCTGATTAAATATCCACTACTGATTTGTCGGTCTAAGGCTTTAGTCTAATTCCAGTCAAATAAAACTAACGATTAGATAATAAATCGGGTAATCTCACAGATAATATTAGTCATAGTTGGAAGTAGAAGCGTAATGAAAAAAGTAGGTCTGGTTGGTTGGCGCGGCATGGTTGGCTCAGTTTTAATGCAACGTATGCAACAAGAAAATGATTTTAACAATATTGAGCCGGTCTTTTTTAGTACCTCTCAAACAGGGCAAGCTGGTCCAGATATTGGTAAACCAGTCACGACCTTACAAGATGCTCATGATATTGCTGCGCTAGCTCAACAAGACATTATCATTAGCTGTCAAGGCGGCGACTATACCAAAGCTGTTTACGATAAATTACGTGACAGTGGTTGGCAAGGTTACTGGATTGACGCAGCCTCTTCATTACGCATGGCCGATGACAGTATTATTGTGCTTGATCCGGTCAACTTAGATGTGGTTGAGCAAGGCATTAAAGACGGCGTTAAAACCTTTGTTGGTGGTAACTGTACCGTGTCTCTGATGTTAATGGCATTAGGCGGTCTTTTTGCAAACGATTTAGTTGAGTGGGCTAGCCCAATGACTTATCAAGCAGCCTCTGGTGGCGGTGCTCGTCATATGCGTGAACTGTTAAATCAAATGGGCGCGATCAATAATGTTGTTAGTGAAGAACTGGCCTCACCCGCTTCTGCTATTTTAGACATTGACCGTAAAGTATCTGACTTTATTCGCAGTGGCGAATTAGTCGCTGATCAGTTTGGCGTACCACTAGCTGGCAGTTTAATCCCGTGGATTGATTCACCATTACCGTCGGGTCAAACTCGCGAAGAATGGAAAGCGCAAGCCGAAGCAAATAAAATTCTTGGCACTGAAGATTCACCAGTACCTGTTGACGGATTATGTGTGCGAATTGGTTCAATGCGTTGTCACAGCCAAGCGATTACAATTAAGCTTAAGAAAGACATACCCGTTGCAGAAATTGAGTCAATTTTAGCCAAGCACAACCCTTGGGTTAAAGTTATTGCGAACGAGCGCGGCATCAGCGAGCAAGAACTAACACCAGCTAAAGTTACTGGTACTTTAAGCGTTCCGGTTGGCCGAATTCGTAAACTGAGTATGGGGCCAGAATATATCAGTGCCTTTACCGTTGGCGATCAACTGTTATGGGGCGCTGCCGAGCCATTACGCCGGATGTTAAACATCTTACTAAAAGATTAAACATCTACTGGGTGTTAGGACATACTGTTGTTCTAACACCTATCTTTCATCCAACTTCCCCAGCTTAACTCTCTGTTTCAATAATCAGCTTAAAAGTTCACATTAATACTCTATTTTAATACTCTATTTTAATACTCTATTTTAATACTCTATTTTAATACTCTATTTTAATACTCTATTTTAATACTCTATTTTAATACTCTATTTTAATACTCGCCTTTAACACTCGACTGTTACACAGCTCACTGTCTAGCCGTGCTCTAGTTTTCACTGCTTTCTCATTTATGAACAAAAATTAAACGATCAGTAACACTCATCACCGTTATTACTGCAAATAGAACTATTTGTTTGATAAACTCTATCTATTAATTTGAAGCACACAATCTATATTTGTTATCAATATGTTAAATATTTGGTTAAATTTAACAACTAACATCTTAGATAAAATGATAATCAACAGGAAGAAGAAATCACAATGAGTTCCACTAGAGGTATGTTCAACTCCCGACTCGGGTTTATTTTAGCAGCAGCAGGTTCAGCTGTCGGTTTAGGTAATATTTGGGGCTTTCCAACCCAAGCAGCCCAAAATGGCGGCGCAGCGTTTGTATTAATGTATTTAATTTTAGCATTCTGTCTGGCTTACCCAGCTTTTATGGCTGAGTTATTAATTGGTCGTTATGGCCAAGCAAATGCTGTCGCGTCATTAACAAAAATGTCCAATTCACCAGCGCAAAAAAAGTTTGCTTTTGTGGTCGGTTTTGGCGGTATTTTATGTGCTGGGCTGTTAATGAGTTTCTATTCAATCGTTGCGGGCTGGATGATTGCCTACACGGCTGAACCTATTGCTTCGGCTGTTGGCGCCGACGCTGCAGCAAGCTGGTTAACGACGCATGCTGTGCCACGTAATATCATTTTTACCGCTATTTTTAGTGGCCTTACTATTTTAATCATTCGTCAAGGTGTCGCCGATGGCATTGAGAAATGGTCAAAGCGTTTGATGCCAGCATTGATTATTTTACTGGTTTCATTAACGATTTATGTCATGACATTGGAAGGTGCTAGCGAAGGATTAAAGGCATATTTAATTCCAGATTTTTCGCAATTATTTGATACTCAACTAATTGTAAGCGCTTTAGGTCAAGCTTTCTTTTCATTGTCACTTGGTACCAGTGTGATCATTGTTTATGGTTCTTACATTAACCGCTCTGAAAACATTGTTTCTTTAGGTGCTTACGTAACGCTTATCGACGTGTTTATTGCGTTTTTAGCAGGTTTATTAATTATTCCAGCAATGTATGTAGCACAAGCTCAAGGCGTTCAGATATTTGCCACCGATGGGTCGTTGCTTTCTGGTGATACTTTAGTTTTTGCTGTGTTACCGAGCCTTTTTAACAGCATGGGTTTTGTCGGTTATTTTGTTGCTTTTGCCTTCTTCTGCTTAATGTCGATTGCAGCACTAACATCGTCAATTTCAATGCTTGAAGCGCCTGTTTCTTACTGTGTTGAACGCTTTAACATTGAACGTAAACTGGCAACTGTACTGATTGGCTTACTAATTTTCTTGATTAGCCTAATGATCATTTTTAACTTTGGTCAACTGTTTGGTTTAGTCATTGCGATTACCACCAAGTACGGTCAACCGATTATCGGCATGTTATGTTGTATTTTCGTTGGATGGATTTGGCACCGCTCGTCAATTCTTAATGAGCTAAAGCAAGGCAATGAAACTGTAGAACACTCGCTGTTTTGGAAGATTTGGCCTTGGTACACCAAGATAGTTTGTCCGCTTGCGATCGGCGCGGTATTTGCGGCTTCACTCTAAGGCCACATGCCCAAGTTTCACACAAAGAAGGTGTGTAAATATAATCGTTGCAAGAGCCATTGTGTCAAAGAAAGCTTTGAAGTAGATTTACCGCGGTAATTAAAGTTATCGCGGTAAATCTTAATAGCTCGAACCCTCTCTCCATTTTAACTAGTCCAAATAAAGGTAGATTCGCTACGCCTTACTCAACGTAAGCCAACAGATGCCAACCTGCGACAACAATCAGCTATTTCCCCCCATTGGTTATACTTTTTTATTAATAATGCTATCAGAATCAGCTAAATAAATACTCGACATTTGTCTAAAAAATTATCAATATAAGATCCAGTTTGACTAATATTAATACGTTTAATACGCTTGTTTAAATGTTACGAGGGGTAATTATGTTAATTGGAGTACCGATAGAGACCTTTAGTGGTGAAACACGGGTCGCAGCCACACCGAAAACAGTGACACAATTAATCAAGCTTGGTTTTGATGTTGCTGTTGAAACAAACGCGGGTGCCAAATCAAATTTTAGCGATCAATCTTATATTGACGCTGGGGCATCCATTGTCTTTAATCAGGAAAAAGCCTTTGACAGTGACATTATACTTAAGGTCAACGCGCCGAGTGACGGCACTAACAATAGTATAAATGAAGTTGATTTTCTTAAACCAAATACCACGTTAATTAGCTTTATTTGGCCAGCACAAAATGAAGATTTATTGGCTAAATTAGCCCAGCGCGATATTAATGTGATGGCAATGGACAGTGTGCCACGCATGTCGCGGTCACAGTCACTTGATGCGTTAAGCTCAATGGCCAACATTGGTGGATATCGTGCTGTTGTTGAAGCTGCTCACCAATTTGGCCGTTTTTTTACTGGTCAAATTACCGCTGCGGGTAAAGTACCACCAGCAAAAGTATTAGTAATTGGTGCGGGTGTTGCTGGCCTTGCTGCCATTGGTGCAGCAGGCAGTCTCGGCGCTATTGTACGAGCTTTCGATACTCGTCCAGAAGTGAAAGAACAAATAAACTCAATGGGTGCCGAATTTTTGGAGCTTGAATTTGATGAAGAATCAGGTTCTGGTGATGGTTATGCCAAGGTAATGAGCAAAGAGTTTATCGACGCAGAAATGGCGTTGTTTGCTGAGCAAGCAAAAGATGTTGATATTATTATCACCACTGCGCTTATTCCTGGGCGACCAGCGCCAAAGCTAATCACCAAAGAAATGGTTGATTCGATGAAACCTGGCAGTGTCATTGTTGACTTGGCCGCCGCTAATGGTGGTAACTGTGAATATTGCGTGTCTGGTGAAGTCTTTACCACCCAAAATAACGTTAAAGTTATTGGTTACACTGATTTGCCTGGTCGCCTACCAGCCCAATCATCGCAACTTTATGGCACTAACTTACTTAATCTTCTTAAATTACTGTCCCCTGAAAAAGACGGTGAGATCACCATTGATTTTGACGATGTTGTAGTACGTGGTATTACCGTCATTAAAGCAGGTGAAATAACGTGGCCAGCGCCACCTATTCAGGTCAGCGCCGCGCCATCGCAAAGCGCTACGCCAGAGTTAACTGAACTTCCTCCTAAAAAGGAAATGCCAACCGGCATCAAGTACGGCTTAGCTGCGGCCGCCCTTATTGGTTTTGGCGCTATCGCTAATTATGCACCAGCTGACTTTCTATCCCATTTCACGGTCTTTGTATTGGCTTGTGTCATAGGTTATTACGTGGTCTGGAATGTTAGCCATTCGTTACATACGCCCTTAATGAGTGTCACCAATGCCATTTCGGGCATTATTATTGTTGGCGCCTTGGTTCAGGTGAGTAGTGACAGTATTTTAGTGAATATTTTTGCTATTTTTGCCACCCTGATTGCGACCATTAATGTGGTTGGTGGTTTTGCTGTTACCAAACGCATGTTAAAAATGTTTCAAAGATAAGGAGTCTTACAATGTCACAAGGTTTAGTTTCAGCCGCTTATGTAGTTTCGGCGCTGCTCTTTATTTTGAGTTTAGCGGGTTTATCAAAACAACAAACAGCGCAACAAGGTTGTTATGCCGGTATTGCTGGCATGGCTATCGCTTTAATCGCGACTATTTTAAGTCCATCTGTTGAAGGTGTCGGTTTTATTATCGTTGCGATGCTCGTCGGCGGTGGTATTGGCTGGCAACTGGCACAAAAAGTCGAAATGACCCAAATGCCAGAATTAGTTGCCATTTTACATAGCTTCGTTGGTCTGGCTGCGGTATTGGTTGGTTATAACAGTTACATTGATCATGGTGTAATGGTTGGTGCAATAAAAAACATTCACCTAGTTGAAGTGTTTTTGGGGGTATTTATTGGCGCCGTTACATTTACCGGTTCCATTGTCGCGTTTGCCAAGTTACGTGGGTTAGTTAGTTCTAGTGCACTCATGTTACCCCATCGTCATAAGATGAATCTTGCGGCACTTATCGTGTCAGCTTGGCTACTAGTAACTTTTGTCCAGCAAGACGGTTCAACTGGTGCGCTCATTGTCATGACTATTATCGCCTTAGTGTTTGGTTATCATTTGGTTGCCTCAATTGGTGGTGCCGATATGCCGGTTGTGGTCTCGATGCTTAATTCATATTCTGGCTGGGCCGCGGCAGCCGCTGGGTTTATGTTAGCCAATGACTTACTGATTGTTACTGGTGCTTTAGTGGGTTCTTCGGGGGCTATTTTAAGTTACATTATGTGCCGTGCGATGAACCGTTCGTTTATCTCGGTAATTGCCGGTGGTTTTGGTAACGATGCCGTAGCAAGTTCAGGTGATGAAGAGCAAGGCGTTCATTATCCAACTACAGCCGAAGAAGTGGCAGAGATGTTACTTGACTCTAAAAGCGTAATCATTACCCCAGGTTATGGCCTAGCGGTTGCTCAAGCGCAATATCCGGTGCATGAAATTACTCAAAAATTGCGTGAGCGTGGCATTAATGTCCGCTTTGGTATTCATCCTGTTGCCGGTCGTTTACCTGGCCACATGAATGTATTATTAGCCGAGGCCAAAGTACCTTACGATATCGTGATGGAAATGGATGAGATTAATGACGACTTTTGCGAGACAGATACTGTCTTGGTGATTGGGGCTAACGACACGGTTAATCCTGCTGCTAAAGATCCGGGTAGTCCAATAGCCGGTATGCCTATTTTAGAAGTGTGGCATGCCAAAAATGTTATCGTGTTTAAACGTGGTATGGCAACGGGGTATGCTGGGGTGCAAAATCCATTGTTCTTCAAAGAAAATACCAAGATGTTATTTGGCGATGCGAAAGAATCTGTGGAGCAGATTTTAAAAGCTATTTAATTTTCTATTAACAAAAAACCGCTCAATTGAGCGGTTTTTTAGTTTAACATGAGCAAATGTGTCAGTTTATTTAAAACTTATAAGCTGCAGTTAAATAATGGCTAAATCCAGTGCTTTTAGTAGCGCCATCTTTTATACCATATACATTTTTATAGCTCTTCAAGCCATAACCAACAGAATATTGGTTTGAATGCCAATGAATACCATTATACATAGCACCGCCGTCACTTGAAGACGCCCCCATAGACTCTCTCATACCAAACTGCCAATCGATGTAACCCTGGTAAGAGATGAACGATTTGTTTTCGAAGAAGAAAAACGGCTTAAACCAGTTAACTGATGTTTGGTAACCATTCCAATCTTTTTGGCGAATGTCGTAAAGTGCGTAGGTATTAACGCCAACTTTACCAAACCAAGGTACCATTACATCCGCGCCTAAACCAACGAAGCCATTATTAACGTAATCACCAGCACCGCCGCCCCAGCTAAACAATGTTGAAACGTAAACTTCTTTAATTGCGCCAATTGATAAATCTTTACCCGTTAAGGCATCAAGAGACATTCTAGGAGCAAATTTCATGTAACTTTTAGCTTGGTTGTTTTTTGCAGAATTGTCTTTTTCTGATAAATTAAAGATATCTACGTATCCATAAAGGTCAAAAATCCCTGAGCGACCGCCAAATTCCATTTCAAGAAAATCATGATTCTTGTCTACTGCATCTTTGTCACGTGGTAGCTGATCGATTGAATACATAAGATTAAACTGCATCCATTTGTAATCATTTTTATGAATATCGCCATCTGAATAATCAGCAGCGAATGTCGGCATTGCCGTGGCTGCAAGGGCAGATAAAGCTATCAGGGATTTGCGCATGGGGAACTCTCTTATTTTGTTATATATAGATAAATAAGTCAGCCAAAATATTCGGCTCCTCGTTTATGCGGCGCATTCTAGCGAGTTAGTTCCGTGAAGTAATGCAATTCATATGATTTACTGCCAAAAACGTGAACAAGGTCACTTTAAACGAGTTATAAGGCATTTTATTTGTGACTCTTATACTACTTTTTCATTAGGAGAGCCCTAAAAACGGGAGCCAGTAAACAGTTTTGCCATTATTAATGAGTTTATTCATAATTTTCGAACGAGCTCTCATAATACTCGCTAGTGTGTTACCCGCTTGTTATCAGTTGAATGCAAAATGATCAGAAATATTTTGAACATTGTTCAATATTATGTCATCATATTTTGAACGCTGTTTAATTAAGCTGGGTTTAGAATCAAAAAGGAATAACACATGGCCCGACGCAAAGATCATAGTCCACAGCAATTAACCGATTTAACCATTGCTGCCGTCATCAGTTTTATGGCTCAACATCCGATTAATCAACTGAGCCTACGCGGCTTGGCAAAAATAGTTGGCTATTCTCCAGGTACTTTACTTAATCTATTTGGCAGCTATAACAAATTATTATTACAAGTGAGTGGCTTTACCTTAGGTCAGATCCAACAGCAATTAGCTGTCGAAGTAACGTCGACCGACACTAACAACTCCCCTATCAACCCAACTGACAGCATTGTCGCTATTGCCAATAGCTATCTTAATTTTGCGCAACAGGCTCCCTATCAATGGCAACAGGTATTTGAGCACCGCTTAGATAGCGGTCAGGAAATACCACCATTACATCAACAACAAATAACGGAGCTATTTCAATTAATTGAGCCCTTGTTAGCCCAATTAGCGCCGCTAGCTAATGCCAATACGATCTTAATTGCCAGTCGAACACTTTGGGCCAGTGTTCACGGAATTTGTATGATGAGTATTGAAGATAAGTTATTCACACCAGCAAGTGTCACTAGTGATACTTTAATTAATTCCTTGGTCACTCATTACTTGAAGGACTGGGTAAGTAATAATCAATAAACCTAACGTTAACTTGTACTTAAATAGTTAATCAATAATTTTTCAGGGAAAGAAAAGGAAATATAACATGTCTAACCAAAGTCAATTTAGCCTGCTTAAACAACGACGGTTTTTGCCCTATTTTGTCACGCAAGCCTTGGGCGCTTTTAATGACAATTTATTTAAAAATACCTTACTACTCTTTATTGCTTTTGCTGGCGTGCAAAGCCAGCAGCAGTCTGCGTTATTGACCAATGTCGCCGCAGGTTTATTTATTTTACCTTTTTTCTTATTTTCGGCGATTGGCGGACAATTGGCCGATAAATTTGAAAAATCTCGGTTAATTCGTTTAATCAAACTCGCTGAAATACTGATTATGCTGGCAGGTGCCGCGGCCCTTATCTCTGGCCAAACCTATTTATTGTTAGCGGTATTGTTTTTAATGGGCACCCAATCAGCTTTTTTTGGCCCGGTAAAATTCTCGTTATTACCACAACATTTAAGTCGTGAAGAACTGGTTGGTGGCAATGGCTTAATTGAAATGGGTACCTTTATTGCCATTTTAGGTGGCACCATTTTGGCCGGATTAATCTTTGAGTTTGATAGCGCTTTAGTGATTGTCGCGATGTTAGTGATTGCATTTGCTCTATTAGGTTATTGGGCTAGCAGCTCTATTCCAGCGGCACCAGCCAATGATCCCAATTTAGTTATCAACTGGAATCCAATCTCTAGTATTAAAAATACAGTAGCTGGTATCAAGGAACAACGGGCATTATATTTGTCAATATTGGCCATTAGCTGGTTTTGGTTTTTAGGCGCGGGTTACCTAACCCAGTTTCCGACCTTTGTACGTCAGAACCTTGGCGGCAATACTCAACTGGTCACTTTATTGCTAACGATTTTTTCATTCGGAGTGGGTCTTGGTTCTTTGTTATGTGAGCGTTTGTCAGGTCGTAGCATTGAGCTTGGCATCATTCCAATTGGCTCTATTGGTATTAGTCTTTTTGGCATCGATTTATATTTCGCATCACAGTCTCTTGTCGTGATGGACAATATGACCGCATGGCAATTTTTAAGCCACGGGGCTAATTATCGACTAATGGCAGACTTGTTATTGCTGGCCCTGTCCAGTGGTATTTATGTGGTGCCTCTTAACTCGTTGATTCAAACACGAGGCGATGACAAATGTCGCGCGCAAATTATTGCTGCTAACAATGTGCTAAACGCTTTTTTTATGGTGATAAGTGCCATTACGGCCGTAGTGCTGCTGACTGTTTTTGAGCTAACTATTGCGCAATATTTTTTGGTGTTGGCATTAGTTAACATTGCGGTAGCCGGTTATATTTATTATCAAGTGACGGAATTTGTGCTGCGCTTCATTATTTGGATCATCAGCCACACTATGTACCGGGTTAAACACCGAGATTTAGCAAACATTCCAGACACAGGTGCGGCGGTTTTAGTGTGCAACCACGTAAGCTATGTCGATGCCTTGTTAATTGCAGGAGCCTGTCGCCGCCCTATTCGATTTGTAATGGACCGTAATATCGCTAACATGCCAGTGATGAAATATGTATTTAAATGGGCTAAAACTATTCCAATCTGTGCCCAAGCCAAAGATCCAGACACTTTCGCGCGGGCTTTTGAACAGATAAGTAGCGAGCTTAAAAATGGCGAATTGGTCTGTATTTTCCCCGAAGGAAAACTAACTAAAACCGGTGAGTTAAATCAGTTTAAAAGCGGGATAGAAAAAATATTGGCGGCTGATGCGGTGCCAGTGATCCCAATGGCGTTAACGGGTCTGTGGGGCTCCTTCTTTAGCCATAAAGGTGGATCTGCGTTAACAACCAAACCACGACGTTTCTGGTCACGAGTTAAACTAACTGTTGCTCCCGCGGTATCACCGCAAAATGCAAGTGCATCGTCATTGCAAGACAGCGTCGCTGGCTTAATTGAATCAACAACGCCCTAATTTTATTGGCATAAAAATCGA
>Ga0209292_1002264_pt1 | contig 22253 bp, 18 predicted proteins | sample GOMGulsemesocosm_2_FD_184634 | JGI IMG/M metagenome (GOLD analysis project Ga0209292, IMG submission 184634) | Methane-oxidizing microbial communities from mesocosms in the Gulf of Mexico - GOM9C Gulf of Mexico (SPAdes) (version 2) | ecosystem: Environmental > Aquatic > Marine > Cold seeps... | reverse complement strand
TTTTCCGGTTTCGATAGAAATTTCTCTTCCATCTCCTAGGTCAATGACCTCTTTAAAAACTTTTGGAATCATAATTTTTTTAATTCTAAATTAAACATTGGTTGTTGTGTTGTTGTAGTAGTTGTAGTCCAATGAAAAACTATAGTTTTCGCTTCTTCATTATGTATTTAAAACTAAATTAGTGGTTTAGCTTTAAATGAAAAAGAGAGGCGTAAAGCCTCTCTTTTTTGATTATTTTCTTAATCCTAATTCTTTAACAATAGCACGATATCTTAAGACATCTTTCTTAGTTAAATAGTCAAGTAGGCTTCTTCTTTTTCCTACTAACATTACTAATGAACGCTCAGTGTTATAATCTTTACGATTCTTTTTTAAGTGTTCAGTTAAGTGGTTAATTCTTTCTGTGAATAAAGCGATTTGCCCTTCTGCAGAACCAGTGTTCTTTGCAGTTCCTCCGTGTTTTGCGAAAAGTTCTGCTTTAGCTTCTTTAGATAATAACATGCTAATATTTATTTAAATGATTGTTATGCAATTGATATGCCTTTCATATCAAGCAGCAAATATAATATATATTTGGTAATTAACAATTTAAAGAGTGATTGTTTTGTTGTAAAAAACATCGAGATAAACCTTTGCCTAAGAAAGCGTTTATCTCGATGTAATACACTAGATGTGTAGTGATTAGATTCTTTAAAGAATTTTGAGCTAAAAAATTAGATAGTTAATTAGCTTATAGTAAAGTTAACGAATAATTGGCTATTAAGAAATACCTTTAATTAGGTATTTCTTAATAGCCAATTATAGTGAGGTGTTATGCTCTTATTTCGTTATTTTGAATTAAATCCAAATATAAGTTTAACTTGTCCTTTAGTTCCTTTCTTGGAGTGATGAAATCTAAAAAACCATGATCTTGAACAAACTCTGCAGTTTGGAATCCATCAGGCAATTCTTTTCCAGTAGTATCTTTTACAATCCTTGGTCCAGCAAAAGCTATTAAAGCCCCAGGTTCCGAAATGTTTACATCCCCTAACATAGCAAAAGAAGCTGTTGTTCCTCCTGTAGTAGGGTCCGTGCATAATGAAATGTATGGTATTTTTGCTTCAGCAAGTTGTGCTAGTTTAGATGATGTTTTTGCTAATTGCATTAGTGATAATGCAGCTTCCATCATACGTGCTCCTCCAGATTTTGAGATAATCATGAATGGAATGTTGTTTTTTAAAGAATAATCTGCAGCACGTGCAATTTTTTCCCCAACAACAGAGCCCATTGATCCTCCAATAAAAGCAAAATCCATGCAGGCGATAACAATATCCTTTCCCTTAGATTTACCTACTGCAGTTTTTACTGCGTCTTTTAAGTTAGTCTTTTTTTGAGCGTCCTTTAAGCGATCGCTATATTTTTTCTTGTCCTCAAATTTTAATGGATCTTTTGAGGTTAAGTTTTCATTTAACTCTTCGTATTCATTGTTGTCGAAAAGTATTTCGAAATATTCATTACTTCCAACTCTTACGTGATATCCGTCTTCAGGACTTACGTAAAAATTCTTAGCTAATTCTTCTGTGTCAACAATCTTACCTGTAGGAGATTTATACCACAATCCTTTTGGAGTGTCTTTTTTCTCGTCTGTTGATGTTTGAATTCCTTTTTCTGTTCTTTTAAACCAACCCATATTTTTTCTTGCTAAGTAAAACTGTTATAAACAGTTTATAAAGTGTTTATGTTATTTAAGTCCTCGAAAGATTTTTTCAATCTAGCTATAAAAGTTTTTTCACCTTCTCTAAGCCATTTTCTAGGATCGTAATATTTTTTGTTTGGTAATTCTTCTCCCTCAGGGTTACCTATTTGTTTTTTAATATATTCTTGCTTATCTAAAATGTAATCACGAACCCCTTCAGTAAATGCAAATTGCATATCAGTGTCTAAGTTCATTTTGATAACTCCGTAAGTGATAGATTCTCTGATTTCTTCAACTGTTGATCCAGATCCTCCATGGAAAACAAAGTTTATTGGATTTGCTTCGGTGTTATATTTCTTTTGAATATACTCTTGAGAATTCTTTAAGATTTTAGGAGTCAATACAACATTTCCTGGTTTGTATACACCGTGTACGTTTCCGAATGCTGCAGCAATAGTGAATTGGTCACTAACTTTCATTAGCTCTTCATATGCATAGGCTACTTCTTCAGGTTGAGTGTATAATTTAGAAACATCTACATCAGAGTTATCTACGCCATCCTCTTCTCCACCAGTAATTCCTAGCTCTATTTCTAAAGTCATACCTATTTTACTCATGCGAGCTAGGTATTTCTTGCAAATCTCTATGTTTTCTTCTAATGGCTCTTCAGATAAATCTATCATGTGTGAGCTATATAATGATTTTCCAGTTTCAGCAAAATGTTTTTCACTTGCGTCTAATAAACCATCAATCCAAGGTAGTAGTTTTTTAGCTGCGTGATCCGTATGTAAAATTACTGGTACACCATAAGCTTCTGCTAATAAGTGTACATGCTTAGCGCCTGAAATAGCGCCTAAAATTCCAGAAACATCATTTTCGTTTGTTAATCCTTTTCCAGCATTAAACTGTGCACCACCATTAGAATACTGAATGATTACTGGTGAATTTACTGCTGCTGCAGTTTCCATAACAGCATTGGCACTGTCTGATCCTACTACGTTAACAGCAGGTAAAGCAAAGCCTTTTTCTTTAGCGAACGCAAAAATCTCTTGCACTTCTTTTCCTGTAGCTACTCCTGGTTTTATGTTGTAATTCATTTTAGTTATGTGTTTCTTGTAAAAAAATAGAGTACAAATGTAGTAAAATTACGATGCTTAAAAAGGATAATTTATACCAAAGTTATATACAGCGTTTTTGAAATTGTAATTTTTAAGCCATTTTCCGTTTTCAAGGTATGGTTCGTAGGTTTTAAAACCGATGTCAAATCGTAAAACAAAAAAGTTAAAATCGTAACGAAGCCCTAGTCCAGAACCAATAGCTAGTTCACTAAGGTCTTTTAAAGAGTCAAATGTGTAGTCTGGGTCTTCTTCATTATCTAATACATTCCATATGTTACCGGCGTCAACGAAAAAAGCACCTTTTAAATCGCCAAAAAAAGTATAACGAAACTCTGCGTTTAAGGCAATTTTCATGTTTGCTTCGTTAAATTCATTTTTACCGCCACTAATCCCTGGTCCTAAACTATATGCGTCCCATCCTCTATTGTCGTTACTTCCTCCTCCAAAAAAACTTCTAGAAAATGGAATAGAATTTGAATTTCCGTATGGAATTGCAATTCCGAAAAAGCTTCTAAAAGCAAAAGTATTATTGTTAGGTAGTCCCCAATATTTTATATAATCTAGTTCAGTTTTTGCGTATTGTGAGTAGGCTACGTCAAATAACTCATACCTATCATCTGTATTCTTTTTTAAATCTAATGCATTAGCTAGCGTAGATAATGTGTTTCCTGCTAACTCTAGCTTTATTCCTAATCTGCTAAAGTCATTGTCTACAATACTTGATCGAGTGTTTTTTACATACGAATAATTTGTGGTGAAAATTAAATTATTTTCAGTTAAACGCTGTCTTCGTTCTTCAATGTTTTTGATCTCTTGTGTCTCAGTTTCTGATATTTGAGATGCTACATCTGGTGGTAAAGTGTTATTTGTAACATCATCTGTAAATTGTGATGTGCCTTCGGGTATACTAAGTCCTTGAGAGGTATATCCTGAATTTACGGCTATTGAGTTTAGTTTGTCATAGGAATTGTTGTAGATTTCAAAGTATTTTTCGGGGTTTTCATTACTTACAAACTGCATGTTAAATAAATCAAAGCGATTGGTGATAGTTGCTGATGAAAACCAACTATAATTTAGTATTCCTGTGAACGTAGTTTTATCCAAGCCAATATTTGTTTGTGTGCTTGCTCCAAAAATTACTCGGGTTGTTGGTGACATCATTTTAGGAATTACCTTTGTAGTATTAATAGGGAAAAGTATACGCGGAAATGATAGTTTTAAGTCGGCTCCAAATTCCCGGAGATCAAAAAATTGATCTTCTCTATCGGCGCCATCTTTTGAAGCTCCGATAGACCCTCTAAAGGCTAGTTCTAAATTCTCTGCTCCTTTAAAAACGTTTCTAGCTAGTATTGAGGTGCTTAAGGAAAGTCCAACATTTTGAATATCGTTGTGTAATGCATCTAAACTGTATTCTAGTTCAAATTTCTTAAGAGGTGTTAGAAGGATATTGGCTATTAGACTAGTTTTAGTCGAGTCCCTGTCATCTATAATGTATTTTATGTTCGGATATTTAAATGTTTTTAAGTTGTTAAGTTGTGTTAGGGTTAATGTTTTGTCAAGGTCTTTGTATATTGAGTTAGGTTTGATGAAAATTGCGTCAGAAAGTGCTTTTGGTTTAAAACGTAATTTATCAAAACTGTAGAAATTATGCCCGTTGTATGTAGTAGAATCGGTGATTTCTTTTTCTTTGTTTTCATAATTAAAATCAGTAAAAACATTAACTTCACTAATCTTGTAAATCTTGTAAGGTTCCCTATAGGTGCTGTCTTGGTTTCTTACTTTTTTGTCTTCAATGATAATATCTATCCAATATGTTTTTTTGATAGAATCATGATACGTCCACATTTCGGAGACACTCTCTTTTTCAAACGTATATAGTCCTGAGTTTCGCATAATGTTCGTAATGCGTTCACGTTCATTAAGTAAATATTGATCTCGGTATTGAATATTTGTTTTTATATAGGAGTTTTTTTTATGTAGATTATAAATAGAGTCTACTATTTTAGAATCTATTTGCTGAGTAATAGAGTCAATTATATATGGCTCTCCAGTTTCAATAATATAATTTACTTCTGCTTTTTTATTCTTGTTGTATACTATGTTATAGTCAGTTTGGATGTCGTAATACCCATTTTGGTCAAGGTGTTTTTCTAGGTTTTTAATACTCTTGTTTATTTTCGAAGAATCAATTAAAGCAGGGGCTTCACCTGATTTTTTAAGCCAGTTGTTAATACCAGTATAGGTTTTTTGCAGCTTTATTGTTTGTTTTTTTGATAGAAAATTATATAAGTGTTTTTTTTTGTTAGGCTTTCTGTTTAGCCAATTGGTAAAAGTAGAGTCAGGGTTTTTATTAGCGAAATTATATATTTTTAATCGTAATGGGTATCCTGCGAAAAGGCTATTGGGTTTTGGTTTGATTAGGTTTTTTATAACTTCATCAGTATTGTTTGATTCGTTAAGGGTGATATTGTTTTTAGTAAGAAAATACTCGTCATCCTCAAGGTTTTTTGTAACACTACAAGAAATTAATATGGTAGTTATTACCAGAATAAATGATATTTTTGCTAAAAAGTGTTTCAATATATTAATTGGAATTAAATTCAAAAATACATTATTTGAATGTTAAGCAAAAGCAGAATTACATTAATAACGAGTTTAAAGCAAAAAAAGTACCGTTTACAACACCAATTGTTTGTTGTAGAGGGGATAAAGACAATTAAGGAATTTTTAAATTCATCTTATGTATTAGAGTATTTATATACTACAAAGGAGTTTGAGCAAGTTGCAAAGGAGAAACAAACAGTTGTATCAGAATCTGATTTGAAAAAAGTTAGTTTTTTAAAGAATTCAAATTCCGCTTTAGCGATTTTTAAAATGAACCCTTCGGAAAAAATAGATGAGTCAAAACTTATTATAGCCTTGGACAATGTACGTGATCCGGGTAATTTAGGTACAATAATCAGGCTATGTGATTGGTTTGGGGTGACTGATTTAATTTGCAATTCGGAAACAGTGGATTGCTATAACTCTAAGGTTGTTCAAGCAACAATGGGTTCTCTAACGCGAGTGAATGTGACTTATTTAAATTTAGAAAATTATTTATCAGAAAAGAAAAATATTCCTTTGTATGGTACTTTTATGGAAGGTGATAATTTGTATACTATGGCAATGAGTTCGTCTTCAGGGATAATTGTATTGGGAAATGAAGCAAATGGGATTTCTGAAAGTATTGAGAAAGTAATCACTCAAAAAATTACAATTCCTAAATTTGGAATCGTACAGCAAACGGAAAGTTTAAATGTAGCAATGGCAACATCTATTGTTTTAAGTGAGTTTAAACGTAAGACTATTGTACAGTAATATTTATGAAGTAACCTCTAGTTTGCATTTTGCTTATGTTTCCTGTCCATGGGCTATTAGAATCTTTGTCTTTTACTAGTTCGTTACCCTGGCCAAATACACCTCTGATGGATGGGGTGAATTTGAAGTTGTATAAATAAAAATCAATTCCAAATCCTAGCTCCATAAAACTAGGGTTGCTTGTCATTCTGAAAGTACCAGCGGAATTATCGTCTATACTTTTTTCGTTACTCGATAAATTTATAGCAGCTGAAGCTCCTGCAAGTAAAAATGGCTTAAAGTTATTTAAGCGTTTAGTACTTATTTTTAAAAGTAAAGGAAGGTATACATAAGTAGATTTTACGATACGTTCAGAATTTGAAGATTCGGTAAAATCATTAGTTAATGTTGTGTAGGATTCAGGGTATGTTAAAGTACGAGTTGTAAAACTTAGTCCTGGTTCAAAACGCAAGTCAAAATGATCAGTCATTCGTAAATTACCAATTAAGCCGACGTTAAATCCTGTAGATGTTCCTACTGTAATATCTTTATGTTCGTCTGTTTTGTATTGAAATTTAAAATCTAAGTTGTTAAATCCTAAATAGTATCCATAGGATAATACTTTGTTGTCTATATTTCCATTCCCTGCTGTTGATCCGTTAGTTATTCTTGGTTTTGAGAATAATTGTGCATAAGAAGTACTTATGAACCCTATTAACAGAATGAATGTGATTAATTTCTTCATTGAATATTAATTTACTACTTGCTTGAGGTGTATATTGATGCTACGCCAAAAGTTTGTGGATGATCTTGAACATCTATAAACCCAACTTTTCTTAAAATATTGTTTAACTTTTCTCCATAGGGGAAATTATGTGCCGATTCGGATAAATATCCGTACGCTTTTTTATCTTTTGAAAATAATTTTCCTATTAAAGGAAGTAAAATATTAGAGTGAAATAAATAACCTTGCTTAAAAGGGAATTTAGTTGGAACAGAAGTTTCAAGTATTACAAATTTCCCTTTTGGTTTTAAGACTCTTAAAATTTCAGATAAACCAGTTTCTAATGTTTCAAAATTACGAACCCCAAAAGAAACAGTAATGGCATCAAAAGAATTATCTTCAAAAGGTAATTTTTCGGAGTCACCAATAATCATTTCAATTCTTTCTGCAAGATTTTTATTATTTACTTTCTCTCTTCCAACATTTAACATGCCTTCAGAAATATCAAGACCTACAATTTTTTTAGCGTTAGTTTTTTCTGCGAACATTATAGCCAAGTCACCAGTTCCAGTTGCGATGTCTAAAATGTTGTCAGGTGAAATACTATCGACAATGTTCACCACTTTTTTTCTCCATTTTTGGTCAATACCAAAAGAAATAACCCTGTTTAAACCATCATATTCTTGTGAAATGGTATCAAACATTTTGGTTACTTGTTCTTTTTTTCCAAGGCTAGAGTCTTTGTAGGGTGTTATGTTTTTTGACATCGTGTGAAATTTAAGCGAAAATACAAAATCAACTACGGCAAAGCAAGAATAGATATAAGGAATAAGGGAAATCAAGTGCAATGGCGTTTTTTATGCAAAAGCAAAGTATAATATGTGGTGATTTTAGTTTTTCTTTTAAAATAAATTTACCTTTGTATTTATGTTTAAAAACTAAGCAGTAAGGACATAGCCTAGTTATGTCTTCCCAAAAAATAAAAACTGATGAAGATAATTATCGCTGGTGCTGGAGAAGTAGGTTTTCATTTAGCAAAACTACTTTCCTATGAGTCGCAGGATATTACGTTGATTGATTGCAGTAGAGAGAATTTACTGTATGCGGATAATCACCTAGATATTAGAGTCCTTAAAGGTGATGCTACTTCTATTTCAGTATTGAAAGACGCAAATGTGTCGTCATCAGATTTATTAATATCAGTTACATCTTCTGAAACAACAAATATTACTGTTTGTGTATTAGCAAAACAACTTGGGGTTAAAAGAACTATTGCTAGGATATCTAACTCAGAGTTTATTGAACATAAAGATGAAATGCAATTTGCTAAATTAGGGATTGATGAGCTAATTTCTCCAGAAGCTTTGGCGGCTGATGAAATAGAAGCCTTGTTAAATGAATCGGCTTTTAATGAGCGTTTTGAGTTTGAAGGAGGTGTATTGACAATGTTGGGGTTAAACTTGTCTAGAAACGCGTCTTTTGTTGGTAAGTCAGTAAAAGAAGCTGCGGAATTATTACCGGAAATTCACTTTGTTCCTATTGCTATTCAACGTTATGGAACTCAATACACTGTAATTCCAAGGGGAGACACGCTTTTTAAAGAGAATGACCAGGTTTATTTTATAACTTCATCCGGTGGAGTTGAGGAATTATATCGACTTTCAGGAAAAGTAAAAGAATCTATTAAAGATGTAATGATTCTTGGTGGGAGCAGTATTGGTCAGAAAACCGCTAAAAATTTATGTGATCATAAATTTAAGGTAAAATTAATAGAGAAAAATAAAAATAAAGCATTTGATTTAGCAGATGATCTTCCAGGAGCATTAATAATTAATGGTGATGGTAGAAATGTTGAGCTGTTAGACGAAGAGAATATTGATGAAATGGATGCTTTTGTAGCAGTAACAGGGAATTCTGAAACAAATATCATGTCATGCTTAATGGCAAAGTCGAAAGGGGTTAAGAAAACGGTGGCTTTAGTTGAAAACATCGATTATTTCCAATTATCTCAATCTATTGGAGTTGATACCTTGGTAAATAAAAAATTAATCGCAGCAAATACTATTTTTAGGTATATACGTAAAGGTGATGTTGTTGCTTTAACGCAGTTAAATAATTTAAATGCAGAACTATTAGAGTTTGAAGTAAAATCAAGTTCTAAAGTTTGTAATAAATATATTAAAGACCTTACGTTTCCACGATCAGCAATTATTGGTGGAGTTATCCGTAATGAAAAAGGATTGATTGCTTTAGGGGATTTCAAAATACAGGCAAATGATAAGGTTGTTGTGTGTTGTTTACCTAGAGCTATTTCAAAAGTTGAAAATTTATTTTTATAACTGTTATTAGGACTTTGTGAAAAAACTAAATACCAAAATCATATTTCATATAATGGGATTGCTACTGCTCTTCAATGGAGGTTTCATGCTTGTGGCTGCTTTAGTGAGTTTTTTATATGAAGATGGAGTTACTTTTGAAGTATTGTTAGCTGGGTTGGTTACATTGGCAACTGGAGGTGTGTTGATGTTAATTACGAAATCTCATAAAAAAGAACTAAAAAAAAGAGAAGGGTATATAGTGGTTACTTTCGGTTGGTTGTTAATTACTTTTTCGGGAACCTTACCTTACTTATTTACTCAAGCAATCCCGGATTTTACTAATGCTTTCTTCGAAACGATGTCTGGTTATACAACAACTGGAGCTTCAATTTTAAGTGATATTGAAATCATTCCTAAAGGAGTGTTGTTTTGGAGAAGTATGACTCATTGGATAGGCGGTATGGGTATTATCGTTTTAGCGGTAGCAATTTTACCTTTATTAGGAATTGGTGGAATGCAGCTGTTTGCAGCTGAAGCTCCAGGGCCAAGTGCGGATAAATTACACCCAAGAATTACTGATACTGCAAAGCGATTGTGGTTGATATATGTTGGGTATACTGTTGCAGAAACTATTTTGTTGAAATTAGCTGGAATGAATCTTTTTGATGCAATGAATCATTCTTTAGCAACATTGTCTACAGGTGGTTTTTCTACTAAAAATTTAAGTGTAGCATATTGGAATAATAACCCGATGATACAATACATCATAATAGTGTTTATGTTTTTAGCTGGAACAAATTTTGTTTTAAGTTATTTTGCTTTTAAAGGAAAAATTCAGAAAGTTATAAAAGATGAAGAGTTTAAGTTTTATGGGATCTTTATAGTATTGTTTACAATAATGTGTGCACTAGTGGTGTATTATAATGCAAATGTTCCAGTTTCAGAATATCACTCACAAGTATTAGGGGCTTGGGAGAGTTCGTTTAGGCATTCCTTGTTTCAGGTGGTGTCTGTAGTAACTACTACAGGTTTTGTTACGGCAGATTTTACTAGCTGGACTCCATTTTTATCTGTATTCTTTTTTGGGTTGATGTTTGTGGGAGGATCGGCAGGCTCTACTTCAGGAGGAGTGAAGGTTGTTCGTCATTTGGTAATGGTTAAAAACGCTTTGTTGGAGTTTAAAAGGACATTGCATCCACATGCAATAATACCTGTACGATATAATTCTAAAGCAGTGTCAAAAGAAATTGTATTCAATGTATTAGCATTCTTCATTTTGTTTATGCTGTTATTTATAATTGGTGCTTTAGGCTTAGGAATGTTAGGCTTGGATTTTGAAACGGCTATTGGTGGAGCGGTATCTAGTTTAGGGAATGTGGGGCCTGCGTTTGGGTCGTTAAACCCGTTGGCTAGCTATGGCCACTTGCCAAGTTTAGCTAAATGGTGGTGTGCTTTTTTGATGCTTCTAGGGAGGCTGGAGTTGTTTACCGTACTAATCGTATTTACGCCATTTTTTTGGCGGAATAGGTAATGAGTATATTTATAAGATGTTAATTAAATTTAGTCTTAATGGCTATCGTCTTTAAGGTTATCAAAAAATCATACAATGAAACTTAAGAAAGCTGTAATGTATTTATTCCTTTTGCTTGCCATAAATGCTAAAAGTCAAAATAATTCTAATTATAAGGTTTCTAATTCAGATTTAATATTATCTAGTTTTGAAAAAGATTCATTAGCAAATGCTTTGGTTCTTTATGAGTATGGTAAAAGTCATATTGAAGATAGGGAGTTCGATTTAGTTTTTGAATTTAGGCAAAAATTAAAAATTCTAAGTAGAGAAGGTTTTGATAATGCAAACGTTACCGTGTATTTGTATAATGACGGAAACAGGAAAGAAACTATTGATGATATAATTGGTACAACGCATAACCTTGAAAGTGGTAAAACAACAAACACAAAACTAGAAAGGAGTCAGGTGTTTGAAGAAAAATACAATGATAATTATACATTAGTTAAATTTTCAATGCCTAATGTAAAGGTTGGTTCAGTAATAACATATAGTTATAAAATAGAGTCTCCTTTTATTTATAAATATAAACCTTGGAGGTTTCAAAGTGATTTGCCTAAGCTCTATAGTGAATATCAAACAAGTATTCCTGCTAATTATGAATATAGTATTAAACTCGTAGGAGAATTAAAGCTTGATAAAAACGAGCAAAAAATTAAGAAACAATGTGTTAGTGGGGGAAATGGTACTAGTGCTGATTGTACAGAAACGACTTATGTAATGAAAAACATTCCTGCCTTTGTTGATGAACGTTTTATGACAACACGTGATAATTATCTTTCACGAATTGAATACGAGTTAAAGGTAGTTAAGGGGTTTGATGGTACAACTAATAATATTACAAAAACATGGGGTACAGTAGATAAAGAGCTTAAGTTTGATCCGAGTATTGGAAGGCAGATGAAGAAAAAAGGAGTTGTGAAAGGACTTTTAAGTAATGATATTATATTAGAAAATAACGAGTTAATAAAATCAAAATCTATATTCGAGTTTGTACAAGAAAACTATATATGGAATGAGAGATATAGTATTTTTAAAGATGTTTCAATTAAAGATTTAATTGAAACTAAATCTGGAAATGTATCTGAAATTAATTTGTTGTTATATAACTTATTAAGTGAGCAAGGTGTTAATGTTTCTCCTGTGCTACTTTCGACAAGAAATAATGGTTTGCCAACCAAAATATATCCAGTAATTTCAGATTTTAATTATATCATAATTCAAGCAACAATAAATGGAAAAAAATATTTTCTAGATGCAACAAATAAATATTTAGACTTTGGTCAAGTTCCTTTTAATTGCTTAAATCAATATGGACGTTTGTTAGATTTTAAAAAAGGAAGTGAATGGGTTTCTGTACAGGCACAGAAAACATCAGTTAAGCGGTATAATGTTGATTTAGATATAACGGAAGGTTTAGAGGTTAGTGGAAAAGTGAAGTATAAAACAACTGGCTATCATGCTTTGCCTATTAAAAATAGTTATTATAGCAGTCCTGAAGCGCACTTAAAGTCATATCAAAACAGATATTCCGAAATGGAATTATTTAACTATAGGGTTGATAGCAAACAAGAGAATGATTTTGTGTTTGAAGAATATTTTGATATTAAGTTGGAAGTAGAGGAGGTAGGGCAGAATTTATATTTAAATCCATTCTTGTTTAGTTTTTTTGAAACAAATCCTTTTAAACTACAGCAAAGAACTTTTCCAGTAGATTTTGGGTATAAGGATGTTTACTTGTATTCTTCAAAAATAAATGTAAGCGAAAGATTTGAAATAATTGATATGCCTAAGGATGTATTGTATAATTTACCTAATAATAAAGGAACTGTTGTTTTGAAATATCAGGAAAGTAACAATGTTATACGCGTGTATTTTAAATTCGATTTTAAAAAAGCTATATATGACTCGTCTTATTATGCTTACCTAAAGGAATATATGGACAATGTGATGAACATTCAAAAAAACACATTAATTGTTTTAAGAAAGAAAGAGGTTTAATTTTGAAACCATTTTATGATGGAACAAGAGATTGTCTAAAAGCTTATCTTAAACACCTGATTCCTTCGTACACAACAATGCCTACAGCGTTGGCAAGATTGATGCTTCTTACTTTGTCACTGAACAAAGGAATGTTGTATAATTTGTCTGTAAATTTATCGGTAATACTTTTTGGTAAGCCTTTTGATTCTTTTCCGAATACTAAAAATAATTCATCCTTAAAGTTAATGTCATAATATTCTTGATTCCCGTGGCTGGATAAAAAAGCCATTTCTTTGTCTTTATGTATTTCTAAAAACTCATCAATACTTTCGTAGGTGAAAAGGTTTATGTGCTTCCAATAATCTAATCCTGCACGTTTTAATCTGCTATCGTTTATTTCAAATCCCAAAGGTTTAACTAAGTGTAAATTAGATCCAGAAGCTAAGCTTAAACGGCCTATATTTCCAGTGTTCGTGTGTATTTCGGGTTCAACTAAAACAATGTTATATGCCATGTTATTTGTTTTTAAGATGAAAAAACCTCACAGGTTAATTACCGTGAGGTTGATTTTTTATGGAAAAAATATGCTAGTTTAATGCCTTTTTGATGCGGTCCATAGCCTCTCTTAGTTGTTCTTCGCTTGCTGCATAAGAAATTCTAATACAGTTTGGTGCTCCAAAAGCATCACCTGTTACAGTTGCTACATGGGCTTCTTCTAGTAAGTATAAAGCAAAATCAGATGCATTGTTAATTGTTGTTCCATTTAACGTTTTACCAAAATAAGCAGATACATCTGGGAAAAGATAAAATGCTCCATTTGGAGTGTTTGTTTTAATTCCCTCAATTTCATTCAGTAAACTAATAACAATATCACGTCTTGATTTAAACTCATCAACCATATATTGTATTTTACTCACGGGAGCATCTAGAGCTGCAATTGTAGCTCTCTGAGCTATACAGTTAGTTCCTGAGGTGATTTGTCCTTGCATTTTGGTGCAGGCCTTAGCAATCCATTCAGGAGCTCCGATGTATCCAACTCTCCATCCAGTCATGGCAAAAGCTTTAGCTACACCGTTTACAGTAATGGTACGATCGTATAAATCAGGAATTCTAGCGAAACTAAAATTCTCACCTTCATAATTAATATGTTCATAAATTTCATCTGAAAGTATGAAAATATTAGGATGTTTTTTTAGCACTTCTGCTAAAGCTAAATATTCTTGCTCTGTATATTTTGATCCACTAGGGTTGTTAGGCGAGTTAAAGAATATTAGTTTGGTTTTTGGAGTAATAGCTGCTTCTAATTGCTCTGGGGTAATTTTAAAATCAGTGTCAATTGAAGAGGGGATTTCTTTATAAGTTGCTTCTGCAAGTGTTGCAATTGCCGAGTAGCTAACCCAGTAAGGAGCTGGAAGTAATACTTCGTCTCCTGGGTTTAGTAATACCATGGCTATATTTGCTATAGATTGCTTTGCGCCTGTAGAAACTACTATTTGATTTGGAGTATAGTCTAATTTGTTATCTCTTTTGAATTTTCTGCAAATAGCCTCTCTTAATTCTTCGTATCCATTTACAGGAGTGTAATTGTTGTAGTTTTCGTTAACAGCTTGTATAGCAGCTTCTTTGATGAAGTCTGGAGTGTTGAAATCAGGTTCTCCAAGGCTTAATCCAATAATATCTTTTCCTTCGTTTCTTAGTTCTCTGGTTTTAGCTGCCATTGCTAAAGTTTGAGATATTGGCAAGCTATTAATTCTGTCTGAAAGTGGTTTCATGGTAAAGTTTTGGTGGTTTTATTGTAAAAGTAAAAAGGGGTAAAAATCTTTCTTTACCCCTTTTGTTAGTTGTTTTATGCTGTAATAGGTTTTTTGCCTAATACATTTAACTGGTTGTAATGTTCTATAATTGCTCTACCCATAGATTTATATTCATTATAAGGTAAGCTAAATTCTGTAGCGGTTTCTTTTACGATTTTAGCAATTTTTTTGTAATGAATATGACTAATGTTTGAGTACAAATGATGTTCTACTTGGTGGTTTAGTCCTCCTGTATAAAAACCAACTAGCCAGCTTTTTGGAGCAAAGTTAGAAGTGGTGAATAACTGGTGGATAGCCCAAGTGTTTTTCATATTTCCGTTTTCATCTGGTGCAGGAGTTTCTGTGTTTGGCATTACATGTGCTAATTGAAAAATAACGCTTAAAATAATTCCGGCAGTATAATGCATTATTACAAAGCCTATTAAAACTTGCCACCATGCAAAGCCTATAAATAAAGGTAAAGCAACCCATATTGAATAGTATACTATTTTACTAATGATTAATTTAGTCCATTGTGTGGTTGCGCTCGGTGCTTTTCCGTAAGATAGTTTTCTCTTTAAGTACTTATAGGTTTGAATAAAATCGGTCGTTATTGCCCAGTTTAAGGTTAGTAAGCCATATAATGCAAATGAATAATACTTTTGATATTGATGGATTTTTAACCATTTAGAATGCGGTGAAAAACGAATAATTCTTCCTGCATCAATATCTTCATCATGCCCCTGGATATTGGTGTACGTATGGTGAAGTACATTGTGTTGTATTTGCCAATTGTAAACATTACCAGCTAAAATGTAAATGCTACTCCCCATTAACTTGTTTACCCATTTTTTACTTGAAAAAGCTTCGTGGTTAGCATCATGCATTACGTTCATTCCTACACCAGCCATACCTATACCAATAATAACTACAAAAAGCAATTGCAACCAAGCAGGGAGGTTTAATGTTAAAATTAATATTAGTGGAGCAAGAAATAAAGTAAACATAACTATAGTTTTTAGGTATAGTTTCCAGTTTCCGGTTTTCTTAATTTCGTTTTCTTTAAAATAAGAATTCACTCTTTTATTTAAAGTTTTAAAAAACTTAGCAGAATCAACTCTTGAAAATTTTATTGCAGGATTCATTGTGTTGAAGGTTTGAGGTTTATTATTAATGCAAATTTATCAATATTATTGTTTAATTGCTTGTTTAAGACTAAGAAATACTAAAATTATTAACTAATTTTGCGGGCTAATAGCATTTTAGATGGATGAAATAATAAAATATTTTCCTGATTTGACCAAATCACAAGTAGATCAGTTTGCTCAGTTGGAGAGCTTATATAAAGATTGGAATGGCAAAATTAATGTAATTTCAAGAAAGGATATTGATGAGTTGTATGTTAGGCATGTGCAACATTCATTAGGAATTGCAAAAGTGATCCAGTTTAAAGCAGGAGCGTCAGTGCTTGATGTTGGGACTGGTGGAGGGTTCCCAGGGATACCACTTGCTATTTTGTTTCCTGAGGTGGAATTTCATTTAATTGATATCATTGCAAAAAAACTAAAGGTGGTTCAGGCTGTTGTTGATGCTCTAGGGTTAACTAATGTGAAGGTAGAACAAACACGAGCTCATTTAGTTGATGATAAGTATGATTTTGTTGTGAGTAGAGCGGTTACGAATATGACTGATTTTGTAGGTTGGGTTAGAAAGAAGATTAAAAAAGACCAGAATCATGAAGTTAGAAATGGGATTTTCTATTTAAAAGGAGGGGATTTGACAGAAGAATTGTCCTTATTTCAATCCGTACAGCTTACAGATCTCACAGATTTTTTTGAAGAAGATTTTTTTGAAACAAAAAAGGTAGTCTATTTGCCTGTTAAGTATAAACCATAAAAAAAGAGCTATCAAATGATAGCTCTTTTTTTATGGTATTAATACTTTGTTTTTAAAATGTAACGGCTAAGTTTACTGTAACTCCTGTGTTTTTACTTACAGGTCTACAAACACCTCCAACACATAATAAGCCACCTCTTTGTCTACCATAGTTTAGGGCAACTCTATAGTTGGTGTTTTTATAATTGCTAGTGTAGCTTCCTCCTGTGTTAAAAAAATGGATGTCGTAATTTTCTGTATTCTTACTTTCTTCGTAATTGTAAGAGTCGTTAAAATAAACTCCAAATTTTGAGTTTAAGAAAAATTCTGCAGTTCCTCCTAACCAATTATTCGAGTCATCGTTGGTTGAAAGGTGTTGTAGCTCAAGTCTAGCTGATTTTCCTTTACCTAATTTATATGTGCTTTCAGCAACGCCTATCCAAGCATTTACTTTGCTTCCGTCAAATTTTGATTCTAAAACATCCTTATTGTAATACATGTTTACGTATGTAAATATAGAACTTAATTTAGGAGACCACTTTTTTCTAACTTCTAGGTTGAAATCTGTGTATAGCTTGTTTTTAAAATTTAAAAAATCAGTTTCATAGGTAAGTCCGTCACTTGCAAAGTATGGTATTCCGTCTGCATCTGTAACTTTGTTGTTTAAACTTGCCCAGTAAGAAAAGTTAGCTGATAATTTTGTTCCGTATTTACCTCCTAATAGGCTACCTTTCTTTATTTTGTAAAATAAATCTAATTGATTTCCTATTTCTCCAGATTTTACTCTTGGTGATTCAGTATTTTCTACGTTTAAACCAGGTTGAGCTTGGTAAACATAGATGTTGGTAAGGGTGTAGTCATGTTGTTGTGTAAGTGCAGGAAGGTAGTTTAGCCTTTGTTGTCCTGTTTGGTTTTGTATCCCTTGAGCTGCATCTCTCTCTGCAAAGAAATTCATGTTTTCAAGGCGTCTAAAAGTGTAATTAATACCTAGTCCTTTTTGTGAAAACCCAGCGGTCCATAATATTGCACTTCCATTAAATTTTTGCTCCTCTGAAAATGAAATAATATTAGCTGTTGTGTTGTTTAGTCTGGCATCTCCTGTTTTGAAAATATATTCAATATTAGTATAAAATTTATTTAAAGCTAAGTCAGCTCTTACAGAAAAAGCGTTAACCAATTCAGGAACTACCGATACAGCAGGGTCATTAGGTGTGTAATCTTCTTTTTTTCCAACATAACTTAGTCCTAAGCTTAAGCTATTTATGTTTTCGGATTCAAAAGCAGTAGATAAGTCTATCTCTGCATTAGCTCCAAAAATGTCGGAATCTGATAAAGAGAATCCTTTACGTTGTTTACCATAAAGAGCAGTAAGTTCAAGATAGTTTGTAGGGGAATATTTAAATTTACCTCCTGCTAAAGAGTTGTTTGTTCCTAAGGCTCTATCTTCCCAAGCTCGAAGAACTAGTCCGCTACCAAATTGTTCGTAAAAATAACCTAGAGTAATGTCTACTTTTTCATTTTTATAGTTACCATAAAATTGAGCTAAGCCTATTTTTTTGTCATACGATTTGTCGTAGTTTAAAAGCGGTTCAGGAGCATAACTTTCTAATTGTAAGCCGACACTAAAGTTTTTTAAAAAATTATAGTCTATTTTTAAGTAGGTATTTGCTCTTACATGCTCCTGTTCTTCAAATATACCAGTTTTCTGGTCATTCAAGTACCATTGACCGTTACTTTCAAGGCTTACGCTTAGGTTATCAGTGAATTTATTAGGGGTGATTTCGGTTTCTTTTTTAATTGAATCATTTACTTCTTGTGAAAAACCAAATAGTGAGCAAGTAACTGCTACTGAGGTTAAAATTAGTTTTTTCATGTTCTCTGTAATTTAAATTATAATTTAAAGAAGCACAAGGAAACAACAATATGTTGCTTCCTTGTGCTCAAAAAAAAGCGATTAATTATTTTGTGTATTTTTTAATTTCTTCAAACAATTCATCTTCAGATCCTGGTGTGTATCCAGAATGGCGATAAACTATTTTATTGTCTTTAACTATAAGTGTAACAGGTACAGTTGAAACCCCTAAGGCTCTTTTTAAATCATGATTGGTATCTAATAATACATCATATTCCCATCCTTTTCCGTTAACTAAAGGTTTTACTCTTTTAACGGTTCTTGAGTCATCAACTGATACAGCATAAAGTTTTATGCCTGTTTCGTCTATCCATTCGTCATAAACATCACTAATGGCATCTAATTCGTTCTTACAAGGGACGCACCAAGTTGCCCATAAGGAGATAACTATAGGTCCGTCTTTAGATAATTCTTTTGTATTTATGGTTTTCCCGTCCATAGTTTTTAGTGATAAACTTGGTAGGATGCTTTGGGCGTTTATTGTAATAAATGATAATATAAATACAATAAGTAAACAGGCTTTTTTCATAATGTTATGTTAATTTTGGGGTTAAATGCATACAATGATATTGTTTAAAATGTAATAAAGCAAAAAATATAACGACAAACTGAGGTTTTTATCGATATATGACTCATTTAATAAAAAAATACTATATTAGCAACTGAATTTTAATTTATTAACCCAAAATTTTAAACACTTTGTTATGAAAACAAAAACAATTTTTAAGTATTTCGCATTATTTCTTGCTTTAGGAATAATGTCATGTGGTTCTGATGATCCAGTTGATGGTGGAGGATCTAGTGCAACAGTAAGTTCAATTGCTTTGTCAGTCCCTTCAACAGCAGTATATGTAGGTCAGACGTCAACATTTGCAGTAGTTGATAATTTAGGAAATAATGTTGCTGCAACATCTGAATTAACAATAGCTGGAGTAGTTATTACTAATCCTCACACATTTGCAGTAGCAGGTAGTTATGAAATTATAGCTACAAATAATTCTTTAACATCAAATACGGTTACTGTAGTTGTTTCTGAAATTCCAACTCCTACATCTATTACTTTAACTACGAGTGCAGTCTCTTGTGGTTTAAATGATCAGATAACTTTTACAGTTATGGATGATTTAGGAAATAACGTAACTAATATATCTACTTATACGGTAGACGGTGTGGCTACTACTACTAATCCTCATACGTTTTCTGTAGCAGGAAGTTTAGATGTTGTTGCTACTTTTAATACTTTGGTGTCTAGTGCAGTTTCTGTAACTGTAGTTGCGCCATCTGCGCCAAGTGATTCTGAATCATTTACTCCTACAGGAGCGCCATTGGCTTTTACTAAAAAAGTATTATTAGAGGACTTTACTGGTACTTGGTGTGGTCAATGTCCTGGAGCAGGTGCTGCTATGGTAAATACTGTTAACGGTAATAATATTCTTGGAGTAGGTTATCACGCTTCAGGAGGTGATCCTATGGAAATTTCTGAAACTGCATACTGGTCTAATTATTATAATGTAACTGGTTTTCCAACGGTATATGTAAATGGAGCAGATACAAGATGGAATTTCCCTGGTATGGCTCAAGTTAATGCTGAGTTAGCAGAAACGGCAACAGTTGGTTTAGCTGTAACTGCTAATAATGTTGGTGGTAAATTAGATTTAGAAGTTAAGGTAGGGTATAATGCTGCTATTAATGAAGAAGTTAAATTAATGATTTATTTAGTAGAAGACGATGTTACTGTAAATGTAGCTCAAGCGGGTTCTAGTCAAGGTGCTAATTATGTGCACCATGATGTATTAAGAGAAGTGTATACTGGTCAGTTAGGAGATGTTATCTCTGCTGGTAATATTGCTACTGGAGGTGTGTATACTAGAACAATTACTGGGTTAGATTTTCCTGCTGGAATGAATCTTGATAAGGTAAAAGTTATTGCATTTGTAAGAAATACATATACAAAAACATTCACAGATTATTTCAACGATGTTCATACAAATTCTCCACATTATGATATTTATAATGTGCAAGAAGTACATTTAGGTTCAAGTAAAGCATTTGACTAATTGCTTATATTATTATAAAAAAAAAGCCACTTTGAAAGAAGTGGCTTTTTTTTATGTTTTAAAAAGGGAGTTGCGTTTCTGTTACTTTGGTTTCTAGTTTTGAATTATATTAGTCTAATTTATTTATAGGAATGTTTTTTTTTTTTGGAATTGATAATCATGAATACTAAATAGTCGAGTATAGTAAATGAAAAAAAGCCCTATCAATATGATAAGGCTTTTTTTTGTAGATATAAACTCAGATTATTCTCCTAAAAAAGGGTATCTGTAATCAACTGGAGTTACAAATGTTTCCTTAATTAAACGAGGTGAAACCCAACGTAATAAGTTTTGAGCAGATCCTGCTTTGTCATTTGTTCCTGAAGCTCTAGCTCCTCCAAATGGTTGTTGTCCAACAACAGCCCCTGATGGCTTATCGTTGATATAGAAGTTACCTGCACTGTTTTGTAATGCTTTGTTTGCTTCTTCTAAAGCATATCTGCATTCAGAGAAAACAGCACCAGTTAATGCGTATTCAGAAGTTGAATCAACTAGCTCTAATGTTTTAGACCAGTCTTTGTCTTCGTAAACATAGATAGTAACTACAGGTCCGAATAATTCAGTTTCCATAGTAGAATAGTTAGGGTTTGTAGTTACAATAACTGTAGGTTCAATAAAGTACCCTTTAGATTTATCGTAGTTTCCACCGGCAACTATTTCTGCATCACTATCTTTTTTAGCTTGATCAATAAATGAGGCTAGTTTGTCAAAAGAACCTTCATGAATTACAGCAGTGATAAAGTTGCTTAAGTCACCAGGTGATCCCATTTTAAATGAAGCAACGTCAGCTTTTACAAAATCAATTACTTCTGTAGCGATAGATTTTGGTAAGTAAATTCTTGAAGCTGCAGAGCATTTTTGTCCTTGGTATTCAAAAGCACCTCTTGAAATAGCTGTAGCTACTTGTTTAGCATTTGAAGTTGGGTGAGCGATAATAAAATCTTTCCCTCCAGTTTCTCCAACTATTTTTGGGTATGTTTTGTAATTGTGAATGTTTTCTCCAATTTTCTTCCAAATTTCTTTGAAAACATATGTTGATCCTGTAAAGTGAATTCCTGAAAAATCTGGACTTGCTAATACTGTATCAGTAATCATTACTGGGTCACCGTAAACAACATTAATAACACCATCAGGTACACCAGCTTCTTTAAATATATCAACAATTACTTTTGCTGAAAATATTTGATGATCACTTGGTTTCCATACAACAGTGTTTCCCATTAGCGCAGCACTTGCAGGTAAATTAGCTGCAATTGCAGTAAAGTTAAACGGAGTAATAGCGTAAATGAATCCTTCTAATGGTCTGTATTCAACTCTATTCCATACACCACTTGAAGAAGCGGGTTGGTCTTTGTAAATGTCTGACATGAATTTTACGTTAAAACGTAAGAAATCAATTAATTCACATGCTGCATCTATTTCAGCTTGAAATACATTCTTAGATTGTGCAATCATGGTTGCAGCATTTATTTTTGCTCTATATGGTCCTGCAATTAAATCAGCAGCACGTAAAAATATTGCAGCTCTTTGTTCCCATGGAGTTTGTGCCCATTGAACCCTTGCTTCTAAAGCGCTAGAAATAGCTTTGTCAATATGCTTTTTCTCAGCTAAATGATATGTTCCAACTACTTGTTTATGATCATGAGGTAAAGTCATATTTCTGGTATTACCAGTTTTTATTTCTTCTTTACCGATGTATAATGGCACATCTACTGATCCGTTGTAGTAAGAATCATATTGTTTAGTAACCGCTTCTCTTTCTGGAGTTCCAGGGGCATACGATTTTACTGGTTCGTTTACCGGGCTAGGAACATTAAAAAAACCTTTTGACATAATATTTAAGTTCTAAAATT
>Ga0209292_1002262_pt1 | contig 22268 bp, 16 predicted proteins | sample GOMGulsemesocosm_2_FD_184634 | JGI IMG/M metagenome (GOLD analysis project Ga0209292, IMG submission 184634) | Methane-oxidizing microbial communities from mesocosms in the Gulf of Mexico - GOM9C Gulf of Mexico (SPAdes) (version 2) | ecosystem: Environmental > Aquatic > Marine > Cold seeps... | reverse complement strand
CATCAAGACCACGTGCAGCAACATCTGTTGCAACTAGCGCGCGGATTTTACCTTCTTTAAACTCACCTAATGCACGACGACGTGCGCCTTGGCCTTTATCACCGTGACAAACGTCAGCTTTAATACCATCAAGTTTTAATTCCTTAACGATGTTATTAGCCGCTTCTTTAGTGTTAACAAAAACTAATACTTGTTTCCAGTTTTTAGTACCGATTAACTCAGATAAAAGCTCTTGTTTACGGCGTTGCTCAACAGGGTGAATAACGTGTTTAATTGTTGACGCTGTCGAGTTTTCTTTTGAAGCAGAAACAACCACTGGGCTAGACAGTAATTCATTTGCTAGGTGCTTCATTTGTTGAGATAACGTTGCAGAGAAAAGCATTGTTTGGAAATCATTCGATATAGACTCTAAGATCTTACGGATATCGGTGATGAAACCCATATCAAGCATACGATCTGCTTCGTCTAGTACTAAGTGTTCAACGTTAGCAAGGTTGGTGTTGTTGAGTTGTAGGTGTTCTAATAAACGACCTGGCGTTGCAACTAAAACATCAACACCTTGTTTAAGCTGTTTAGTTTGCGTTTCCATTTTAACGCCGCCGTATACACTCACAACGTTAAGTTCCATGAATTGGCTGTATGCTTGAATGTTGTCTGTTACTTGTGCTGCTAGCTCACGTGTCGGTACTAAGATTAGTGCGCGTACGCTGCCTGAGTGGATGTCTTTTGGCGTATCTGCGATTTGCTGCAAGATAGGTAAAGCAAACGCGGCTGTTTTACCAGTACCTGTTTGTGCGTTAGCTAGAATATCTTTACCGCGACCAGCTGCTGGAATAGCTTGCTGTTGTACAGGCGTCATTTGGTCATAATTACAAGCATCTAGCGCGCGTAAAATTTCGGGAGTAAAACTATATGATGAAAATTTCATTGGATATCCTAGCAATTGGGCAATATGCCTCATTAAGGCGGCATATTATACAGTAATAAATAACTTAGGTGAATGTATGATTTACGTTAACAGGTAAAAAAATCAGACTTAATTTATTAAACTGCTTATATTTTAAACGTGCTTGAGCTTGGATAGAATGGTCAATATGCTATAATATTCCGCTTGTATTGGCATGATAGGTTTTAAAATGAGTAATGAGCAAACGTTTAAGCTAGTCGCGATCGAAGGCAATATTGGTGTTGGCAAGTCAACATTATTACCCTTACTGGCTGAAAAATTAACTGAACATGATAATTCTGAGTGGCGATTAATTTTAGAAGACGTGGATTCAGATCCTGAGTTTAAACGATTGTTACAAGCGTTTACGGTAGACTCGACACGCCGCATTGAATTTCAACGCTACATTACCAATAAAAGAGCGGATATCTGTAAAGATTTAGATCCTAAATTTAATTATATTATTGAACGTTCGTTGTTCTCTGATCTTGTTTTCTGTCAAGCCAACTTAGCAGAAGCGTGCCGTCCAGATGGTAAAGATCTTGATTATTATTATGATATTCAAACCAAATTAAAAGATTACCCGCGTGTGTCTGCCGTTGTTTATTTACGCTCTGACGCGGAAACTGCGTATACGCGTATGCTTTCACGTGCTCGTGATGCAGAGCAAGGTACATCTCGTGATTATCTACAATTAATATCTGATTGCCATGATACATTTTTACCACATATCTGCCGTAAATATGACACCGTTCTGTTAACGGAAAACTGGACACACTTTGGTTGTTCTAGCACATTAGCTAAACGTATCATTAGTGAAGGTATTTAGTTAATTGACCCAAACCATTTCAAGGTGTTGATTGCGCAGCTTGAAGTAGTTTGGGTATATACAATGGTGTGGTAAATATTGCGCCATTGAATTTATATTGTAATTAGACTAATCTGTTATTCATCATTTTCTTTTACATGGAAAGTACGATTCTATATTGAACTGTGCTAAGTAAGGTCTCAGTTAGTGAAACTATCAGTTTTATGCGCATTTATTCTATTTTTATATTCTTCAGTTTTCTCTCCTTCCGCGTTTGCTGTTTCAAGTGTTGCTTTCGATATTAATGGTGTTTCAGGTGATATCAAAGATAACGTTAATTCTTACTTATCGACGATCTCTATTCCTAAAGGTAACAATTACAGTTATTTTGAATCTAAAGTACGTAAAAACCTTATCGAGTCGCTCCAAGTTTTTGGTTTTTATCGCCCCGAAATTACGGTCCACCTGACTGTTGATGATGATGAACTTCTCGTCTTTATTGATATTCAATTAGGGGAAAGGGTGACGTTATCCGTTGTTAATGTGGAAATTAATGGTGGTGCAAAAAATGATACGGCTTTTATTCATTTATTGAATGAAATACCATTGCACAGAGGTGACAATTTATCACATGCGGACTACGACAAATTTAAGGCGGATATCAGTAAACTTGCGCTAGCGCGGGGTTATTTTGATGGTAAATGGCTAAAAAGTGAAGTGCGCGTTAGTGTTAAAAAAAATAGCGCAGAAATCGATCTTATTTTTGATAGTAAGCAGCGTTATGTTTTCGGAGAGAGTGTTTTATCCAATCCAACCAAATCTGAATTTATAGTCACTGAACTAGCAACATTTGAGGAGGGACAAGCGTATGATTCTTATTTAGTCGCTGAATATAGTTTAGCATTATTTAATAGTCGGTATTTCCAGTCTGCATCTGTTGTGCCTAATATTAATGGCAGAGCAGATGGTAAAGTCCCAATGGTAATAACAGTCATAAATCATCCTAGCAACACGTATGAAGTTGGTATTGGCTATCTCAGTGATGTGGGTGTTAGAGGCACGTTAGGCTGGAAAAAACCTTGGATCAATAGTCGTGGTGATAGTGTTTCCGCAAAATTTGAATATTCAAAAGTACAGCAGGAGTTTACTGCTAACTATGATATTCCGATCGAAGATCCCATTACCAACATAGCTAAAATCCAATTAGGTTATCAGCGTAAAGATAGCAAGGATACAAAGAGTGATTTGTACACTTTACAGTTACAACGTCAATTTGAATTAGAATCTAAGTGGTTGCGTACTTGGTTTATAAAATTTGAGCAAGAAAATTTCACCCAGGCTAGCCAAAAAGGTAATACCATCATGGTATTACCTGGTGTTAGTTTTGCGAAAACAAATCAACGCGGCGGTGTTGACCCTTATTGGGGTAATCAGCAGCTTTTTAGTTTTGAGGTCGCGAGTCGTGGTTGGGGGGCTGACATTAATATGGCTAAAATACAGAGCCGGACAAAGTATTTACGCTCTATCGATAGAACTCACTTTTTCACAACGCGTTTTGATTTAGGCGCTATTTATGTCGATAAAATAGAGAGTGTGCCAGCATCAATGCGTTTTTTTGCTGGTGGTAGTCAAAGTATTCGAGGTTATCAATATGAAACGGTTACAGCTGTTGATGATAATAAAAAATATATAGGTGGTCGCTATTTAACGGTTGGCTCGTTTGAGTACGGTTATCAATTTGCTGAAAAATGGCGTGTTGGACTTTTTACCGATGCGGGTACATCAACCAATGATTTTTCTGAACCTATTAGTGTGGGTGTTGGGACTGGTCTCCGTTGGATGACTCCTATTGGCCCTGTCAAAGTTGACTTTGCTGTACCTGTTAATTCAGATACAGATACTAAGTATACTTTTCATTTGTATATTGGGCCTGAATTGTAATGCGGCTTATTCAATTGTTTTTTGTAAGTTTAATTCTGCTTGTTAGCAGCTTAACAGCCTTACTCGGCAGTCATGCCGGAAACCAGTTCATCATTAATCAATTAAATAACACAGAATTACCGCTACATCTGGTTCTGGAAGAAGGCACGGTTTTTAATCAAGCACATTGGAAAACAATTGATTGGCAAGGGGAACTATTTCAACTTTCAATTTCAGACTTAGCATATGACATTGATTTAAGTTGTTTATTTAGTGCAGAAGTCTGCATTAATAAACTGGATTCTAGCGCAGTATCTTTCAATATGCCTCTAACGGAAGAACCTAGTACACTTCTCGGTATTGATTTGAATGACACACTATCACGTATCGCTAAGCTCGATGATAGAATTGAAAATGATACTTGGCAATTAAATATCCCTATTTTAATCAGCGCTTCAAATATAGATATTCGAGATATTAATGTTATTGTTGCTAATACCAGTGTGACAGCTGATCGTCTTGAGGCTGTAGTTAATTTATCAGGGCGAGATATTGTTGTTACCAAATTGATAACACATAACGTAGATGTTCAAGTATCAACTGAATCAGCAGAAAATATGGTAACAAGTGGCGCTATAAGCTCGAAACCTACCACCTTGGTTGAAGAAACAAATAAACAATTAGATATCGTTACTGATCTATTAAATGAGTTCGAACTTTATCAGGTTTCAATTCCACTACGTGTAGATGTGCATGATGCAAAGCTTATTCAGTCTAAGCTGAAAGTAAATGATTTATCCCTATATTTCAACGCGATAGACTTAGCTGGTTATATTAACTCTGGTGAAGTGGGGATCGAAAAACTTATCGTTAGTATGCCGCAGGCTGATACCAGTATTAAAGGACAAATTGTATTACAAAAAGATTACCCCTTGTATGCGACGGTTAACACAACATTAAAGCAACCAGCGTTATTAAAACAACTTGCTGTCAATGTCAACGCGACGGGTAGCCTTGATAGTATGAATTTAGCTATCAATACATCAGGGCCGATTAATACGCATATCGATGCATTACTCGCGCCGTTACGTCCAGCCTTACCCTTTACTATCAATGCTAATTGGCAACAATTAAGCTGGCCATTACTGAAGCCGGCATATATCAAGTTAGCGGATGGGAAGTTGTCAATGCAAGGTAATCTTGATGACTACACTATAGCCGTTTCAGGACTGTTAGATATTGATAATGCACCGTTGTTGGATCTTGATGCAAAAGGTAAAGGGAGTCTACAAGGTTTATCATTTTCTCGGATTAACGCTAAAACGCTGAGTGGACATGTTTCAGCATCTGGGCAACTAAAATGGACAGATGGTATTACGGTAAAAAGTAAAGTCGCAGCAGAAGGCATACGATTAGATCAATTTTGGCCAGATATAAAGTTACAGCCGCATGGAAGCGCTACGGTTAACTTTAACCTCAAACCCGAATTAGATAATGATTGGAAACTTGATATTGATGATATCGACGTCGTCGCCGATTTTAAAGGTTATCCACTCACTTTACAGGGAAGGATAGCACTCGATCAAGATCTGTATTGGAGTCTAGATGGTTTTTCACTTTCTCGTGGAGCAGACTCAATCAAACTAGACGGTACTATTAACGAGCAGTTTAAGATTGGAGGGGAAGTTGATATTGAATCTCTAACGGCTTATCTTCCAGAAAGTAAGGGGAGTGCGTTTGGTTATTTCACTATTATGGGTCAGAAGAGTAAGCCTTGGCTTAACTTTGATTTATTCACTGATAATGTTTTATTTGAAAATAATAAATTACAGCGAGCAGACCTTACTGGACGAATTAGCTTAACTGAAAGTCCGCAGGGAAACATATCGTTTACTGGTGAAAAGTTAATAATCGGCGAACAGGTCATTGATAAAATTGCTTTAGAATATATAGCGGGCCAAACTGACAGTAGTATTAGCTTAAGCCTGGATAATGAAAAAAATAATGCGCTATTAAAGCTAAGCGGTTTTTGGAAAGGTGATACCTTACAGGGAAAGGTGACTAAAGGGCGAGTTAATTCAGAATATGGTAATTGGGTCATTGACCCGAATGTTAATTTCACTTTCTCTAAAAAAGATTATTATCTTTCGATTGCGCAACACTGCTGGAATGAAAAGACAGCCACGCTGTGTCTAGGTTTTGACGGGAAAGTTGAAGGCGCAGGCAATTTTGAATTTAAACTGCAAGATTTCGATATAAATAAATTAGGTTTAGCAAGGGAAAAAAATATCAAGATCGAAGGTTTACTTAACATTATGAGTAAAGTAGCTTGGCGTAAGGACGAGTCATTGCAAATGACGTCTAAGATAGAGATCATTGATTCATCATTACTCATCTATAATGATGAAGAAAGTAGTATTGCTAATTTTGATAAGTTAGTAGCGGATGTAAGATTGGACGAATCGAATCTAACTACGAAGATTAATATCAACTCACATGAATTGGGTGGAATGACATCTGATATTCGTGTGGATGATATCTTTGGTAAGCGTGAATTGAGTGGTGATATCAATATCATCGATATGGAACTCGCCTTTATTGAGCCGCTTATTTATCAGGTAGATGTACTTAATGGTGTTGTATCCGGTGCTGGTATTGTAGATGGGACTTTAGACAAGCCTGAGTTCATCGGGCAGTTCAATGTCAACAATGGTTATTTAGCTGGAGATGAATTACCTGTCACGCTAGACAATTTTCAATTTAGTATAGAATCTAGTGGTCAAAAAGCGAGTATTACTGGTAGCGCTAATTCAGGTAAAGGGCTAGCTAAAATCGTCGGTAATATTACTTGGGGTCATGAATTTAACTATCAAATGCTTCTACAGGGTGACAACTTTGAGTTTGACGATAGTAAGGGGGTACATCTACATTTTAGTCCTAACATAAGCATTAAAGGCAACACTCTAGGGACTAAAATTAGCGGTGATATTGTAATACCGTATGCGCGAATTAAAGTAGAGAAATTGCCGCAAACCGCGATCCCAGTTTCTAATGATGTGGTTATTGTTGACGCTGATGACGTCAATGAAAAACAGAACTACCCACTCGATGTTGAAGTGAATATTAAATTATTAGACAATGTGAAAATAGATTCATTTGGTCTTAAATCTAATATTACTGGCGATGTAAATGTTATTCTTGATGGCGATGGTAATTTATTTTCTGATGGGATGCTTCAGTTTGAAAGTGGTCGTTACCGTTCGTTTGGTCAAGATCTCTATATTCGAAAAGGACAAATTGTATTTTCTGGCCCCATCGAAAACCCTTATATAAATGTAGAAGCTATTCGTAATTCAGAGGTGACAGAAGACAACGTTATTGTCGGTGTCCGATTAATAGGACCTGTTAAAAAACCGCTGTTTACGATATTTTCAGAGCCTGAAATGCCGCAAACCCGTATGATTTCCTATTTATTACGTGGGCGTGATATAGACTCGGAAGATGAAACGAGTCAAGACGTTGTGATAAAGACAATGCTTGTTGGTTCGAGTCTTGGGCAAGGTAAAGACGTTATCAGTTTCTTGGGTGATACGCTGGGAGTTAAAGATTTTTCCATCGATACTAGTGGACAAGGTAATGATACTAGAGTCGAAGTGAGTGGCTATGTATTACCTGGTATACAAATTCGTTATGGTATTGGTTTATTCTCGGATCTAAGTGAGGTCATCGTACGATATGAGATTATTCCGAAGCTCTATATAGAATTAGTGTCTGGTGTAGATAAGGCGGTTGATTTATATTATAAATTTAGCCGTTAAGATCTTTAAATAATAGGCATAAAAAATAAAAGCAGCCAAGCTGCTTTTTATCAAAATAGGCCTACAAGCTATTTTATCTCGCTTGTTTCATGGGCTGAAATAGAAACAGCATGAGATCCTTTTGGGCCTTCATCTATTTCATAGTCAACGACTTGTCCTGCTTTTAATGTACGATATCCATCCATTTGTATAATAGAAAAATGAGCGAACACATCATCACCACCAGATTCAGGACAAATGAAGCCGAATCCTTTCGCGTTATTGAACCATTTAACCGTACCGGTTGCCATACCTCTGCATCCTTTCTGTAATTGCAAATTGTTTGATTACTGAACATACATCACCCATTTAACTCATGGGTTATAAGATGGTTATAATAATACATATCAAGGTAACTCAAATGTAAACTACTTTAACGCATCTTGTTAATAAATTTAGTTTATTCGCCACTATAGTCAAGTTAATATTCCTAAAAATGATTAAAATGAGGTAAACTTAGACGAAAGGTTGAAACTTATTAGCCCAAATCTGTGATAGGTACTAAGATAGAATTATGAGTAAGTTAGATGAACTGATTGATTTCAAAACAAGTATAGAAAGTGAGCAAGAACTAAAACCGCCTTCGTTTTACAAAGTGTTTTTGAATAATGATGACTATACTCCAATGGATTTCGTTGTAGATGTACTACAAAGGTTTTTTTCTATGGATATAGATAAGGCTAACCAAATCATGTTAACTGTTCATTATCGGGGCAGAGGTGTTTGTGGCGTATTTACGGCTGATATAGCCGAGACAAAAGTATCACAGGTAATGCAATATGCAAAAGACAACGAACAGTCCTTATTATGTACCATGGAACAAGCATAAACGTAATGCTGACAATATTACGCAACACGTAGTTATAGGGAGATGCCTATGTTAAGCAAAGATCTTGAAGTAACGCTAAATGAAGCGTTTAAAACTGCACGTGAAAATCGTCATGAATTTATGACGGTCGAACATTTGTTGGTTTCACTACTGAGCAATAAATCTGCTTGCGAAGCGATTAAAGGCTGTTCTGGTGATATCGATGCTATTCGCGATGAACTATTGCTTTTTTTAGAACAAACGACACCTATTTTACCTGAATCGGATGAAGAGAAAGAAACACAGCCTACGCTCGGCTTTCAACGTGTGTTACAGCGTGCTGTGTTCCATGTGCAATCTTCAGGAAATAATGAAGTGACAGGTTCGAATGTACTTGTTGCTATCTTCAGTGAGCAAGAATCACAAGCTGCTTATATATTGAAAAAAGCAGGTATGAGCCGATTAGATGTGATTAATTTCATTTCGCACGGGATTCGTAAAAATGATGAAGAACCGGGTGCTGAAGATAGTCATGACGCTTCGGAACAAGTCATTAATGATAGTGAAGATCAATCGACTCAACTTGAAAACTTTTCTACTAATCTCAATAAATCTGTTGTCGAAGGGCGGATTGACCCATTAATTGGACGTAATGAAGAACTAAATCGTACTATTCAAATATTATGTCGTCGCCGTAAAAATAACCCATTATTGGTTGGTGAAGCCGGTGTGGGAAAAACGGCGATTGCAGAAGGCCTCGCATACCGAATCGTCAATAAAGAAGTCCCTGATGTGATGAAAAATACGCAGGTATTCTCACTCGATTTAGGCGCTTTGCTTGCTGGTACCAAGTACCGAGGTGATTTTGAAAAACGTTTTAAATCATTATTGAAACAGTTACAAAAACACGATGATGCTATTTTATTTATTGATGAAATTCACACGATTGTTGGGGCCGGTGCCGCGTCAGGTGGTCAACTTGATGCCGCAAATTTAATTAAACCATTATTAAGTAATGGTACGTTACGTTGTATTGGTTCGACTACATATTCTGAGTACAGCCAAATCTTTGAGAAAGACAGTGCGTTAGCACGCCGTTTCCAAAAAGTGGATATTGTTGAACCCTCTATTGATGATACGGTTAAAATTCTGCAAGGTTTGAAGTCTCGCTACGAAGAACATCATGATGTACGCTATACGACTAAAGCGCTACGTGCAGCAACAGAGCTATCTGCGAAGTACATTAATGAACGTCAATTACCTGATAAGGCGATTGATGTGATGGATGAAGCGGGTGCTAAACAGCGCTTGTTACCGATAAATAAACGTAAGAAAACGATCGGTATTGGTGAAATTGAATCTATTATTGCAAAAATGGCTCGCATTCCAGAAAAATCAGTTTCTTCTAATGATCGTGATGTACTTCGAAACTTAGAACGTAACTTGAAAATGGTTGTGTTTGGGCAAGACCCTGCGATTGAAGTATTAACCGATGCGATTCGTTTATCGCGTTCTGGTTTAGGCGCTGAAACAAAACCAATTGGCTCTTTCTTGTTTGCTGGTCCGACAGGTGTTGGTAAAACAGAAGTGACTCAACGCTTAGCTAAAATTATGGGTGTTGACCTGATCCGTTTTGATATGTCGGAATACATGGAGCGTCATACTGTATCTCGTTTGATTGGTGCGCCTCCTGGTTATGTTGGTTATGATCAAGGTGGTCTATTAACGGATGCGGTTATTAAACAACCACATGCTGTTGTGTTATTGGATGAAATTGAAAAAGCACATCCAGATGTATTTAACTTGTTATTACAAGTGATGGATAACGGTACATTAACGGACAACAATGGCCGTAAAGCTGATTTCCGTAATATTATTTTAGTGATGACAACTAACGCTGGTGCAACGGAAACCGTTCGTCAATCCATTGGTTTTAAAGAACAAGATAATAATAGTGATGCGCTTGGCGAAGTGAATAAACTGTTTGCACCTGAGTTCCGTAATCGTCTTGATAACATTATCTGGTTTAATCATCTTGATATGAATGTTATCCATATGGTTGTTGATAAATTCTTGGTTGAATTAGAAGCACAGTTAGATGACAAACAAGTTACCTTACATGTATCAAACGATGCTCGTAAATGGTTAGCTAATAAAGGTTACGATAAAACGATGGGCGCTAGACCAATGGCGCGTGTTATTCAAGATAAAATTAAACGTAATCTTGCCAATGAGATCTTGTTTGGTAAATTGTCAAATGGTGGCGCTGTTGATATTCAATTGAAGGGTGATGAGCTCGCGTTTACGTTTACGGATGTGAAAGTGACAGCGACAGAAACAGAATAAGTTAATTTTTGAATAGAACTAGAAGGTTGTTTTTTTTCGTATTAGTGTTACTTTGTATCTATGCTTGACTTAAAGAGGGAATGCAAAATGGATATTTCCGCATTAACTAGGGTCGAAATTAGTATCCCAGATGGGATTAGTTTTGACTCCTTAGGACTTGAACTTGATTATGATGGCAGTATTTCCTTTGATATTGAAACATTGGAAGCAGTGGCATTAGAAAGTGGTATTGATGTAGCTTTATTAGATGAAGACTATGTATTACAAGTATTACTTATCAGTTTTTATCAGTGGCACAGAGTACAGAATGGTGACGTCAACGCGGTCATGGAAGATATTATTGAACAAGCTAACGATTTATCTGCTTATTCTGACGATGAGTTAATTATGATGTTGGGCTCTGCTGAGATGGACAAACAAGCTAATGTTGCTATTTCGCAAATTGTTCATTAATTTAAAATGACTAAGCATAAAAAATGGAAGCCAATTGGCTTCCATTTTTATTACTATTAGTTTGATTACTCTTTATATCTTATTGTTCGTAATCAACGACTGATAGTATACATTATTCACTGTCTTTAACTTGTAAGCCAACGTTACCTGTCTTAACGATATCAATGATACCTTTCTTGAATAGTTGGCCTACAGCGCTTTTGAATGTCTTTTTACTCACACCAAATAAGCGAGAGATTGTTTCAGGGTCTGTTTTATCTGTAACCGCCATGAAACCACCATTTTTATTCAGTTCTGATAATAGTACTTGGCTAAAATCAGATACTTTTCCATGACCAGGTTCATTAAGTAAGATATCAATTTTACCGTCTTCACGTACTTTTTGAATGTATGCTTTTTGTTTTTCACCACGGTTTAATTTCTTAAACATTTCATTTTTGTAAACAACGCCCCAATGGCTATTATTTACAATTACTTTATACCCAAGATCAGTTGGATCAACAGGGGTGATCTCGACTTCTTCGTGTATTTTGTAACGCGCAGGCGTGTTGTCAACGTGACGATCTAGTTTTGTTGTTGCTGTAATACGTCCGTGAATGCGATCTAAGTAAATAGCGACAAGGTATTCACGACCCACTTGTAATGGAATGCGCTGTTCACTGTATGGAACTAAAAGATCTTTGTCTAAGCCCCAATCAAGGAATGCACCCACATTGTTTACTTGCTTTACTTTTAGCATGACGAATTCGCCGACAGCACCAAGTACTTTTTGTGTTGTTGCAATGATACGGTCTTCTGAATCAAGGTAGATAAATACCTCAAGCTCATCACCGATATCGATATCTAATGGTGAGTTTGTAAAAGGTAACAGTATTTCACCTAATACACCGCCGTCCAGGTAGAAACCCGATCCAGTTTCTTTGATAATTTCTAGGGTATTTAACTTACCTAATTCTGCCATAGTTCTTTGCTCTGTCTTGAAATAATGAGGGTTATTATAGATCACCCAATAATGCGGGCAATGTACCACGAAGCGTGAAAAAAACCCAATATTTGCGGATGAATTAGTATTAATTACTTGAAAGGTTAAATATATACACTAATATTGCTTGATAATAATGCCTTCTGTTATACTCCACACACATAATTGCGGTCTTTCTGAAGTATAAGTTCTCAAAACCTTTCGCAATTCCTAATTCCCTTAATATTAGTATAAATTATCATGACGCAACAAGACATCAAACTAACACGACTTAATAAATATATCAGTGACACGGGTTATTGCTCTCGCCGAGAGGCAGACCGCTTAATTGAACAAGGTCGCGTAACCATTAATGGTAAAATTCCAGAGATGGGAACGAAAGTGTCAGATGGCGATATGGTTTCTGTAAATGGAAAACCCGTTAAAGAAAAACAAAAACGTATCTATATTGCCCTAAACAAGCCGGAAGGTATTACCTGTACGACAGAACGTCACATTCAAGGTAACGTGATTGATTTGATTGATTACAGTACGCGAATATTCCCAATCGGTCGTCTTGATAAACCATCAGAAGGTCTTATCTTTCTAACCAATGATGGTGATATTGTTAATAAAATTCTACGTGCTGGTAACGCGCACGAAAAAGAATACATAGTTAAAGTTGATAGTACCGTTACTGACCGATTTTTAAAGGATATGGCGCGCGGTGTGCCAATTTTAGACACGATCACTAAACCCTGTAAAGTGACGCGCGAAGGTCGTTTTGAATTCAAAATAATTTTAACGCAGGGTCTAAATCAGCAGATTCGACGCATGTGTGAGCATTTTGGTTTCCAAGTGAAATCACTAACGCGTACACGTATTATGAATATTGATATGAAAGGTTTAGCAACGGGTCAATGGCGTTTACTGACTGATAAAGAAATGGCTGAAATCAATAGCATGGTTGAAGGTTCAAGCAGTACAGAAGAAGCGTCTGACTATGGTCAAGAAAAGCCAAAAACCAAAGGTGTACATTCAAAACGTGGTGTTAACAGTGCTGCACGTCAGAAGCGTTTCGGCTACGGTGACTACGCCGCAACACCTGGTCAAGTTTTGAATGAAGAAGCAAGTTCAAATGTTTGGAATAAAGATGAAACAACCGCTGATCTAGATAAGAACGATGAGCCGACATCTAATTTCTGGACGCAAAATGCAGCATCGTCTGATGCTGATATGTCTTCAGAGATAGCCCAGCAAGATAAACCAGTGTCTTATTCTGATGAACAAATTGCATCAAGAGCACGTTTTGACTCTGCTGAAAAGAGAAAAGAACGAAAAAAACCTGTTACTCGTTTCAGTATTATTGCGGAACGTGAAAAAGCGAAACTGGCTAATGTAAAGGCTACGTCCGCTACACCTCGTGTTAAAGGCACCTTATCGTTGAAAAAGAAGTAATTAGATAAATGTCTGTCGATAATTATCCTCAAATTGACATACCATTTGACGTTCGCTACACATGCTTGTTTTGTGGCGAACCATCAGATGCCACGATCAATATACCGTTCTCTGTGGATGATATAAATAAAGCGCCCCATGAGCCTTTATCTGTCCCAGCATGCGCAGAATGCCTGTCTTTTGTGAAAAAAGCCCGCAGCCAGTCTATCTATCAATATCGTAATGCCGTAAAAGCAGCACTAACACGGAAATATCAAAAAGCATTAAGTATTGGTTCAAATTGGACCGAGCAAGAGTTGCAAGAGTCTGAATTTGAAGGTGCTGCGTTTGAAGGTTTTAAGCGTAGTGCATGGATGATGTATACCATTGCAAAGGAAAGAATTAACTATTCTGGTTGGCCGTTATGTCTTGAGGGCGTCCCACTTGCTGCAGATGATGAGGCGGGTGGATTTACGTTTGATGGTACAGAGTTTGTCAGTGTTGAACACGCAATGGAACATTATATCAAAACCTTTCATCTTGACGATACGCTATTACCTGAACTTGTTAAACGATTAGGTACAGATAAGTTTGGTTATGCCATTCGCATTAGTCGTCTTTATTTAAATATATCGCCAGCAGAGCGAACGCAGATAATCGCTGATATAGTAGATAACCAGTCCTAATTTCTGATGTTAATAATTATAATAACTCAAAGCCGTGCTTGATTCTTTTTCATAACGACTTTGAGTTATTCAATTTTCTATTCAAATAACACCGTTTATCAGAAGATAAAATTAAGCATTATAGTATATAGTTGAGCATCAGTATCGCCATCGGCAGGACTTCTGATCAACTCACCATGACTCCCACCTTTTGCATTCGTGTATTTCCACTCTGTATTAAGTGATACAGTTGTCGTTAAATCATAACGTAGTCCGATTAACAGAGAGTTATTTTTTTGGCTGTGGTGTGATTCAGCATAGGTTACGTAAGGGGTAAATTTATCAATATTATAAGCTAAGCTTGAATACCAATTGAAATGCATCGTATCGATAAGTACTTCAGCCGTCAGTAGCCATTGGTCAAGTGAATATTCTGTGCCTAATGTGTAAATACTAATGTTGTCTGCAGGATGTTGCATAGTTCCTTGCGGTGTTGTTACATCGACTACATATTCGAAATACGCATAATTAAACATAATGCGATAATCAAATCCGCTTAATTCACTGTGCATACCTACAGTTTTCTCTATATTAAAAGCATATTGATTGTCACCTATGTCAACCTCACCATTACTTTCTATACCAATATAGGGTGTTACCGCTAAATAACTCTCATCATTTATTTCGATATCCCAAGTCCCAGAAAGTCCATCATAAGACGTGAGCCCTAAGGTCGAGTTATATACCTCTTGTGGAGGTCTCGCTGACGTATATGCTTGTCCAACATAGTAGTATTCAGAGCTTAGAAACAAGGGTAACCGTAACCGCCCAACTTTTAAGTTAAAATCTGATACGCTATAACCTACGTAGGCCCATTCTAACCTCGGTGATGACCAGCTATCTTGAGGTCGTTTTACAATCTGAACCGAAGTATTGAAGTTATCATTAAAGCGGATATCACCTTGCAACCCTAAAGTTGTATCACAATCGTAACAAGTGTTATCTGTGATCTCTCGGTTGACATAGAGTGGTGTTGCATTGCTAGACTGGACTATGGAAGTCGAGCCAAAACCACTTAACGAAATGTTATCGGTAAGATTTAGTTTTGCATTTACTGCGAATGTACTGATTGATAGTGTTGTTGCTATAAAGCAAATCTTTGATATATGCATGCTTTATTCCTCCGGGTCTAAAACGAATAAAACATTAACATCTTTTGGTAATGACTTTATGGTGGCGTAAGCAATGCCGTTTGGGTTTTCTTCCAACCAATCGAGTATGGATGTAATATCATTATTTGATATGGTGACGGGTAGGTTCCCTTTTCCCGAAAATGCTAAACTGGCTCTATAACCATTCATCTGGGAGAGCGATTTACCAAGTAGCTTTTGATAAAAATAGGCCTTGTCATCGCTATCTTCTGTTAAATCAACAAGTTCAACATTTTCATTGTTAATACGTTTTACCTTTCCTTTATATATCATTCTTACCTTGCTTTTACTCAACTTAGGAAAAGAATTATTCAATGAAAATACGGCAAAACTTCGTCCTTCATCTTTTCCGATTTCTTCTTCAGCTGAGATATTAAATGGGGGCGAGAGTGAAAAAATGAGTAGTCCAACGCAAAAATTACGTAAGTTTAATCCTTTAAACATGTTTACCTGCTAATTTTAGTTCTGTTACCTATCATTCAAGTTAGTAAGAAAAAGAGTAAATAACAAATTAATTTTTACATGGAAGTCAAAAACTTATGCTTAATACGTTATCGATCAAAAAACGGCTAATAATTTTATTGTTATGTCCATTATTGTTACTTACGTTGTTGATTGGCGATCGAGTCAGTGAGTCTGTGTTTACATTAAACCAATTAAATAAGCTTCAATATAGAATTGAACTACTCACTGAGTCGTTACACTTAAATACACTACTGCATAGTATAAGAGTCAACAAACTTTCGAATGATACGGTAGCCAATGAAGATGAACTTACTTCATTCACGAACGCTGTCAATAAATTAAAAAAATTAGCACCTTTAGCCTTGCAAAAGAGTAACAACGCGATTGATTTATTATCCGATTTAGACGGTGCTGCTGAAGAGCTCACGAGCCTTAGCGCCGAAGATGTTAATGATTGGTCTAGCTGGATCTCGGATTCTACGAGTCAACTACTCCTTATATTAGAAAAAAACAACCTCGATTTTAACGATAAAGAAATAGAAAGTAATATTGAGGTCTTGTATCAATTACAGTGGCTTTATTTTTGGGCTAATGAAGAAAACTGGTACATAAACCTTATTTTTTCAGGTGCTAGTGTTGATGTTAAATCCTTATTGCCCGCCATCGTTGAAAGGCAACAGCTGTTTATTGAACGGTTTATTGCGATTAGTGCCGATAACAGCCAAATCTCTCTTTTGCAAAGTACATTTTCTGATAAGGCATTTTTAGACAGTTATGCATTACGTAATTTGATTCAAAATGAGCACTTCAAAACAAACGCAAGTAATTACGACATATCAGTGTTAGACAAACGTTTAACATTAATTAGACAAGTTGTGTCAAATGTAGGTGCGAACTTATCAATCAAGATTAAAACAAAAGTCGCTGAAGCTAAAATGCATGTGATGGCATCGAGCATTTTCATTACGGCATTATTACTCTGTGCGTCTTACTTAGGTTGGATGCTGATTCAACGTATTCTTGGCAACTTGAAAGAAATTATTGCTACGTTAACGCGTATTGAAGATACTCATGACTATTCACTAAAAGTGAAAATCGATGGTAATGATGAATTTAGTGCGTTCGCTAAAATGTTAAATAAGCTAATTGAAGAGCGCTACACAAACGAAAGTCAGATAATTCAGGCTAAGGAGTTAGCCGAACAGGCAAACGTTGCGAAAAGTTCATTTTTAGCGAATATGTCACATGAAATTAGAACCCCGTTGAATGGTGTCATTGGTATGTCCGATATCTTAGCTAGCACTAAGTTAACACCGTCACAGCAGGAGCACCTTGCGATTATTGAAAACTCCTCGCAAACATTACTTATATTAATTAATGATATTCTGGATTTTTCTAAAATTGAATCTGGTCACCTTACCATTTCTAATCATAGTTGTAATCTACGAGAAGTTATTTACGATACTGTGGCAATTGTTATCCCCGCTGCAGCATCCAAGAATTTAGATATTATCGTCAATATAACTCCAGAGCTACCGACAGAGTTATTATTAGATGAGCATAGATTACGCCAGGTCTTGATGAACTTATTATCTAATGCTGTTAAATTCACCAATCGTGGTCAAGTTAGTTTATCACTCAGTTGTAAATTACTCTCAAATAAGCGATGTGAGTTGTCGTTCTCTGTTGCTGATACTGGTACTGGTATTGAAGGCAATAAGCAACAGAAAATTTTTGAACCTTTCACTCAAGAAGATGGTTCAATTACACGAGAGTTTGGAGGGACTGGGTTAGGGCTAGCGATTAGTAGCCAATTAGTTGAATTAATGGGTGGGGAAGTCGATATTGATTCCGTAAAAGGTGAGGGGAGTAATTTCTATTTTACGATTTACGTAGATTCAGTTACCGGTATTCGCCCTCAGCAGATGGTACCAACAAATACGAAGGTAACGGTTATTACTAATGAAATGGATTTTAGTCATGGTATTTGTGCGGAACTATCACGTAATAATTTTTCTGATATAACGACTGTGGCTTATACGCAAGATTTACCAAACAACGCGATGGATAAAGATATTAATCCGTTGCTCATTTATTGCCAAAATAGTGTTCCGCTAACGCTAAAAGACATAGATTTTTTAAGTAAACTAGCACTCAACTATACTTTTATTTTAGTACAGTCACATACAGATGAGAAATATGATTTTGATAATAGAATTGATGGTTTAGCTACCATACCATTACTTGGTAACCGATTACTTAAAACCATGAAATCAGCGCTGATGAACAAGGCTGAATCAGAGAAAAGCATAGCGCCGAGTTTGGATAATGAGGTAATGACTGAAGATATTGCAGTAGATAATATGCTTATCCTTATTGTGGAAGACAATTTGATTAATCAAAAAGTAGCCACCTTGCTATTAAAGCAGTGTGGTTATGATAGCCATATTGCTAATAACGGTGAAGAAGCAGTCGCAATAGTATCTTCTGGTAAACATAAGTATAAGGCTATATTAATGGATTGTATGATGCCTGTTATGGATGGGTTTACAGCGACAGAGCATATCCGGAAATGGGAAACGTCATTTTCGGTACCACAAACTCCCATTATTGCATTAACTGCAAGTGTGCTGGATGCTGATATCCAACGTTGTTTTGATGTGGGTATGAATGATTATGTACCGAAACCATTTAAAAAAGATCTACTTGTCGAGAAGATTGAGCGGCTAGCAAGCGCTGCTTAAGCAGATATTATCGCTCTTGTTTAGCCTCTGAAGTAGGACGTTGCTGACGTAATAACATTTTCAGCTCAGCAATATCCTGCTTTAACGCAATGACTTCTATATATAAGTTCTCTACATTGGGGGTTTGTTCTATTTTAGATTTTTTTCCACCATCAACAAACCACGAAGAAATAAATCCAGTAAATGTACCGAATAAACCAACACCGGCTGTCATGAGTAGTGCAGCGATAATACGCCCACCTGTTGTTACAGGGTAATAATCACCATAACCAACCGTTGTTATGGTCACAAATGACCACCAAAGCGCATCCACACCATTGTTGATATTACTGCCTATTTGCGCTTGTTCTAGCAGTAAAATACCGACAGCACCAAAGGTTACAAGCACAAATGATATTGCAGACACTAAGGAAAACGTGGCTTTAAAGCGATGTTCAAAGATCATTTTAAGGACGAGCTTAGATGATCGAATATGCTGAATAGCCCGGAGGATCCGTGCAATACGAATGATACGTATAAATTGAAGTTGATCTACCATAGGAATACTAGATAATAAATCAATCCAGCCCCATTTCATAAATTGTAGCTTACTTTCTGCTTGATAAAAGCGAATGACAAAGTCGGTAAAAAAGAATAAACAAATGATATTATCCACACTGGTCAATATTTCGCTAACGTTACTAGACAGCGGGAATATAAGCTGAATAAGTGAGGAAGCAACAACATGCAGTGATAAGATGAGCATGAAAATTTGAAATGGATTCACATCATCATTAGTTTTAAGTTTTGTTTGCACAGGTTAGCAGCCTTGATTCATTGATTTTATTAATATAAACGTTACTGAGTAGTAAAACAAAATATTTTTATAATGCTTAGTAATCGGTGTGGTGACAGTGTAGCGTAGAGTAGAGGTGTAAGTTATGTTTGTTATTATTTTTTATGTGCCACAAGAAAATGTGGAAGATGTTAAGCAAGCGCTGTTTAAAGCTGGCGCGGGTACTATAGGTGATTACGCATGTTGTGCCTGGCAATGTTTAGGTACAGGTCAATTTAAACCCTTACTTGGTAGCGAGCCACATATAGGCACGCTCAATGAGATAGAATTTGTCGATGAGTTTAGAGTCGAAATGGTTTGTAGTACGAGCAATGTAAGGGCTGCAATTAATGCATTGATTTCTGCCCACCCTTACGAAGAGCCTGCTTATCATATTTTACAAACACTCAATATTAATGATTTACCTTAGCGTAAATATAGAACCTATCTTAGTGATTGGCTGCACTGACAATATCGGAAATTATTTTTGCACAAGTTACAGTTATTAAACTGTCTGCATCTTGCTCTGTTCCCATTCTAACTGTTGAATGGGGCTTCATTGCACTTTTTCTTGTTGTTTTTCCCGATAAATGTAATTCTTTTGCTTGCGTGATAGCGATGATATTTTCAGCATTTTGGGGGGTAACTCCTGCACCAGGCATGATACTAATTCTGCCATCAGCTTGAATGATTAATTCTTTGATCAGCTCGCTACCTTGTTCGGCGTCTGCTTGTTGGCCAGATGTTAAAACGCGTTCACAGCCTGCATTAATTAAGATTTCTAACGCTTGTTTAGGATCATTACACAAATCAAAAGCTCGATGGAAGGTTACGCTAATATCGCGAGAGGCCGCCATTAAACGTTTTAATGCGACCTCATCAATATCCCCCTCTGGTGTTAATGCACCGATGACTACACCTTCGATTCCCAGTAATTTCATGAATTTAATATCAGAAACCATGATATCAACTTCTTGTTCGCTATATATAAAATCACCTGCGCGAGGGCGGATTATTGTATAAAGGGGAATTGTTGCTAGATCGAGAGACTTTTGGACAAACCCTGCATTGGCGGTTAGTCCACCCAATGCCAAAGCTGAACACAATTCGATACGATCTGCACCAGCCTGCTGAGCCGTTTGAAGTGACTCTATATTATCGACACATACCTCTATTGTAATCGTCATAAGCTTCCCTTTATTAAAAAAATAAAGTGATCATAGGCCGTTCTGCATTATATGAAAGTAAAAAAGACGACTAAGGTCGTCTAGATCAATCATTATGGTAAAAAACCACAATATTAGTGCTAGAAAGACAATTGTTTTTCATTAATCGCAGTTATCGTATTTTCGTCTAACGCCGTATAGCTATTTTGTTTAGGTTGCTTGATAAGAATTAGGTCTTCCGAAATGTTGGGGTAATATGATTCTTTTTTCAAATCTGTTTTCTTATATTTGAACGTACCTGTAATTTCCTGTTTTTCACGTAGACGTACAAATATAGGTTGTGCATAGCTTGGTAGTACAGATGTGACGTGTTGAAAGAAGTCAGCTGTTGAGAATTCATGTATTGGGCAATTCAAAGTAAGCGAAACCATGCCTGCTCGACCATCATGATGTGGCAGTTCGACACCGTAAGCAACAGTTTGGTCAACTTGATTAAACTCATTGAGTTGACCTTCGACTTGCGTAGTCGCCACATTTTCACCTTTCCAACGGAATGTATCACCTAATCTATCGACGAAAGAAATATGCCTGAATCCTTGATATTTAACGAGATCACCCGTATTGAAATAACAGTCGCCATCTTTTAGTACCGATTTGAATAGTTTTTTATTACTTTCTTTATCATCGGTATAACCATCAAAAGGTGATCGCTTGGTTATTCTTGTTAGCAGTAAACCCACAGCCCCCGTTTTTACTTTGATCATTTTCCCTTTTTCATTGTACAGGGGTTCGTCATTATCAATATCATATTCTACAACGGTAAAGGCAAGTGGCGTAATGCCTGCAGTGTGAGGTAAGTTCAATGCATTGGTAAAGACAAGGTTACATTCACTCGCCCCATAGAATTCGTTAATATGTTCGATACCAAAACGCTGTTGGAACTCGTCCCAAATCTCTGGGCGTAAACCATTGCCAATAATTTTTTTAATACCGTGTTGTTTATCCTTATCGTTTGTGGGTACATTCAGAAGGTATCGACATAGCTCGCCAATATAGGTAAATGCGGTTGCATTGTGGTCCCGTATTTCATCCCAAAATCGACTAGAGCTGAACTTTTCAGAAAGAGCAAGTGTGGCTGCATTACCAAACACTGCACTTAATGAAACAGTTAAGGCGTTGTTATGGTACAGAGGGAGTGATAGGTATAACACATCATCAGAAGTAAGGCGTAACGATGCCATCCCCATACCTGACATAGATTTAAACCAGCGATGGTGACTCATTTTTGCTGCTTTAGGTAATCCTGTTGTCCCTGATGTGAAGATATAAAATGCAGAATTTTTAAGTTGAATTTTAGGCGTTGTATCCGGATTTAATACCGAATAATTTGCGACCAATTTTGAGATGTCTTTAAACTTAATAGGGTGTTCTGCTGATTTCAATGCCGGGATATAAAAGATGTTTTTTTGTAACGCCGGCGATAAGTGTTCTTTAATGTCATTAATGGTCGAATGATAGATTTCATCTGCGATAATTAATTTTGTATCGACAACTGTTAGACTGTGTTCGAGGACCGCATTTTTCTGTGTTGTATTTATCATACAAGCAATTGCACCGAGCTTAACAACTGCAAGCGCGATAATAATTGTTTCAGGCCTATTATCGAG
>Ga0209292_1002261_pt1 | contig 22270 bp, 18 predicted proteins | sample GOMGulsemesocosm_2_FD_184634 | JGI IMG/M metagenome (GOLD analysis project Ga0209292, IMG submission 184634) | Methane-oxidizing microbial communities from mesocosms in the Gulf of Mexico - GOM9C Gulf of Mexico (SPAdes) (version 2) | ecosystem: Environmental > Aquatic > Marine > Cold seeps... | reverse complement strand
TGAGATCTAGAATCTCCATGGATAATTCACGGATTCGTTTATCTAAGTCACTTTCATTGGCTTTGTCTGCTTCGGCCGCTTCTTCAGCTGTCATTACATTATTTAAGCCGCTAGCATCGAAACTTTTTTTATCTTCAGCAGTTGCTTTGGTGTTGTTTTCTTCAGAATTTACTTCGGCTGATTTAGCCTTAGCTTCATCCGATAGTGCTAATTTATCAGGTTGTAGTTGCTTGTTGGTTGAGCTACTTGTAGCCGATTCTTGTGAGGGGATTTGGGCGACTCCTGATGTATCAGGTACAGCCTTAGATGTTACTTGTGAACTAGGCTGAGTACCAGTTGTACTAAAAGGCGGTATGTTTGTTATGTCTTGCATGGTGACTTCCTTTGTTACCTAGTGTTAAATAGAGAGCTTGCTCTGGCTAGCTAGCTGTTATCTTTTCTGCTCAAGCAGTAATCGACGATAGTCATTCTTATTACCAGTATTATACAGAATCTATTTGGAAACAATTAACTATGATAAAAGTTATCACCCTAATCAGCGCAATAAGTGCTTTAAGTCTTTTGGGCTGTAGCCAACAAGAGGTACATACAGGTAAGTCATTATCTGCCTTAAGCCATAGTGATAACATCATCACTGCATCAGCATTATCACAAGATGGCCAGTTTAACCTTGTGGCGGATGGTAAAACAGTTTGTTTATGGGGAAATCAGCAGGCGAAATCAGCATTGCATTGCTTAAAAGGTGATTCAGCTCAATTTATTGAATTACTTGATATTAGTGAAAATAATCAATTTTATCTGACTTCTAATCAAATGACTGTGCGTTTATATTCAATACAAAGCAGCCAACAACTTGGTGAGTGGGGTGTTGAAGGGCATATCATTAATGAGATGGATATATCTGCAAACGGGGATAAAATATTATTAGGTTTTAGAAGTGGTGAAGCTAGCGTTATTGATGTTAAACGCAATAAGGTAACGACCTTTGAAAAACATCGTTTAGATATTAACTCAGTCAGTTTATCCGACGATGGCGCGTTAGCTTTTACTGGCTCAAGTGATAAAAAAGCCATGTTATGGCAAACAGGTTCAGGAAAAAACATTCATGAGTTTAAACATGCCTCACGAGTGAATCATGTCAGCATTAGCGCTGATGGTAAAATTGGCTTTACCCTAGATGCGATAAAAGATCGTACCTTTTGGGATTTTTCTACGGGGAAATCGATAGCTGAGCTTGATACTAACTTACGTTTTTTTGAATTTAATCATTCACGCTTTTCAGCAGATAATTCACTATTATTAACGGGATCTCCTAAGCAGGTGATTAAACTGTGGCGAGTAGCTGATGGCGCATTAGTTGCTGAATGGCAATCAGAAATGACTAAAGGTCGCTCTTCAGTGTTGAGTGTTGCTTATGACGGCAAAGATAAAGTTGTTACCAGTAATAGTGATGGCTTATTTGAGCAATGGCAGTTACCTAATACCCAAGTAAAAAATTAATTCAATCTGTATCACTATACAGCCACTTATTCATTTATATACCGTAGTATTGTCTGGCAAGGGCGAACTGCGGAAATGAACAGGACCAGGCTTAGTTAAAAACTCATATTAAACAGTGCAACTCCGTTAATAGTCATCGTTGGTGATGTCTTTTGATGTATTGATGAGTCAACCTATAGAAATGCATAAATTCTTGGCACTAAAGTACCATGTTGCATACTAAAGCTATACGCCATGATGAGGACATCACACCGCAAAATAGCCAACAAAAACTATGTTCACCCTCTTTAAATACCTTACATGGATTTCCTTACTTTTTATCAGTATTAGTGTAAAAGCTAATTTCCAGCCGCTTGCTCATTTTGGAGGCAATCCTGGAGAGTTATCCGCGAGTTATATGACCCCCTCAAAGTCAGTAAAATCACTCGTGGTGCTATTACATGGCTGCGTGCAAAAGGGGGAAACATTAGCTCGCCAAAGTGGCTTCGTGACGCTGGCTCAGCAGCATAATTTTACCTTGCTGATACCACAGCAAAGTAACAAAAATAATGTCAAATCCTGTTTTAACTGGTTTTCAGAACAAGATATTAGTAAGGATCAAGGTGAAGTGTTGTCGATCAAAAACATGATCGTCACCTTACAGAATCAACTTAATGCTGAACGGGTTTACATTGCCGGTCTTTCTGCTGGAGGCGCGATGACAAGTGCTCTGTTGACTCACTACCCTAAGATTTTTTCTGCAGGTGCTGTTATTGCAGGTTTACCTTATCCGTGTGCTAATGATCTTGCTAAAGCTATTTCTTGTATGAGAAATGGTCCATCGCAATCTATTGCGGAATTAGTAACTTTGGCCAAGCGTGAAAATGAAAAGGTGATGCAATGGCCAAGGTTGATCGTTATTACGGGCACTAATGACAAGGTGGTTAATCCTAAAAACTCCCATCAACTTGCTTGGCAATGGTCATCACTGTCGGATAAATCCCTACAAGCACACAAAACTTCACATGAAAATTATCAACGGACTCTTTGGCAAAATACTAATAAAGAGTCCCAAGTCGAGCTACTTGAAATAAATGAAATAAGCCATGGCCTTACAGTCAATTCATCTTTAAAAAATCGAGAGGCTAGTGCCAGTTTTATCTATGAATCTCCACTTGATAGTGCAACTAATATTGTTGAGTTCTGGGGCGTTAAGTAATAAAAGCACCAATTTTCAATGGTTAACCTCTATGGTACTATAGTACAAATTAAAATTGTCTCATTTTGTTATAGAGTTTCAACATCAGTAAAAACATCACCATAACTTTAAATAACTGATTTAATATAATTACAATAAGGCACTAATATGAAACGCTATAACAAAAAATTAAGTTACCTCGCATTAGCCATTGCCAGCGCGCTAACATCGAACACTGCACTTGCTGCAGAAGAAAATGATGCTGAGAAAGCGAAAGACCATTCAGGCTTAGAACGTATTGAAGTTACTGCACGTCGTACGACAGAGAACTTACAACAAGTCCCTGTTTCTGTAACGTCAATTGGTGCGGAAGATATTGCTCAAAATGGTATTACCGATGTTACCGATGTTCAGCAATATGCTACCAATACTACTTTGCAAGTTAGCCGTGGTACAGGCTCCACACTAACTGCCTATATTCGAGGTATTGGTCAAGCTGATCCTCTTTGGGGCTTTGAGCCAGGCGTTGGCATTTATGTCGATGATGTTTATATCGCTCGCCCACAGGGTGGCGTAATGGAAATTTTAGATGTAGAGCGTATTGAAATATTGCGAGGTCCACAAGGCACACTTTATGGTAAAAATACCATAGGTGGTGCAATGAAATACATCACTAAAAAAATGACGGGTGATGATACCTTTGATTTATCAGCAACAGTTGGTAGTTACGGTGAAAACACTTATAAAGCCGCAGGTCAATTAACGTTATTAGATGAAAAATTATTTATTGGTGGCGCTATCGCCGATATCAATCGCGATGGCTTTGGTAACTATGTCAATGAAGGGGCAGAAGCCGGCTCAGTTGCTGCAGCACAAGCTGGAGCAGACAATTACAATAAAGACATTTTTTCAGGTCGTTTGTCAGTAGAGTACCATGCAAGTGATGACTTGTTTTTTCGCTTAGCTTACGATCAAACGGTTGACGACTCTAATGCTAAAGGTGGACACCGCTTAACAACGAGTACCTTAACAGGACAAGAGCCTAAGGATGATGTTTATGATTCAGATATCAGTTTACCTGTTTATAACAAGGTAGAAACCTCTGGCTTATCATTGACTGTTGATTGGAATCTTTCAGATTCATTAAGTTTTAAATCAGTTACGGCTAGCCGTGAAGGCGATACATATACCAATATTGATTTCGATAATACAATACTTAAATCTGCTGACGTGCCCGCTGCGTATGATGATGAGCAATTTACTCAAGAATTCCAATTAAGTTATATTACCGAAGGCTTAAATGTAGTTGGTGGTCTTTATTACTATTCGGGTGATGCTTGTGGTGTATTTGATGTGCAATTGGAAGAATTGGGCAAAGTACTTGCTCTGCCTAGTTTTACTTTAGAAAATGGTGGTTGTACTAATACCGAGAGTTACTCTGCTTATGGTCAGGCTAGCTTTGATTTATCTGACCAGTGGTCAATGACCTTAGGTGGTCGTTACACTCAAGATACCAAAAAAGCGGATGTATATAGATACCGCTTTTTTGAAAATGTTTATCCTGGCGACACAGCAGACGGTACAATTGAAATTGGTGATGGTAACTTAGCTAACTCTTTTGAAGGCGAAGAAACATGGTCACATTTCTCACCTCGTGTAGGTATTGAATATCAAGCTAGCGATGATTTGATGTTGTATGTTTCTTACGCCAATGGTTTTAAGTCAGGTGGTTATAACATGCGTGGTGACATTGGTACTGATCCAACGGCATCTACACCATTTGAACCTGAAACGGTTGATACTTTTGAACTAGGCTTTAAATCTGAGCCAACAGATTACTTACGTGTGAATGCTACCTTTTTCTACTCTGATTATACTGATATGCAAATTACAGTTCAGGGTGCCGCTCCAAATGGTACTTTTGTAGCCCAAGTACAAAATGCAGGACAAGCAGAAATTTCAGGTGTTGAATTAGAGACAATTTTAGCCGCGACTGACAATTTAACCGTCAATTTAGGTATAGGTTATATGGACACCAAGTTTGTTGAATGGATGACGATAGACCCTGTTACGGGTGAACTAGTAAACCAAGCCGATCAGAGAGACATTGCCAATACACCTGAGTTGACAGCCAACTTAGGTGCAAACTATACCATAGTTGCTGATATAGGAGATTTTGTCTTTGCGGCCAATGCATCATACCGAGGAGATACACAAATATTTGAAATTGCGACACCGGAGCTTGATCAAGATGCTTATACCATAGTGAATGTTGGTGTTAGTTATTATCACAGCGACGGTAACTGGTCAGCGTCATTGCAAGGAAAAAACATTTTCAATGAGCAAGCACGTATTGCGGGTTATAACTTTGCAAGTTTAGGTTTAGAGGAAGTTATCGTGGGCTACTATAACGATCCTGCGACTGTTTCATTGACAGTGAAATATGAATTTTAGTTAACCTATTGGAATAACTAGGAAATATAAAGGAGTTGATTTTGACCAACTCCTTTTATTTAAAATCGGCAAGTGAACATTCTCACAGTTAAGCCAATATGTAAAAATGAGGTATTTATGATTAAACAATTAACTTATTGCTTAATTACTTCTCTAGCCTATTTCTTTAGCTGTTTCATTTATGCGGAGGCTAAGTTATCTGTCTCGTATGTTGAACATCCTGCCGTTCGAAAGATTTATCTACCCATTGTTGAAGCTATGTATAAAGAAGCTAAACTGCCTATTCGACTTTTTAAAGTAAGCAATAGTCCACGTTCAGTCGAGGCATTAAATGATGGCCTTTTTGATGCAGACACAGGTAAAATTTTATCTTCGATTAAACACCATGAAAATATTGTTTATGTACCTACACCCATTTCAACGGTAGGCCTTTATCTTATCTGTCTAAAGAGTATTGTGTGTGATGAAACAGTACTTAATGATGAAAGTCATATGATTATCTCTCGATTTAGCAAAAAAATGTTAACCAATATCCTGCCTATTAAAGCAGGTATGGCGCAAATATTATCACAGCAAAAAATCAACAAGATGTTAAATATAGGCAGAGTAAACTATAGCCTTATTGCTGATGATATCAGTTCAGCTGCACGACACTTTCAGCATAAATATAGTGTGGTATTGGTATCAAAAGAATCTTATTTCCATATTTTACATAAAAAAAACCAAGGCATAATTCCCCAATTAGATTTTGCTTTGAAAGAGGTATTGAAAAATAACCTTGCCAAGCAAAGTAAGCCAAATAAAAATAAAGAAAGTCGGTAATGTAACCTATTAGTATAGGAAAATGACACTAGGTATTATGTTATGATTTTACTTATATATTTTCTAAAAGTATTAAATTCCACCTGAGTAAAGGACATCGTATGAGCCAAGCAAAAGTAATCATCGCCGATGATCATCCGTTATTTCGTACGGCATTAAAACACGCTATTGTTGAATGCATTGATGACGCAGGCACATTAGAGGCAGACAATTTTAGTGAGTTATTAGCGGCTATCGAATTAACACCAAGCTTAGAAATAGTCTTTTTGGATTTACATATGCCAGGCAATGATGGTTTTACTGGCTTAACGCAATTACAAAACCATTACCCTGATTTAGTGGTAATAATGGTTTCTTCTGATGATAATGATCAAACCATGCAAAAGGCCATTAACTTTGGCGCAGCAGCCTTTATCCCTAAATCTGCCGATTTAACCACCATCTCTACCGCGATTGATGCCGTGTTAGCGGGTGATATTTGGTTACCTGAGTTAGTTGAAAAGAATGAAAATCAGCAAACTGCCATTGCGAACCAGCGTTTAGCTAAACAACTAGCGCAATTAACCCCTCAGCAGTATGTGGTACTTACCCAAGTTGCTGATGGGCAGCTTAATAAACAAATAGCTTACGATTTAAATATTAAAGAAACCACCGTTAAAAAACATGTTTCTGCGATTTTAGAGAAGCTCGAAGTTAATAACCGCACGTTAGCGGGTTTGGCTTATCAACAGCTAATGCTGGCTCCAACAGAAAACGTAAACAACAGTATATAAATGAGTTTTTATCGTTTCTTTTACTGCGTTTGTATTGATATTTTTGTTGATGTTTTGACCTGAATATTTTACGTTATCCAGCCTCTTAAAAGTAACTAAGTACTGTCAAGTTATAGCTAAGTTATCACTGGATAGATAAATCACATATGAATGGAATTGTTATACAAAAAAAGACGCCTCTACCTCTCATCTTAGTATTCATATTGATTTACTTACCCATATTAGAGACTTGGTTTATAAACACTTTATGGGGCTTACAGTGGCATAGCCCAAGTATGATGGATCTAGTCAGAAACTATTTAGTTTTTATAAAGTGTGCTGCAATTATTCTCGGGATTACTTTGTTATTAAACTACCAACAAAGTTTAAAAGGCTATTTTAGCTCCTCACTGTTCTTTAATTTTTTTATAGCTTGTAGTTACCTCTTAGCCTTCTTGCAACTCTTTTTTCTGTTAATTGGACTGTTATTTATTGCCAATGAAACAGATCGAGCTTATAAACATAGAGAGCAAAGTTATGATGATTTTGTTGTGCATGTTTATACCTATGATCCAGGTGCAATGGGAAAAGCTTATCATTACTTTAACCTGAAGTGTCCTCGTTCATTTGGTCGCTATCAATTAACATTGATTAAGAAGTTTAGCTGGCTTGGGGAGTTTACCTTCGATGTCAAAAATAACAGACTTATCATTAATTCGAAGAGTCATGATGGTGTGAAAACGCAAGAAATACCATTATCCCAAGGAGCTAAATGTGCTACTTAACGGCTAGTCATTTGCCGAATTAAACGTTTTAATGCTAACGATTTAACTGGTTTCCTTAAGAACATAAAGTTTGCATCACTGGTATGTTGCCTTACTTGCTCTGATGGGTCGGCAGAGCAAATTACACATGGGCTTTGCCAGCCTTGACTTGATAAAGTACTGGTTACCAGATCAACACCATTATCTTCATTATCTAAATGGTAATCACCGACAATAAAATGAGGCTGTTCGGTCATAGTTTTAATGGCAATATCAACAGTCTCACGATCTTTAGCGGTAAATACATGACAACCCCACTCCGTAAGCTGTGATGATATTGCGGTTAACATCAGTGCATCATTATCTATAACTAATACCGTCATATTGGCAAAAGTTTTGCTGACAGGGTTTTCGTTGGTCGCTTCGACGCGCTTACCATTTTGTGTTGATTTTTCATCAGGGAGATTAACACCACTCTGCTCAACTCTAGGTACTTCAATCATGAAACCCGTGCCTTTACCCAAGGTCGATTTTAAGGAAATTTTCAAATTGAGTAAGGAGGCCATACGATCTGCAATAGCTAAGCCTAAACCTAAACCAGGGATCTCACGGTTTTGCTCTAAGCGTTCGAACTCTTCAAAGATGGTTTGCTGCTTATCGGCGGCGATACCAGGACCATTATCCCAAACTTCAATGCGAATCGAATTTTTGATGTGGCGTACACCTAGTAATATTTTATTAGCAATATGAGCTTTATCACCTTCTTTGTCACGACAGTAATACACAGCATTAGATAAAAAATTTTGAATTATTCGTCGTAACATTCGTTTATCTGAATTGACCCAAACAGAGCTGGCTGAGTAGCAGAAGTTAATATCATCTTCCAGCGCGAGCACAGTAAATTCATTTTTCAGTGGTATCAACAATTCATCTAAAGCAAAGTGTTTTTGTTCGATATTTTCAGAGTTATTATCAAGGCGTGATATTTCCACTAGATCAGAGAGTAATGCCTCAACCACATTAAGAGAGTCATCAATATTACTTGCTAAGCTAACAAGTTCATCCGTGACAACTTTCTTTTTTAGCATGGAGGTAAATAGGGATAATGCATTGAAAGGTTGCATTAAATCATGACTGGCAGCAGCTAAGAATCGTGTTTTACTGCTGTTGGCTGCTTCTGCCTCAGCTTTAGCCAATCGAAGCTCTTGGGTTCTTTCTTCTACGCGTTTCTCCAAGCTTTCATTGGCTTTTTGTAATGCTTTTTCTGATTCAATATGCGCGGTTATATCTGAAAAGGTACTAACGAAACCACCGCCAGGCATCGACTGCCCTCTAATTTCTAATACTATGCCGTTGGGCATAGTGCGTTGAAAGTAGTGATTATGCCCCATGCGCATGTGTTCAATACGTCGAGCAATTAAATCTTCATTTTCTGCACTGGTATCAGTGCTAAAAATAATGCCTTTGGCGATGTTATAGCGCAGTAACTCTTTAACTGATTTGCCAGCAGTAACAAAACCTTCAGGATAATCGAGCAATTGAATATAGCGTTGATTCCAAGCAACTAAGCGCATATCAGCATCGATAACACTAATGCCTTGTTCAATGTTTTCTACTCCTGATTGCAGTAACTCACGGTTAAAGCGGAACATTTGATTTGCTTCATCAACAATACTGACCACATCTTCTAATGGCATTTCCTGTGAAGTTGAAGCTGCTTTCATCACCATACGAGTTGAGGCGGAGCCAAGTACACCGGAAAGTTGTAAGCGAGTATATTCAATAATCTGTTCATTTTTTGTGTTGTTATTATCTTCACTTTTAGCGAAGGTCAATAACTTGTCCGCGGCATTTTTATCAATAAATCGAACTAACAGGCTATAAAGATCATCGAGTGATAAATGACGTTCAAATTGATGTTGGCTTTTATTAACAAAATATTCTGCCTGTAGTTTTTCACCAACACTGCGTTGGCTGAATAACGACACGATAACGTAGCACAGTATATTAAATAGTAAGCTGTAAAATACGCCATGACTGGTTGCATCTAAAAAAGTGACACCAAAGAGAGCGGTTGGTTTTAGCCATGATATTTGCCATAAACCCGTTTCAAGCCATTGGTTATTTGACAATAACTCGGGTAATAATGCAGGCAATAAAAGTGTATATAGCCAAACTAAGCTACCCACAATAAGACCTGTTAAGGCGCCTTTACTGTTTGCCTTACGCCAATATAAAGCGCCGATAGTTGCAGGTGCAAATTGTGAAAGTAAAACAAAGGACAATAAACCAATAGTGGCAAGATGGTTTTGCTGATGGACAATGCGTTCAAAAACAAAAGCAAGTAGTAGAATAATCGCAATAGAGCCACGGCGTAAATTTAACAGTAAACCAGAAAGCTGAGTTGTTTTCTTGGCATTAAACAACCGAAACTTTAGTACTAAAGGGGTGAGTACTTCAGTTGATACCATAGTACTCAATACAATCGCGGCGACTATAACCATGCTAGTTGCAGCAGCTAAACCGCCAATATATACGGTAATACCAAGCCAAGCTTGCTGATAGAACAGTGGGATAGTTAATACATAGGTATCAGCATTAACACTCCCTCCGGGAAACGTTAGCTGTCCGGCAATGGCTATGGGTAAGATAAAAACATTGATTAATAATAGGTAAAGAGGGAATAACCATCGCGCCGTTTTTAATTCTTGCTCATGGTGGTTTTCAATCATCATCATATGAAACTGTTGTGGCAAAATAAAGATAGTGATTGCGCCTAAAATAGCCTGCGCCAAAGCAAGGTAAACAGAGTTATTACCCGTTATTGAGCCAATATTTTCACGCTGAGTAATTAAGTCGCTGAAGCCATCAAAAATAAAGAAGGTAGCAAAAATACCCACAGCGGTTAAAGCAAAAAGCTTGATGATAGAGCTAAATGCAATCGCTAGCACTAATCCTTGGTTTTGTTTATTCGCGGCGATTTGCCGAGTACCAAATAAAATACTAAATAAAATGAGTACGATAGTAACCACAAAAGCAGTGCTAATACCTGACTGATAGGTGCCGGTTAATAAGTCAAAACTGGTACTGATAGCACGCAGTTGCAAAGCAATATAGGGGATGGTTCCTATTAGAGCAACAATGGCGACCAAGGCGGCTACTTTGGGGGATCGGTCGTAACGAAAAGCAATAAAATCGGCGATAGAGGTTAAATTTTGCTGTTTTACAATGAGTAAAATCTTATGAAGCATTGGCCAAGCCAATACTAAGCAAAGAATAGAGCCTATATAAATAGGCGCAAGCCAAGCACCGGTAGTCGCTGCTTGTCCAACGGTGCCGTAAAACGCCCATGAGGTACAGCTAACACCAAGCGATAAACTATAAACCCAAGGTTTGCAGCTCCAGTTTTCCGGTGCTTGATTCTGCCCCCAATGAGCAATAACAAAAAGCAACGCTAAATAAGCAATAGAGAGTACGGTAATGAGCCAAGTATCAAGTGAGAGCCAAACTAACAAAAGTTGTCCTTTATATTTTTAGTCGTCTTAATAGTTACTGATAAATTTGTTATTTCTAAATAACGCCACAGCCAGCATATCATGCTCTATTGAGTGAGGTAGTGAACTAAGGTAGTAGTTATCTGCTGACAATCATACGTTAACCTAACACTATATATTCCCCTTGATTAGAAACCATCATATATGAAAATCACTAACAAATACGTAGTTGAAACCATTGTTTTTATTAGCTATGTACTCTTTGCAATGGCTTGGGTAGGTGGTACCGCAAGTATGGGGCAAATTATGTCTACCATGCACGTAGATAGTTTAGCCTCCGCAAGTTTTATCAGTGGTGCGGTAACCTTGGCTAAAATTGTTGGTACTTTCGGTGCTGCCTGGATAGCAATAAAGTTTGGCGTCAAGTACGCTTTTTTTATTGCTAGTTTATTTATCGCCATTGGTTTATTAACTCCGTTAGCGCCAAATTATGAATTATTGTTACTTAGCCGATTTTTGATGGGCTTAGGTGGCGCTTTTATGATTGTCTATTTTAATCCTATTGTTATGCATTGGTTTTCCCCTGAGGAGCGCCCAGTCATCAATGGTCTTAATGCGGTCGCCTTTAATATTGGTACTGGTGTTGTGTTATGGAAAATGACAGCGATTAACCAATTAACTGGTGATTGGAAGATTAGTTTAATTACCTTCTCTATTGCCAGCTTATTGTTCAGCTTTATTTGGTTATTAGTAAAGTTTGAACCTGAGGGGACTGAGAAAAAACAAGGAGATGAAGCCGTTGAACATTACAGTTATATGGATGGTCTTAAAGATAAATTCAATTGGGTTTACGGTTTAACATACTCAGGCTTATTAGCCTTTTATATTTGCCTATTTACCTTCTATCCCAAAGCAGGCATTAGTCAAAGTAAATGGGTGATAGGTTTTGGTATTGTTGGCACGCTCGCTGGTATTCTTTACAGTAAAAAAATGCCCCTGCGTTTGCCTGTGATGCGCTGGTCTGGTGCTGTGATGATTATTACTATTATTGGCGTGTCATTTAGTAGCAGTGAGTGGTTACAAACCTTGTCAGCTATTACGTTAGGTTTTTTCATTTTCTTCCCTGTTACAGCGTTAGTGTCTATTCCTCATGAGTTACCTAAAATGACAGGCCAACGTATTACTGTTGTCTTTAGTTTATTTTATTCTATCAGTTACTTGCTCTCTACCGTTGTTTTATGGCTATTTGGTAAGCTGGTTGATATAAACCAAGGTGATTACACTGCCTCATTTATCTTAATTTCCCTTGTTAGTTGTACCTTTTTTATAGGTAGTTTCTTTTTGCCTGAAACAGGGAGAAAGAAGACAGACATAGCTAACCATAATAGTGAAACGAAAGCTGCTGTCACCCATGAACAAATGAAAGAAAATAAGGATAAATTATGCGCGGAATAATATCTCCTAAATTAGTGTCTTTTCTTGAACAAGCTAATAGTGCTATAGCTTTAGCTAAGGCAACAGGACAAGGCTTTAGTGCCGAGCTAGTGAGGCAAGGTCTAGATAACTTGGCCCCATTGATTGGCTCTGGGCCGAATATGGCTATAGTTAAAAACAGCTACTTAGCGACTCCTAGTCATAATATCCCTGTACGTATATATAACCCGGCTCCTAATGATGTTTTACCTGTATTACTACACTTTCATGGTGGCGGCCATATGTGTGGCAGCATTGAGTTATATGATGCTATTAGCCGAAAACTGGCGCTAGCAGCTCAAGCTATTGTTATCTGTATTGATTATCGCTTAGCACCTGAACATTCATATCCTGCAGGCTTAGATGATTGTCAGCAATTATTATTGGACTATAAAAGCTTACTTTTTGATATGAAACACAGTGATGAGCTGTTCATTGCGGGTGATAGTGCAGGTGGTGCACTGTGTACGAGTTTAGTGATGAATAATCAGCACAATCATTCGGTGAAAATAGATAAACAAATACTTATTTATCCTAGCGTAGATTACACTATGAGCAGTGCTTCTATTGAAGAAAATGGCCAAGGTTTTTTATTAGAAACAGATAAAATCTACTGGTACTTTGAGCAATACTTTCAACTAGGTGACTCAGTTGATGCTGAAACAGCAAAAGCCAAAATTGCCAGTGCATCTCCATTATTAGGTGAGTTCACTAATAAAATTCCGACAACTTTAGTGATCACCGCAGGTTGCGATCCACTAAGAGATGAAGGTATTGCATATACTAAGTTATTAACCGATGCCGACGTTGACGTTGAACATCATGTATTCGACGGTATGACTCACGCCTATATGTTACTAGATGAACTAGTTAGAGATGAATGTGTTGCCACTTATAAATTAATAAGTGATTTTATTAAGAAAAATACTGCTAATAGCTAGATGCTGTTGCCAGCTCCTTTAAGTTTAGTTCATTTTACCTGCCTCTGTTGAGTTTGGCATAAAGATTAATCCTCCTAACCTTAGTGTCTAATCATTTTACAATAATCGAATGTTAATTGACCACATTCGATTTATTCTCTTGAAACTATTGATTATTATATTGTCGGTATGTTTTTTGCTCTAACTCCCAAAGATATGTTTTGCCTGAAAGTGAACTTATATATCCATTACCTTTTGCGCTTATCTACTTACTATAAATTAAAATAATGTAAATAATTAAAGGAATGTTAAATGAAACTTACTTTTATAAATGTAGCCACAGTGCTAACTTGCTTATTTTTATCACTATTTTCCACGGCCGGAGTGATTTATGATGAATCGATTAATGGTGATTTGGATGCTGTAGGCAGTACTAATGTGAATTTAGTTGCCGGTGAGAACCTTATTCTAGGGTCTATTGAGGCTACCCCTCCAGCAGATACGGATCGTATTAAATTCACGCAAATGGATGGATTAATTATTGATAGTATTGAGTTATCTTTTTCAGGGGTATTTGATGATGCTAATATTGGTCAAAGTATGAATACGGCTTTGTTTAACAGTGTCGCTAATCTATTTGATGATAACTTTAATTCTGTAAATTCAGGCAGTACTATCAGTGCATCGTTTTTTGATAGTTTTGGACCTGAAACAGGGGTACTTAGTCAAAACACTGCTGGAGCCATTTGGGACTTTCAGTTATCTGCAGGGATCGTTTGGCCAGCCCAACCTTGGGTGCTCCGTATTAATACAAGTAGCTTGCCCTCTTCAGATATCCCTGAGCCAGCATCTTTGGCCCTTTTATCGTTAGGATTGTTAGGACTCGCGTCACGTCGATATAGAAAAAAGTAGCAATCATTATTGGTTTAGTAAAAGCCGCGCTTGTGTATAGCGCGGCTTTTTCATTTTACATTGTAGGTTTAATGCAGTGCTAACTTTAGTATTTGAATGTTATGGACAAGAACCAATTTCAAAATAGTTATTCTCGGTTTGTGCAAGTGTTACCGAGTAAAAGATATTATATAGACCTAGTTTTTCACCTGAGCCAATAGCATAAACATATGAACCACTCGTTGTTGCTCTGTTTGCTTGTACGTGGGCATAGTTGCTACTGGTGTATTCTTGGCAGACAAAAATAGGGTCAGGCAGATCACCATCAGGTGTACTATCACAAGCATTACCTAAACTGTCATTGTCATTATCTGCTTGGTCGGTATTGCTGATGTTGGGGCAGTTATCAACACTATCGCTAATACCGTCACTGTCAGCATCATCATTCGGCAGAGGACCATCAGGTGTACTATCACAAACATCACCTAAACCGTCGTTGTCATTATCAACTTGGTCAGTATTGCTGATGTTGGGGCAGTTATCAGTACTATTATTTATACCATCGTTGTCAATGTCATTCTCTTCTACAAGACAATTTTGACTTGGACCAGCACAACTTGGCGCATCGTCTGCAATCCACTGGCATTGGTTACTGCTAGTAGGGTATTCACGCATTACAAATTCATTAGTAGAAAATGCCAAATAACATGCTGAGTAACCTGCTCCCCAAGTGATGTGACCAGCAGTAATGTGTGAATTATAATCACCACTAACCCCTGCATCAATGGAAAAATCTATGTTCTGCGTATTTGATAATGCGGTGTTATCATTTGCCTTAATCGATGCGCTTTGTTCTCCACCTGGTAAATTACATTGTTCAGCGATGAAAGTATTCTCTGTAACTGTGGCGTTGATATCCCCATTAACAAAACTAACAGTAACACCGGCTAAGTTTTGATTGGTATCAATAACATTGCCTGTTACTGAGGCACATTGGCCAGCAACAATCACTTGGATATTTGATAAGCTTGGTGCAGTTTCAGGGGGCTCAGGACCAACTCTTGTGGTTACTGAAATACTATCACCCGCTTTACCTTCATTATCGGTAGCAATTGCTGTGACTTGATATAAACCATCAGGTAATGTTGCAGAGCTTGCACTATAGGTATCATCAATTACGTTAACTTCGCTGCTTAGTGTTTCAATAAGCACGGGGGTAGTTGAGTCAACTGCATAAATATTTAGGCTAACGTTGATAACACTGCCTTCACTGTCTATGGCATTACCCTGAATAGTCAGTTGAGAATTTTCAATCAGAGTCCTGTGATTGCTAATAACGGGGCCAGCATTACGATCAACACGTTTATTATTGGCAGCAAAAAATTGCCCTAAGTAACTAGCGAAATTAATGCTGTTGCCCGCGATATAATCACCGCTAGCGCCTGCGCCACCAGACCAAGAATGGTCTAGATTATCAAACCACAACATAGCGACACGATTATCGGTCCATAGTGTTTCTGAGGCGTTATGTGAACTGCCATCAGTAATGGTTTTGCTACCTGATAATTTTGTTACTCCATAAACTTTTGCAAAGCCGTCGGCATTTTGTTGGTTATAACAGGTATTTACTGTGGTATCAGAACTGCCATGCCCTATAGCCGAAATTTGGGTAGAAAAGTGACTTTTAGCAGTACCAGCATAACCTTCACAACGTGACTTAAAGGTGGTTGTGGATACGGTTTCACAGGTGGTAATGGCACCATTTGAGCTTGTGCCTATTGTCGGTCCCGCACTTGGTGCAACACCAGCAAATATATCTGGCGCTAAACAGGCTGCTTGTGCAGACATCGCAGCACCAGAGGATAGACCGGCTAGGTAAACTTGCTTGGCATCGATATTTCGATTGTTATCACCTGAAAGTGTATTGGCTAAGTTGATTAAGTTTTTATAATCGCCTGAGGTTCTTGAAATGCTACCTTGCCAATAGGACCAACAGCTATATCCTGCTTTATTCATCGCATCGGGAACCGCAATGACCATGCCAGAGGCCTCTGCGGCATCTTCTAAATTGGCGGTTAAAAAGTTATCGATTGGCTGTACACAACCATGGAGTACTATCAGTAATGACTTGCCATCACCAATGGGGGATAGTGAATCAGGGGTATAAATGTGCACTTTATTAAAACCACCTATGCTGACATTTTGTTGCCAACTACCGGCATAGACACCCAAAGGTAATATTAAGAGTAAGGTAAAGAGTTTTGTTATTTGCTTAACGCTTATGTTTATTGAGAATGATTTTTTCATTAGAGAACCTATTTATAGTTATTATAATTATCCATTGATACGGTAATGTTTGTGCGTTTTTTGCACATTTCATACTCTAGGCAATTTTGTACTAAAAATAAGTAGCTCTTTAGTAGCATATGAATGATGAAGGGAAATTCCATTACTTTATAAGGAGCTAGGTAACTTTCAGAGGCGCAAGTAATAGATGCAAGCTTTACGCTAATCTTGATTAGAGGCTTATATTTAAGTGAAATTTTCAAAGATAATATTTTGGGCGATTTTTTAGGGTTTTAGTTTTTCACGATTAACAGCTCAGTTAGTTACTTGGTTGTTAATCGTTAATATTATAAGAAAAAGTGCAGTTAACTTGTCGTTATCGTTACTTAAATTAAAGGATATCTTGTGCTGCTCTAAAGGCTTCTTGTGCTGCTGGCGCACCACAATAAACTGCGCTATGTAGTAGCACTTCACGAATTTCCTCAACGGTTGCGCCATTATTCAGAGCTCCTCTAATATGGCCTTTTAGCTCTTGGGGAGCCTTTAAAGCGGCTAACATGGCAATCGTCACTAAACTGCGAGTTTTTAAGTCTAAACCTTCACGCTGCCAAGTAGAACCCCAACCATGAGTGTTAATATAATCTTGCATAGGTTGGGTAAAGTCAGTGGCTTTCGCTAAAGCGGCATCAACAAAACTATCGCCCATGACTTTTCGTCTGATACTTTCACCAGCAGATTTTTTCGAGTCAGTTTCTTGATGCATCGCTTCTTTTGAGGATGATTTTACTAACAAATTTTCTTTAGACATAGTTAAAGTACCTCAATGGCAATCGCAACGGCTTCACCGCCACCAATACATAAACTGGCTACACCTTTATTTAATTTTCTATTTAGTAGGGCATGTAATAGTGTGGTGACTATTCTTGCACCACTAGCGCCAAGGGGGTGACCTAATGCACAAGCACCGCCGTTCACATTTACCTTGCTTGGATCGATATCAAGACTGCTTATAGCTAACATGGTAACCATGGCAAAGGCTTCGTTGATTTCCCAAAGGTCAACATCTTGCTTTTGCCACTGCGCTTTTGATAATAAGTCATTGATAGCGCCAATAGGAGCAAGGGTGAAATCTTTTGGAGCTTGTGCATGACTTGCGTGGGCAACTATTCGGGCAAGTGGTTTTAAGCCTTTTAGTCTAGCGACTGATGCTTTCATTAATACTAATGCTGCTGCGCCATCTGAGATAGATGAAGCGTTTGCTGCGGTGATGGTACCATCTTTAGCAAAAGCCGCACGCAAACTAGGTATCTTATCTTTATTTACCAATGCGGGCGCTTCGTCGGTAATGACTACTTTATCGCCACGTCTGCTTGTAACCGTAAATGGTGTTATTTCATTGTTAAAAGCGCCTGATGCAATTGCCTCTGTTGCTTTGTCTAGTGAGCTGATGGCAAAACTATCCATGTCTGCGCGGCTTAATTGATTTTCATCGGCAGTCATCTGCGCAAAGCAGCCCATGGCTTTATTTTCATAAGCATCCTCAAGACCATCTGTCATCATGTGATCGTTGATGGCGCCGTGTCCCATACGAAAACCGGCTCGTGCATTAGCTAACATATAAGGCGCGTTACTCATGCTTTCCATACCACCAGCGATTACAACATTCATAGAGCCGGCTTTAATAAGGTCATGCGCAAACATCATGGCTTTTATGCCAGAGCCACATACTTTGTTTATGGTAGTTGCACCTGTTTTTTGCGGTAAACCTGCTTTTAATGCCGCTTGTCTTGCTGGTGCTTGACCTAATCCGGCGGGTAAAACACAACCCATAATAACTTCATCAACATCTTCACTATCAAGGTTTGCACTTGCCAGTGCACTTTTAATTGCTGTAGCACCTAAATCTGTTGCAGCAACAGTTTTAAAATAGCCCTGGAAGCTACCCATTGGTGTGCGCTGTGCAGCAACAATGACAATTGAATCTTCTGAGTTCATATGAGTCTCTCTAAATTTCTGGTGTAAGGTTGTAGGGGTCGATAAATTTAATGTACGGCGTTAAAAGACAGTGAGGTAATTTATTTGCTCAATGCTGGTTATCTGCCAATTAGCTATATCACTTGATAGGTAACTATTGGTTCGTAACCAATAGCGACAAATTTAAGTATTGAATATTATTGTGCAGTCCAAGCGCCATCCATCGGGAGTGATGAGCCGGTAATACTGCGAGCACTGTCACTACAAAGGAAAAGAATAAACTCACCAATCTGGCGAGGTGCCATCATTTCAGGTAACGGCTGTTTAGCGGTAATAAGCTGATATTTTGCTTGTTCAAAGCTGCTCTTTTCGTTTTCAGAGATATCTGTAATTTGGTCATTAATAAGTGGTGTGTCTACCCAGCCAGGGCATATAGCGTTAGCCGTAATTCCATGCTCTGCACATTCAAGGGCAACAACTTTGGTTAAACCAACAATGCCATGTTTAGCGGCGCAATAAGCTGCTTTATTTTTAGAGCCTACAAGTCCATGCACCGAAGCGATATTAATAATTCGGCCCCAAGCGTTTTCTTTCATGCCTACTAATGAATGTTGAATGGTGTGAAAGGCCGCTGTTAGATTAATGGCAATGATGGCATTCCATTTATGTTCAGGGAATGTATCAACCGCTTCAGTGTGTTGAATGCCAGCATTATTAATCAAAATATCAATTGACCCCATTACTTGTAGTGCTTTATTCATAAAAGTACTAATGGCAGCAGAGTCCATTAAATTAGCATTATCAAACAGAGTGGTAATTTTATATTTATTTGCAAACTCTGCTGCGAGGCTTTCACCTTCTTCTTTATTCATTAAACCGTGCAACACTAAATTAATACCTTGTTCAGCTAACACATGTGCACTTGCTAAACCAATACCGCTTGTTGAACCAGTGATAAGTGCTGTTTTACCTTTTAATGCGGTAACTTCTAACGGCGTATTTTTTAACATAGTGTTTCCTCGAAAATTTTAAAAAAAGATCAGCACGTCCTTATGCTGAAATAATGGGGCAGGCTAATAAAGCCTGCAATCGAAGCTGACTGCACGGTGTTTACCAAGGAGCTTTTATTACTTGCTAGGCAAAGTTACTTTTAATAAAGGGTATAACAGTGCTTAGTAATACGATGTCATTACCTTAGCTGAATTGGTGGCGAGTTGATTTACTACCTTAGTGCCACTTGATGAAAGAGCCATTTGATGATGTGCGATTAACAAAAAATGATATTTGAGAGGGAGCAGTAGTGTTAAGTGTTATTACTCTGTTTTTTCTTGGGGTACTTATCTTGGAGCATAGATAAAAACTTAGCCGCTGCATGTGAAAAAACGTGTCTACGTTTACTAATGATACCGACTCGTCGACTAATTACAGGCTCGTTTAACTCATAATATTGAAGGTTTAAATCACAAAGTTGTTGTTTATAAAGCGAAGGAATAGCACTAATGCCTAAGTTACTTGCCACCATTTGTACTACAGTTGCTAATTGATTGGACTCAAAAATAATATCTAAGAAAATATCTTGTTTTGCTAGGGTTTCATCAAGTAATAAACGAATACTAGATGGTCTTTGTAAGGTTATAAATGGATATTTACTAAGGTGCTGCCATTGGATGTTTTTGGTTTTTGCGAGCGGATGATTTTTTGGGAAAGCAGCGATAAACTTATCTGTGAAGAGTGTTTCAAAGTTAAGATCATCAGTGCTTCCAGGATCAAAGCTAATCGCAAATTCTACTTTCCCAGCCCGTACCATTTCTACTGCATCTTCAGCGATAACATCATGAACTTTAAGTTTTATTGCCGGGTGTTGGCTGTTAAAGGCAACTAAATGTTTTGGCAATAATGTACTGGCAAAAGAGGGCATAGCTGCAAAATTTAAATTACCATGCTTGAGGGAGAAGCTTTCATGCAGCTCAACTAGGGCATTATCAAAATCGCCAAGTAGCCGTTTAGCCACAGGTAAAAATTGCTCTCCTTCAGGCGTTAAAGCTAAGGCTCTAGTCGATCTAGCAAAGAGTTGACCACCAATAGTTTCTTCTAAATTTTTAATGGTAATACTTAAAGCAGGTTGAGAAATATGTAATAGCTCACAGGCTTCTGCAAAGCTCTTAACCTGTGCAATGGCAAGAAATGCTCTGATTTGTTTTAAGGTGATATTCATCTATGCACTCCTGCTAAGTTTACCGTTGAAATGGCGTTATTCATAAGTAAAAGTTATTAATAGTTAATATTAATCAATTTCACAAATCCATGCAATTGATTAAAACTGCTAAACACTTAAAACTTACTAAGGACTTTTCACCCAAGTGAAAAGTAATAAGCGATGTCAGGATTTGATAAAGTTGTTCATAGCTATGAAGAAGCTATGTCTGGATTAACGGATAATATGACTATTCTTGCAGGTGGCTTTGGTTTATGTGGTATTCCAGAGAATCTAATCAGTGAAATAAAACGCAAAGGGACCAGAGGACTGACGCTAGTTTCCAATAACTGTGGCGTAGATGACTTTGGTTTAGGGCTTTTATTACCTGATCGTCAAATTCAAAAGATTATTGCTTCTTATGTCGGTGAAAATGCAGAGTTTGAAAGACAAATGATGTCAGGAGAGTTGAGTGTAGAGCTAACACCTCAAGGTACATTGGCTGAAAAAATGCGTGCCGGCGGTGCTGGTATTCCTGCCTTTTATACCGCTACTGGTGTAGGTACGCCGGTAGCTGAAGGTAAAGATGAACGTCAGTTTAATGGTAGAGATTATATCTTAGAAGAGTCGATTACGGGTGACTTTGCTATTGTCAAAGCGTGGAAAGCGGATCGTTATGGTAATCTCGTTTTTAGAAAAACAGCCCGTAACTTTAATCCGATGGCGGCAACAGCTGGAAAAATCACTGTTGTTGAAGTAGAAGAAATTGTTGAACCCGGTCAACTAGACCCCGATGAAATTCACACACCAGGTATCTATGTTAATCGCTTAATCCAAAGTACTTTTGAGAAGCGCATTGAGCAACGTACCACACGACCTTCAGGAGAATAATCATGGCATTATCAAGAGATCAAATTGCCCAGCGTGTTGCCCAAGAATTACAGGATGGTTATTACGTCAACTTAGGAATAGGCATACCAACATTGGTCGCTAACTTTGTGCCTAAAGGCATAGACGTGATGTTGCAATCTGAAAATGGCTTATTAGGCATGGGCGCCTTTCCAACAGAAGAAATGGTTGATGCGGACTTAATCAATGCGGGAAAACAAACCGTTACCATGGCAACAGGAGCATCAATTTTTGATTCAGCCGAATCTTTTGCCATGATACGAGGTGGCCATGTTGATTTAACCGTATTAGGCGCATTTGAAGTTGATGTGAATGGTAATATTGCCTCTTATATGATTCCTGGGAAGCTCATTAAGGGCATGGGTGGTGCGATGGACTTGGTTGCCGGTGCTGATAATATTATTGTTACTATGACCCATGCGTCTAAACATGGCGAGTCTAAATTATTGAGTAACTGTACTTTGCCATTAACAGGCCGAGGCTGTATTAAAAAAGTACTGACAGATTTAGCTTTTATTGAAATTAAAGCAGGTAAGTTTCACTTATTAGAGCGTGCACCAGGTGTATCGGTTGAAGATATCATTAAACTCACTGAGGGGGAGTTAGTCGTTGAAGGTGATATTCCTGAAATGGAGTTTGGTTAAATTTTTTATCAGGCAC
>Ga0209292_1002259_pt1 | contig 22273 bp, 17 predicted proteins | sample GOMGulsemesocosm_2_FD_184634 | JGI IMG/M metagenome (GOLD analysis project Ga0209292, IMG submission 184634) | Methane-oxidizing microbial communities from mesocosms in the Gulf of Mexico - GOM9C Gulf of Mexico (SPAdes) (version 2) | ecosystem: Environmental > Aquatic > Marine > Cold seeps... | reverse complement strand
TAAATCCTCAATTATTTAGTTAATTGAGGATTTTTTTATAAAAGAGATTAAAAACTAAAATATTAATTTTAGTAAGTTCATAAATATAGAGTGGTTAGCGAATAGCGACTAGCAACAAGGGAATCCCTTATGGCTTACAACTTTTCCCTTATCTCTAAAATCTTAAGGTAATTATTGCAATAGGGCTCACCTCTTTCCATATCGAACAGAGAAGTTAAGCCTATTAGCGCAGATGGTACTGCCCCTGGGTGGGAGAGTATGTCATTGCCTTTATTATAAATCCTCAATTACATAACGTAGTTGGGGGTTTTTTCGTTGGGGCGTATTGCAATCCCCCCTTATTTTAAAACAATTTATAAATCACTATATTTACTTTCTAATTAAAATAACCAATAGATATGAAAGAACAAAATTTTAAGAATCATAGTAAATGGGTGCCAGGCTATCACTTTGTGAGTTTTTTAATCATACTTATTCTATTAGTAGGGAGTATTCGTAATCTTGTGGTGTTTTCAGATGGAAACAAGTATGTAAGTACCTTGCTTGTCCTTATAAGTTTTGCACTTTTTTTTATGTTCTTTTTTCTACGAGTTTTCGCATTACGTGCGCAAGATCGTGTTATTAGGTCCGAAGAGAATTTTAGACATTATTTACTTACGGGAAAGCAATTACCAAGTACTCTAAATATACGTCAAGTTATAGGATTAAGATTTGCAGCTGATGAAGAGTTTCCTGCGTTAGTAGAAAAAGCAGTGAAAGAAAATATGTCAGAAAAGGATATAAAGAAAGCGATTAAGAAATGGAAAACGGATCCTTATAGGGTGTAAGTTGCTCGTTTTAAAAATTAAAAACCCATGGGATATACCATGGGTTTTTTTATACCGTTTAGTTTCATTTTGTTTTTTTGTAGGCTGCTTATCGTCTACGCTATGAACATGTATTCAATGAGGAAAACATTCTTATTTACTACGAGTATTTTCTTTGACTAGATATGGCACTTCTGATTTTATCACTTACAAATTGGTCATTTATAAAGGTGGAGCTCCCTAACATCTAGTCCTTTTTTTATATTAAAAACTGAAATAATTCAGGGTTGTCGTTTAGATATTCTCCTAAGAACCCGTTTTCTTTCATTCTATTTAAAAGAGGTTGAAAATCTTCTTTTTTTTCCAATTCTATACCTACTATAGCAGGCCCTTTTTCTCTGTTATTTTTCTTGGTGTATTCAAAATAAGCAATATCATCTGTTGCCCCTAATACATCAACTACAAACTCTTTTAATGCACCTGCTCTTTGTGGAAAACGTATGATGAAATAATGCTTAAGCCCTTCATATAATAAGGCACGTTCTTTCATTTCCTCCATTCGTGTAATGTCATTGTTTCCACCGCTAACAACACAAACTACGGTTTTACCTTTTATTTCTTCTTTGTGTTTTTCTAATGCTGCTATGGATAAGGCTCCAGCGGGTTCTACAACCATGGCATTTTCATTATACACTTTTAAAATGGTAGAACAAATAAGTCCTTCTGATATAGTATTTGTAGCATGTAATTGGTTTTTACAGAGTTCAAAAGTAAGTTCCCCCATACGTTTAACGGCGGCTCCATCTACAAATCGTTCGATAGTTTCTAAACTTGTGTTCTTTCCGTTTTTGAGTGATGTTGTAAGGGAGGGCGCTCCTTCTGGTTCTACACCGATCATTTTCGTATTTGGACTAAGGGCTTTAAAAACACTTGATACACCAGAGGCGAGTCCACCTCCTCCAACGGGCATAAATAGAAAATCTATATCTTTTTCCGAGTTGTTTAGTATTTCCAATCCTACCGTTCCTTGGCCAGCCATTACATCATAGTCATCAAATGGGTGCACAAAAGTACTTTGTTTTTTTTGACAATATATTTTTGCGGCGTCTGAACTGTCGTCAAAACTATCGCCTATTAATTGTATATCAACAAATGATCCTCCAAACATACGTACTTGATCTATCTTTTGATGTGGGGTAGTTACGGGCATAAAAATAGTTCCGTACACTTTAAGCTTTTGACAAGAGAATGCTACACCTTGGGCATGATTTCCTGCACTTGCGCAAACAATTCCATTGGTAAGCTGATCTGTGGTCAATCCCTTTATTTTATTAAAAGCACCTCTAATTTTATACGAACGTACAATTTGTAAATCTTCCCGTTTAAAGTAAATTTCTGCGTTGTAACGTTCAGAAAAGTTTTTCATATAAACTAACGGGGTCGCTTCTACGACACCTTTTATATGCTGTTGCGCTTTATATATTTTTTCTAAGGATATGGTTTCTTTAAGTGTATTCACAATAATATAATTTAAAAAGAATCACCACAAAAGTGTGTTGCCAATACTCTTGTGGTGATTAAAATAGTGGAGGAATCTAATTAGATTATCCTATTTTTTTCATGGCAGTCATTGAAGCTCTTAGCTCATCACCAATAATTTCAATCGGGTGAAAACGAATAGCATCATTTACTGCAATTAGTTCCTTATTATCTACGCCATTTCCTTTAGTATCATATGATTTTCCGATAACATCTGTGTCAACAGTTTTCATAAAATCGGTCAATAAAGGTTTACAAGCATGGTCAAATAAATAACAGCCGTATTCTGCTGTATCAGAAATGATTCTATTCATTTCAAATAATTTTTTACGAGCAATGGTATTTGCAATTAAAGGAGTTTCGTGCAAAGATTCATAGTAAGCAGATTCTTCTTTAATTCCAGCTTCTGTCATTGTTTCAAAGGCTAATTCTACCCCAGATTTTACAAAAGCAACCAATAATACTCCATGGTCAAAGAATTCTTGTTCAGAAATCTCTTCGGATGCAGCGGCTGTTTTCTCAAAAGCAGTATCTCCCGTAGCTGATCTCCATGACAATAAGTTTTTATCATCGTTCGCCCAATCTTCCATCATAGTTTTAGAAAAATGTCCGGACATAATATCATCCATATGTTTTTGAAACAATGGACGCATAATATCTTTTAATTCTTCAGATAATTTGAACGCTTTAATTTTAGAAGGATTTGATAAGCGATCCATCATATTGGTAATCCCACCATGTTTTAATGCTTCCGTGATGGTTTCCCATCCGTATTGAATTAATTTAGAAGCGTAGGCAGGTTTCAATCCATTGGCGACCATTTTATCAAAAGACAGGATAGATCCTGTTTGTAATAAACCACATAAAATGGTTTGTTCTCCCATCAAATCAGATTTTACTTCTGCAACAAATGAGGAGTTAAGTACTCCGGCTTTATGTCCTCCTGTGGCAGCAGCATAAGCTTTTGCAATTTCAAAACCATCACCTTTAGGATCGTTTTCTGGATGTACAGCAATTAATGTTGGTACGCCAAATCCACGTTTGTATTCTTCACGTACTTCTGATCCTGGAGACTTAGGAGCGACCATTACCACCGTAATATCTTTACGTACTTCCATTCCTTCTTCCACAATATTAAACCCATGAGAGTAAGAAAGTACAGCATCTTTTTTCATCAAAGGCATTACTGCGGTTACAACATTTGTATGTTGTTTATCAGGTGTTAAGTTGATGAGCATATCTGCCGATGGAATCATTTCTTGGTAAGTTCCAACTTTAAAATTGTTGTCTACAGCGTTTTTATACGAAGCTCTTTGTTCGCTAATTGCGGCATCCCTTAATGTATATGAAATATCCAATCCAGAGTCTCTCATATTTAATCCTTGGTTTAGCCCTTGAGCTCCACATCCAACGATTACAATTTTTTTACCTTTTAGTTTTTCTACTCCTTTAGGAAATTCTGATGCGTCCATAAAATCGCAGGTTCCTAATTGTTCTAATTGTAAGCGTAATGGTAAGCTGTTAAAATAATTTGCCATTTTTATTTAGTCTTTAAATTCTTGTAATAATTCTGATATTGCCATTTTTTCTCTTGTAATTGCGATACGTCCAGAGCGTACGAACTGTAATAATCCGTAAGGTTTTAATCGATCGTATAATCGATTGATGTCCTCTGTAGTTCCCGTAGTTTCAATTACAAAATAGCGCTCATTAATTGTAACCATGTGCGCACGACGTAATTTTAATTTGTTTTGTATTTTTTCGTCGTAGAGATGTGCTGTTGATATTTTAAACATCGCAGTCTCTTGAAAAATAATTTCATCATCTGTATGATAGAATGCACGAATTACTTCGATTTGTTTTTCTATCTGTCCAATGATTTTTTTGATCCCTTTTTCACTCATATAAGCGGCAATGGTAAAACGATGAACATCTTCAATTTCAGATTTTGAAACTGTTAAACTCTCAATATTGATGTGTCGTTTTAAAAAAATCGCTGAAATTCGGTTTAACAATCCGATGTTATTTTCGGTATAAACCGAAACCGTAAATTTTTGTTTTTCTTCCATAATTATTTTAGTCTAACTTCTGAAACACTGGATCCCGTAGGAATCATTGGAAATATATTGTCTTCTTTTTCGATGATAACCTCTAAGAAAAATGCTTGATCTGATGCCATCATTTTTTCTATAGCGGCAGGTAAATCTTCTCTTTTTGATACTCGAACGGCTTCAATATCATAAGCGCCTGCTAACTTGATAAAGTCTGGACTCACCATTTCTGTAGAAGCGTATCGCTTATCAAAAAACAATTCTTGCCATTGGCGTACCATTCCTAAATAACCATTATTAAGTACCACTATTTTTACGGCAGCTTTGGTTTGTAAAATGGTTCCCAATTCATTACATGTCATTTGGTATCCACCATCACCTATAATTGCTACAACCTCTCTTTCTGGAGCACCTAATTTTGCTCCAATAGCGGCTGGTAGTGCAAACCCCATCGTTCCTAAACCACCAGAGGTTACATTACTTCTTGTTTTTTTGAAATCGGCGTAACGACAGGCAAACATTTGGTGTTGTCCTACGTCCGAAACCACAACGGCATCTCCTTTTGATTCTTTATTAATGCCTTTAAGTACTTCCCCCATCGTTAATCCTTCCTTGGTTGGATTAAGTTGTGCATGAATTACTTCGTTCTCTTCAATATCACGGAGTCTTTTAAATTCATTTTTCCATGCATCGTGTGTGTTCGCATCCAATAAAGGTAATAGTTCCGTTAATGTTTCTTTTACATTACCTAATACAGCAATATCAGTAGGAACATTTTTGTCAATTTCGGAGGGGTCTATTTCAAAATGAATCACTTTTGCTTGTGTAGCATAGCGCGCCAAATCACCGGTAACACGGTCGTCAAAACGCATTCCAATAGCAATTAAAACATCACATTCATTGGTCAATTTATTAGGTGCATAATGTCCATGCATCCCTACCATTCCTACGTTTAAGGGATGTGCTGAATTGATGGCGGACAAGCCCAAGGCTGTGGATGCAGATGGAATATCTGCTTTTTCTATCACTGCTTTAAATTCTTGTTCTGCGGCTCCTAGAATAACTCCTTGTCCAAATACTATAAAAGGTTTTTTTGCAGCATTTATCATCTTGGCAGCAGCAGTAACTTTTTCCATGTCATAATGAGGGACAGGTCTATAGCTACGTACCGAGGTACATTTTTCATATGAAAAATCAAATGATTCTAGTTGTGCATCCTTGGTAATATCTATCAAAACAGGTCCTGGTCTCCCTGATCTGGCTATATAAAATGCTTTTGCAAAGACAGCTGGAATTTCTGAAGCTTTGGTAATTTGATAATTCCATTTAGTAACAGGTGTAGAAATACCTACGATATCAGTTTCTTGAAAAGCATCGGTCCCCAGTAAATGAGAAGCTACTTGTCCTGTAATACAAACGAGCGGAGTAGAATCTATTTGGGCATCAGCAATTCCTGTGACTAAATTGGTAGCACCTGGCCCTGATGTAGCAAAAACAATTCCTACATCTCCGGTAACACGGGCATGTCCTTGAGCAGCATGAATAGCGCCTTGTTCATGACGTGTCAATACATGGTGAAATTGATCTTGATATTTGTACAACTCATCATACACAGGCATAATGGCACCTCCAGGATAGCCATAGCCTAGTGTTTTTCCCTCTGCTAACAGACATTTAACAACAGCTTCGGCACCAATAATACGAACTGATTTTTTGGTGTCTGAAGATTTTGTTAGCGTGCTTTTTGTTTCCATAGTCTTAAAATTTATCGGTAACACATCCTTCAGAAGCGGTGGCTACCATTTTTGCGTATTTGTATAATATTCCTTTAGGGTGTTTTGGAGCTGGCTCCGACCACGCCTTTTTTCTTTCCGTAATTTCTGTGTCACTTAAGGCAACATTAATAACATTGTTATTAGCGTCAATCGTAATTTGATCTCCATCTTTTAGTAGAGCTATCATCCCTCCAGTTTGTGCTTCAGGGGTAATATGTCCTACTACAAAACCGTGGGTTCCTCCCGAGAAACGACCATCGGTAATTAAAGCGACAGTTTTCCCAAGTCCAGCTCCCATAATCATAGAAGTTGGCTTTAGCATTTCTGGCATTCCTGGTCCTCCTTTGGGACCTACATAACGAATTACAATAACATCTCCTTTTTTTGCTCTTCCAGCACGAATACCATCATTTGCTGCATCTTCACCGTCAAAAACAATGGCTGGGCCTTTAAATAATTCCCCTTCTTTTCCACTTATTTTAGCTACAGACCCTGCGTTTGCAAGGTTTCCGTATAATATTTGTAGGTTTCCTGTTTCTTTAATTGGTACACCTTTAGAATGAATTACATCTTGTTCAAAAGATAAAGGAAGTACATCTGCTAAATTTTCTGCTACTGTTTTTCCAGTTACGGTCATACAGTCCCCATGTAAATGTCCTTCTTCTAATAAATATTTCATCACGGCAGGAGTTCCTCCCACTTTATGAACATCTTCCATAAGATATTCTCCACTTGGTTTTAAATCTCCAATCACAGGTGTTCTATCACTTACACGTTGAAAATCATCCAAGGTAAAGTCGATATCTGCTGCATGGGCAATGGCTAAGAAATGCAATACAGCATTAGTAGACCCTCCAAGTGCATTTACAAGTGCCACCGCATTTTCTATTGATTTCTTGGTGATGATATCCAAGGGTTTTAAATCCAATTCCAATAAGTTTTTGATTGCTTTGGCAGTACGTTCCGCTTCCTTAGCTTTCATTTCACTTTCTGCAGGAATGGAAGAATTAAAAGGCAATGCAAATCCCATTGCTTCTATAGATGATGCCATGGTATTAGCCGTGTACATTCCTCCACAAGCCCCTGGTCCAGGACAGGCTTTTTTTATAATTTGTTTATATTCTTTTTCATCTATAATACCAGCTACTTTTTTTCCTAAAGCTTCAAAGGCTGATACAATATTTAATTTTTCTCCTTCATGACAACCCGAGGCGATGGTACCACCATACACCATTAACGAAGGTCTGTTTAATCGCAACATGGCCATTACAGAACCAGGCATGTTTTTATCACAACCTACTACAGGTACTAGTGCGTCGTAACTTTGAGCATTACAAACAACCTCCATAGAATCAGCAATTATATCTCTAGAAGGTAAGGAATAATTCATTCCAGATGTTCCCATAGATATTCCATCACTAACGCCAATGGTATTAAACACGAGCCCTACTTGTTCCAACTTGTTTACTTCGGCCTTAATTTCTTTGGCCATATCGTTTAAGTGCATGTTACAAGGGTTACCATCGTATCCTGTACTGGCAATTCCCACTTGAGGATTATTCATATCCTCATCCGTTAGTCCTACGGCATATAACATGGCTTGCGAAGCTGGCTGCGTTTCGTCTTGAGTAATTCTTCTGCTGTGTTTATTTAATTGCATTGTTTGTTTTTTATATAAATCTCAGTAAATTAAAGCTAACTTTTGTAATTCTTTAATCTATTGGTTAATTCTTGTTTGTTTTTGTCTTAAAAAACTGGTTTTATTAACTATTGACAATTCTAATGAACGAAAGTACTTTTGTTTTACCGGCTCTATATTTCGTTTTTAACTGTTTTACAGTATTCAAGAGACTTTTTTGTTGATTAAGTCGCTGATTGTTCGTTGTTTATCGTTTTTTTGTTTACACTATTTAGTCCAAAAAAAAACCTTCCGAATTAAGGAAGGTTTTTTTTGTAAAATATGTTGTTGTTCACATTATAGCATCCCTTCCTTCATCCTTGTAATTCGAATTACAATGACGTTGATTAAAGAAATAATAATAGGTGAGTTAAAATTTTTCATTTATGATACTCTTTGGTTTACTTTGTTAAGTAGGATGCAAATATTAGTATTAAATTTTAAAAAACAAAATACATTGTATTCTTTTTTAAAATAAAACTATAAATTTGAATAATTAATAATTTCTTATGGAACATATCGCACAAATCATAAATAATCAACAAGCATTTTTTAAAACTCATAACACTAAAAACGTTGATTTTAGAATTCAATTGCTTAAAAAATTGCGGACAGAACTGATTTCAAGAGAAAAAGAAATTCATGAATCCTTGTATGCCGATTTTAAAAAACCTGCATTTGAGAGTTTGATTTCTGAAACCGGAGTGGTATTATTAGAGTTAAATAAGACTATAAAAAAACTGAAGAAATGGGCAAAACCATCTGCAGTGTTTCCTGCGATGTTAAATTTTCCTTCTTTTAGTAAAATTTATAAGGACCCTTTTGGTGAAGTTTTGATTATCGGTCCTTGGAATTATCCATACCAGTTGGCATTGGCTCCCATTATTGGTGCAGTTGCGGCGGGGAATACCGTGGTGTTTAAACCTTCTGAATTAGCGAGTAATACTGCTACGATGGTAAAAAGTATTATTTCTAATGTTTTTGATGATGCCCATGTAGCTGTAATAGAAGGCGGTGTAGAGACTTCTCAGTTTCTATTAAAGCAACGTTGGGATTACATATTTTTCACGGGTTCTGTTACCGTAGGAAAAATTGTAGCCAAAGCCGCTGCGGAGCATTTAACACCAGTGACGCTAGAGTTGGGGGGTAAAAACCCCTGTATTATAGATGAAACAACCGATTTAAAATTGGCCTGTAAACGATTGGTTTGGGGGAAGTTTTTGAATGCGGGACAAACCTGTATTGCCCCCGATTATTTTATTGTACACAAGCGTATTAAAAGTGATTTTATCGCGGCATTTTCAAAAGAGATTACTGCAACTTACGGTGAGGATGCTCAGAAATCTAAAGATTATGCGCGTATTATAAACGAACGTAATTTTGATAGATTGCAGAAGATGTTAATGGAGGTTGATATTGTTTACGGAGGAAAAACTGACCGTGAAGATGTTTTTATTGCACCGACTTTAATAGACAGTCCAAGTATGGACAGTGAAGTGATGAAAGATGAAATATTTGGACCTATTTCTCCTGTGTTTTCTTATGAAAACGAAGAGGATATAGAAGTGTTTATGAGACATTACGAAAAACCGTTGTCTTTATATATTTTTAGTAAACGAAAGAAATTTATTGCATCGATCTTAAAAAAATACTCTTTTGGAGGCGGGTGTATTAACGACACTTTGATCCATTTTGTAAACGATCGATTGCCATTTGGAGGTGTAGGACATAGTGGTATGGGAGCTTACCATGGAAAATTAACCTTTGACATATTTTCACATCATAAAAGTATTACAAAAAGATATTCATGGCCGGATTTACCTATAAGATATGCACCTTATAAAGGAAAGTTTAAGCTGTTAAAAAATCTATTTAAATTAATTGGCTAGTGCGTACGTGTGGCCAGTTTTAATAAGAATACTACAGTATTCTATAAATAAGACATAAAAAAAACTACCAACAGATAGCTTTTTTTATGTCTTATTTAGTTTTTCTAACAACCAACAACCAACAACCAACCAACAACCAACAACCAACCACTACTTCTTCAACATTCGCATTTTACGCTTTACAATTTCTCCAACGGAAACGCCTTCAATATTACTTTCCAACCAAGACAGGATATCCAAATACAGAAAGGCACGTTTTTCATAAGGATGGTTTTCGTAGACTTTAAGTTCAATATGTAGTTTTTTAAAGGCATCCTTTAATTCATGGGGATACAAACGTCCAAGATTTTTTAAGAAAGTGATAATTTTACGTTGTACTTCGTACAGCTCATTCATTTTTAACAAGAACTTATACGTAGATTTTATCAGTGATTCTATATTGTGGTCATAACCTGCCGAATAATGTGAAATTAAGTTCAGTATTCGAGAATAGCACAATAAATCCTCTCGCATTTTTAATTCTTTATTGCTAATGATTTTATCTAAATACAAAATACAGTTCTTATGGTCGTCATTCCCAAAATACAAACAAGCAATTTTGTAATAAAACACCATGATATGGTGCGCATCGATTCTGTTTTTATATAGATCTATACTTTTTAATAGTTCAGGAATCATCGCAATGCCTCCTTCAAAGTCACCTTTTAAAAAGAACTGATTAATTTTATTTTGGTTGATATATAAAAAAGAAAGAGATGCAGTATTATCGTTTGTGGCGATATTGTTTTTGTAAACATCGATTTCTAGTTTTTCAAAAACAGTATCAAATTTGAGTTGGTGTTGTGCTAAATATAACGCTTCCAAGAGGTAATTACAACCTTTCATGTAAAACCCTGGATGTAATTGTTTCATCGCTGGTTTTTGTTCAAATAAATCCACCCATTTTTGGGCGTATTTATAGCACAAAGAAAAGTCCTGCATCATAAAACTATACCACAAATAAGCTTTGTATAAGTATAGTTTTTCTATAAAATCTAGTTTATCAAATTCGTAAATTGGCAGTCGTGCATCAAAATAAGTCTGTACTAATTTTTGGTCGTCATCATTTCGTACATAGCCCATTTTTAAGAATAAACTATAGAGTTGAAGGGACAAGTTAGATAGTTTACTTGTCAGTACATTTTTTAAACTTAAATCTTTTGCTTGTATGGCCAGTTCGTCGGCACGGTTACTCATACTTCGCGTTATGTATTGCGACTCGATGATTTTTTCGAATTCAACAATCTCATAGGCCAAATTATTTTCCACACAATCTAAGGCTTGCGTTTTTGCTTTGTCTAGTATTTTTAAACTTTGTTTATACAGCCCCTTATTATATAAGATACTTGCAAAATCCAATTGCTCTCTTATTTGAGTGACCGGGCTTTGGTGTAGTGGGTTTAAACGCAAGCTAATTAACAACTGTTTATATAAATGAGCTTTAGAATTTGATAGTTGTCTTTTTTTTATAGATGTTTTTTGTAGGATTAAGCCCTCGTCATAGCTTTCCATTTTATCAATTACTTTAAACATGGCCATAAAATTAGCGCCATCATTGGCTCCTAATCTTCGGACATACAGGCTAAATTGCCTTTTCTCAGATTTAGATAAGGATTTTATTAATAAAAATAATACATCTTTTTGTTCCGTAGCCATCGTGCAATAAGTTGGTGTAAAATATTAATTTTCAAACAGTTAGCAGATTGTTTTTTAGATGAATAATGGAAAAGTAATTAATTTAGAACTTTTCTAGATATACATCTCAACTATATTTGAAATATCAAAAGTGATAAAAAAAAACTAGAAATGAGTAATAATAGAGTTCAAATATTCGACACGACGCTTAGAGATGGCGAGCAAGTTCCAGGTTGTAAACTAAATACTGATCAAAAATTGGTGATAGCGGAACGCTTAGATTTATTAGGTGTAGATGTTATCGAAGCCGGATTCCCAATTTCATCTCCAGGTGATTTTTCATCAGTGGAGCAAATTGCAAAATTGGTGAAGCATGCAGGAGTATGTGCCTTAACAAGAGCGCATAGGAAAGATATTGATGTTGCTGCTCAGTCTTTAAAATATGCTGTTCGACCTCGAATTCATACAGGTATTGGAACATCAGATTCTCACATCATTCATAAATTTAAATCTAACAAAGAGGCGATTATTGAGCGTGCTATAAAGGCAGTTTCATATGCAAAATCTTTTGTAGAGGATATAGAATTTTATGCAGAAGATGCAGGGCGTACAGATAATGAATATTTGGCAAGGGTATGTGAAGCTGTAATTAAAGCTGGAGCAACTGTTTTGAACATTCCGGATACTACGGGCTATTGTTTGCCAGAAGAATATGGAGCAAAAATTAAATACCTAAAAGAAAACGTAAAAGGAATAGATAATGTAATTTTATCTACGCATTGTCACAACGATTTAGGATTGGCTACGGCCAATGCCATTGCAGGAATTACCAATGGTGCTAGACAGATAGAATGTACTATTAATGGGATTGGAGAACGTGCTGGAAATACGGCATTGGAAGAAGTGGTCATGATAATGAAGCAGCATCCTTATTTGAACTTGGATACAGATATTAATACGAAACTGTTGTATAGTACTAGTCAGATGGTACAAGAATTGATGGGAATGAGAGTACAAGCAAATAAAGCTATAATAGGCGAAAATGCTTTTGCGCATAGTTCTGGAATTCATCAAGATGGTATGATAAAAAACAGAGAGACCTACGAAATTATGAATCCTTCTGATGTAGGTGTGAATGAATCATCTATTGTGTTAACCGCACGAAGTGGAAGAGCAGCATTGGCGTATAGAGCAGAAATTGTAGGTTTTGATATGACAAAAATAGAGTTGGATGATATATACCCTCAATTTTTGAAGTTTGCAGATAATAAAAAAGAAGTGGATGATGAGGATGTAATCCACTTAATGGAATTAAATCATATAGTAAAGAAAGCTACGGCTTAATTATGGGAAAAACATTATTCGATAAAGTTTGGGATAGTCATGTAGTGACAACTATTAAAGATGGCCCTCAAGTATTATATATAGATAAACATTTGATTCATGAGGTGACAAGTCCTCAGGCTTTTAATGAAATAAAGGAACGAGGAGTTCCACTTTTAAGGCCAAAGCAAATTTTGGCAACCGCTGATCACAATACACCAACCAAAGATCAACATTTGCCAGTAAAAGACGAATTGTCACGCAAACAATTAGCGGCATTGTCTAAAAATTGTGCAGATAATGATATAGAATTATACGGATTAGGACATGAGAATAATGGAATAATCCATGTGATTTCTCCTGAACTAGGAGTGACTCAGCCAGGAATGACGTTGGTTTGTGGTGATAGTCACACCTCTACGCATGGGGCATTTGGTTCTATTGCATTTGGAATCGGAACCAGTCAAGTGGCCCAGGTATTTGCAACGCAATCAGTAGTGTTGGAAAAGCCTAAATCTATGCGAATTACCATTGATGGAAGTTTGAAAAAAGGAGTCTTGTCTAAAGATGTGGTTCTCTATATATTAGCTGAAATTACGGCCAATGGCGGAACAGGTTGTTTTATAGAATTTGCAGGTGAAGTATTTGAAAATATGAGTATGGAAAGCCGAATGACGGTTTGTAATATGAGTATAGAAATGGGAGCTAGAGGAGGAATGATTGCTCCGGATCAAACGACTTTTGACTATGTGAAAGGACGTAAATTTGCTCCAAAAGATGGAGAATTTGAGAAAAAAGTAGCCTATTGGAAAACGCTTGTTACAGCTAAGGATGCTGTTTTTGACAAAGAATATGTCTTTAAAGCAAGTGATATTGAACCTATGATCACTTTTGGAACAAACCCAGGGATGGGAATAAAAATAAGTGAAGCTATTCCAGAAAACGACAACGAATCCTATAAAAAATCCTTACAGTATATGGGCTTTACTCAAGGAGCTTCATTAGAAAATTTGCAAGTTAACTATGTGTTTATAGGAAGTTGTACCAATTCTAGAATCGAAGATTTTAGAGCAGCGGCTACCTTTATTAAAGGAAAACAGAAAGCAAGTAATATTACCGCTTTAATTGTTCCTGGTTCGCAATTGGTAGCAAAGCAAATAAAAGAAGAAGGATTACAAGAAATTTTTGAAGCAGCAGGATTTGAATTAAGACAACCTGGATGTTCGGCTTGTTTGGCTATGAACGATGATAAAATACCAGAAGGAGAATATTGTGTGTCTACCTCCAATAGGAATTTTGAAGGTCGCCAAGGACAGGGAGCAAGAACTTTATTGGCAAGTCCTCTAGTGGCAGCTTCAGTGGCTGTAGAAGGAAAAATTGTTGACATCACAAAATTAGTTTAAGTACATGGAAAAATTTAAAACATTAGACGCAATGGCAATTCCGTTGCCTGTGGAAAATATAGATACCGACCAAATTATCCCAGCTCGATTTCTAAAAGCAACCGATAGAATAGGTTTTGGTAAAAACTTATTCAAAGATTGGCGTCATTATAAAGATGGTTCTGTCAACGATGAATTTGTGTTGAACAACGATGCATATCATGGAAGTATTTTGGTGGCAGGGAGTAATTTTGGCTGTGGATCTAGTCGTGAACATGCTGCTTGGGCTTTATGTGATTATGGATTTAAAGTGGTGGTTTCTAGTTTTTTTGCCGATATATTTAAAGGGAATGCCTTAAATAATGGACTGTTGCCTGTCCAAGTATCTGAATCTTTTTTGCAAGCCTTATTAAAAGGGATAAAAGAAGACCCAAAAATGATTATTTCTGTTAATTTAGAACAACAATTAATTAGTGCAGCCCGTTTAAATCTTTCAGAAAAATTTGAGATAAATCCATATAAAAAACTATGTTTGTTAAACGGATACGACGATATGGATTATTTATTGAGTATTCTAGATGAGATCAAAGAATATGAAAAAAAAGATAGTTTTTAATTAACTGTCTATAAAAGAAGAGATATGAAATTGAATATAGCTGTTTTAGCGGGTGATGGAATCGGACCAGAGGTTACCCAGCAAGCCATTAAAGTATTAAACGCCATTGCCGATAAATATGACCATGTATTTACTTATGAAAAAGCAGAAGTAGGTGCATGTGCAATTGATAGTACAGGGGACCCTTTACCTAAAAGTACTTTAGAAATATGTGGAAAATCAGACGCTATCTTATTTGGTGCTATTGGAGATCCAAAATATGATAACAACCCAGATGCTGTGATCAGACCAGAACAAGGTTTGTTAAAATTGAGAAAAGAGATGGGCTTGTATGCAAATATAAGACCTTTGAGTACCTATAAATCACTATTGCATAAATCTAATTTAAAGCAAGAGGTAATTGAAGGAACAGATTTTGTTATCTATAGAGAGCTTACCGGAGGGATTTATTTTGGAGAAAAAACCTTAAGCGAAGATGGCTTAGTGGCTTCTGATAACTGTAAATACACTGCAGAGGAAATTGATAGAATGGCTCATTTGGCCTTTAGAGCAGCAAGAACTAGACGTAAAAAATTAACATTGGTAGATAAAGCTAATGTATTGGAAACGTCAAGACTTTGGAGAAAACGTGTCGCAATTATCGCTAAAAAATACACTGATGTTACGGTAGAGTATTTATTTGTAGATAACGCCGCAATGCAAATTATCTTGAACCCAAAACAGTTTGATGTAATTTTAACGGAAAACCTTTTTGGAGATATTTTATCGGATGAGGCAAGTGTTATTTCAGGGTCTATCGGATTGTTAGCTTCTGCTTCGGTAGGAGATAAAACGGCCATGTTTGAGCCTATACATGGTTCATATCCTCAAGCAGCAGGGAAAAATATAGCAAACCCATTGGCTTCTATTTTATCAGCGGCTATGTTATTGGATCATTTTGAGCTAAACGAAGAAGCACAAGATGTTAGAGCTGCTGTAGAAAAATCAATTGAATTGAATTTGACCACTCCAGATTTGAATAATACCAATCACTTTTCAACGACCAATGTAGGGAGCTTTATCAGTGATTATGTAATGGATGAGGACAAAACAAATTATAATAAACACAATATCGATCTAGGACAATCTACCATTATATAAGTAGATGTGAGTATTGAGATATGAGTGAAAAACACCGTTTTCTAGTTATGAAAGCGGTGTTTTTTGCGTATTTGCACAAAATGAGGTGCTAATTGACGAATATGTCCCCCTTTAAATCGTAATTTTATCTGCATTTTTGTTGTCGCTTAACTAAGTATTTATTTGTATTTTTGTTAGTTGATATAAGATATCAATAAATCAATTTTTAATTATAAATAGGTGCTTAAAGCTGAGGGTGTAATCAATATAAGGGACCTCCTTTTTTACTGCTTTTTGTATCAGTATAAAATATAGAACACATGAAGAAAATTCAAATGGTTGACTTACAAGGTCAATATCAACAAATCAAACCTCAAGTAGATGAGGCATTGCATAGTGTGTTGGATTCTGCCTATTATGTAGGTGGTCCGGATGTGAAAACCTTTCAAGCAGATTTAGAAGCGTATTTAGGTGTAAAACATGTCATTCCATGTGCAAATGGAACAGATGCGTTACAAATAGCTATGATGGGACTCGGTTTGAAACCAGGTGATGAAGTGATTACTGCCGATTTTACCTTTGCTGCAACTGTTGAAGTGATTGCATTATTGCGTTTAACCCCTGTGTTAGTTGATGTGGAAGCGGATACTTTTAATATGGATATTGATGCATTAAAAAAAGCCATCACTCCAAAAACAAAAGCCATCGTTCCTGTACATTTATTTGGACAGTGTGCTAATATGGATGCTGTAATGGAAGTTGCAAAAGCACACAACTTATTTGTAATAGAAGACACCGCGCAAGCAATTGGTGCTGATTATACTTCTGCTGACGGATCGGTTAAAAAAGCAGGAACTATTGGAAATGTAGGAACCACATCGTTCTTTCCTTCTAAAAACTTAGGATGTTATGGAGATGGTGGAGCTATTTTTACCAATGATGATGAGTTGGCACATACCATTAGAGGAATTGTAAATCATGGAATGTACAAACGTTATTACCACGATGTAGTGGGAGTAAATTCTCGTTTGGATAGCATGCAAGCAGCAGTACTTCGCATTAAATTACCATTTTTAAATGAGTATTGTTCTGCACGTTTAAAAGCAGCAACGTTTTACAATGATGCTTTTGCAGTATCAGATAAAATTATTACACCAGTAACTAGTTCATTTTCTACGCATGTATTCCATCAATATACATTACGTATTATTGGAGGTGTAGATCGTAATGCGCTACATCAGCACTTATTAGATAATAATATTCCAAATGCAATTTATTATCCAGTACCTTTACATAGTCAAAAAGCATATGTAGACGAACGTTACAAAGAAGAAGATTTTAAAGTAACCAACGAATTAATAAATACGGTTATTTCTTTACCAATGCATACAGAATTGGACGAAGAGCAATTAACATTTATTACCAATACATTATTGGAATTCGTTTCAAAATAGAAATAGCGCTAAAAAAACAAGACATTTAGTCTTGTTTTTTTTGGCTCACAAATAATAAATATGGCAAAAAAAATATTAGTCACAGGTGGTCTTGGGTTTATTGGCTCACATACCGTAGTAGAATTACAGAGCGAAGGTTTTGAAGTTGTAATTATCGATAACTTATACAATTCAAAAATTGAAGTATTGGATAATATCACTAAAATTAGTGGTGTAAAACCAACCTATGTAAACTTAGATTTAAGGAATAATGAAGCAGTAGCTTCTTTTTTTGATACACAAAAAATTGATGGTGTTATTCATTTTGCAGCATCAAAAGCGGTGGGAGAAAGTGTTCAAAAACCTTTAGAGTATTACGAGAACAATATTTCTGCGTTGATTTATGTACTAAAAGCAATGCAAAAAAACAAGGTGTCTAATTTTATTTTTAGTTCTTCTTGTACAGTGTATGGGCAGGCAGATGAATTGCCAATTACAGAAAATGCACCTATTAAATTTGCGGAATCTCCTTATGGAAATACAAAACAGATTGGTGAAGAAATTATTACAGATACTACAAAAACAAGCGATTTAAATGCCATTGCTTTGCGTTATTTCAATCCAACAGGTGCACATCCAACCGCAATTATTGGAGAATTGCCTATTGGAGTTCCTCAAAATCTAGTGCCATTTATTACTCAGACAGGAGCGGGAATTCGTGAAGAATTATCTGTTTTTGGTGATGACTATCCTACGATTGATGGAACAGCAGTACGTGATTATATACATGTAGTTGATTTAGCAAAAGCACATATTGTAGCTTTGAAAAGATTGATAGGTGGTGCAAATAAAACCTCTTTTGAGACATTTAATATCGGAACGGGAAGAGGAAATAGTGTTTTAGAAGTAATTAAAGCATTTGAAAAAGTAAGTGGAAAATCCCTAAACTATAAGATTGTTGGTCGCAGAGAAGGTGATATCACCGCTGCGTATGCTGATACTACCTTGGCAAATAATGAACTTGGCTGGAAAGCAACGCAAAGTATAGAAGATGCTTTACGTGATGCTTGGAAATGGCAGCAAACATTGTAAGGTAGCTTTTAGCCTGAGATGTGAGTATTGAGTTTTTAGAAGCCATGCTTTCTAATGGCTTTTCGCTAAAAGAAAATCTAAACACAAAAAAGGTCGCTAAGTAGCGACCTTTTTTTCATTGAAACCTTTCCCCAAATTTTTCAATTACTCTAATAAGTATACTTTTAAGACCCGTTTTATTTCGAGGGGTCACAATTTGTTTGGGAAAAGTTGCCTGTTAATGCCTGTTAATGCTTGTTTATTGTTAGTTTTTAAATAGTGTTGTTTTGTAATCTGTTAAAGGTAAGGTGGTTGTGGTTTGCTTTTTGTTTTTGAACAAATAAAAAAGATTGTAAAAATAAATTTACAATCTTTTTATAATCTTAATTTTGATAGGTTTTCTACTCTATTTTTATTGTTTGAGAGGAGTAGAAAACAGCGGATTTGAAACTATGCTACTACAAATGCAGCACCACTAGCCGTAACAGAACGGTCTATTTTTCGCATCAAGCCTTGTAAAACTTTACCTGGGCCAACTTCTACAAATTCAGTTCCTCCATCAGCAATCATTGCTTGTACACATTGTGTCCAACGAACAGGAGCTGTTAGTTGAGAAATCAAGTTTTTCTTAATTTCTTCAGGATCCATTACAGCACTGGCTGTTACGTTTTGGTACACAGCACAAGTAGGATTGCTAAAAGTAGTCGCTTTAATAGCGGCAGCCAATTCTTCACGTGCAGGTTCCATTAAAGGAGAATGAAATGCTCCTCCAACAGGTAGTTTCAATGCTCTACGAGCACCTTTCTCTGTCAATAATTCACATGCTTTGTCAATAGCAGCATCTTCACCAGAAATTACTAATTGGCCAGGGCAGTTGTAATTTGCAGCCACTACAATACCATCTACTTCTTTACAAGTTTCTTCTACGATATCGTCAGCCAATCCTAGTACGGCAGCCATAGTAGAAGATTGTGCTTCACATGCTTTTTGCATGGCCATAGCGCGTTTTGCAACTAATTTTAATCCATCTTCAAATGTTAGAACGTTGTTTGCTACCAATGCAGATAACTCACCTAAAGAGTGACCTGCAACCATTTCTGGTTTAAAATCATCACCTAAACATTTGGCTAAAATTACAGAGTGCAAGAATATTGCAGGTTGTGTAACTTTAGTCTGTTTTAATTCTTCGGGAGTTCCTTCAAACATAATGTCTGTAATAGAAAAACCTAAAATCTCATTCGCTTGCTCAAATAATTGTTGTGCTAACGGAGAGTTTTCGTATAAATCAAGTCCCATTCCTGTGAATTGAGCTCCTTGACCTGGAAAAATATATGCTTTCATAAAATGTCATTTTAATAGCGACAAAAATAACAAAAATCTTTTCAATAAGAGGTATATTATCTTAATCTATATAAACAAGTAAAGGAACAGAAATGTGTGAGGCTTTAGTTTTTAATGATTTACTGTGTTTATGGATTAAACCGATTATTATAGAAAGTGAATTGCAATAGAATACTATTAATACGGCACTTATGATAATTGTAATTGTTGTAGCAGTAGTAGAAGATAGTGTTTAAAACGAACTGCTTTAAAGTCTAAATGTAGTACTTTTGCTGTCTTAATTCGAACTCTAATTTAGGGTTTTTAAAGACGAACGTTATGGAAGATATGCTCTTTTACGATAGATTACAGTTTGCATTCACAATTACCTTTCATTATATATTTCCACAATTAACCATGGGCTTGTCTCTAATTATTGTTTTTTATAAGGGCTTGTATCTTAGGAAGAAATTGGAGAAATACAATGATGCTGCAAAGTTTTTTATGAAAATTTTTGCTATTAATTTTACCATGGGTGTGGTGACGGGTATTCCAATGGAATTCCAGTTTGGTACCAATTGGGCTAAGTTTTCAGAACTTACCGGTGGAATTATAGGTCAAACGTTGGCGATGGAAGGGATGTTTTCCTTCTTTTTGGAGTCCTCGTTTTTGGCATTATTTATCTTTGGAGAGAAACTAATGGGGCAGAGACTGCATTTTCTGACGGGATTTTTAGTGTTTTTAGGTTCTTGGGCAAGTGGCTGGTTTATTTTGGCAACCAATGCATGGATGCAACATCCAGTGGGACATGAGGTTTTAGAGAATGGAGTGTTTGTTTTGAAAGATTTTTCAGCATTGTTTAGTAACCCTTGGTTATTACCTGCTTTTTTACATAATCAAGTGGCTTCTGTAGTTACTTCGTCATTTGTAGTGGCCAGTATAGGTGCTTTTTATATTTTAAGTGGGAGAAATGTGGAATACGGAAAGTTATTTTTAAAAACGGGAGTGATTTTCGGACTTATATCAAGTATCCTCATTGCTTTTCCGACAGGTGATTTAAATGCTAAGAATGTTGCTAAATATCAACCTGCAGCTTTTGCGGCTATGGAAGGGATTTTTGAAACTGAACATGCTGGGGCAGAGATCGTGTTGATTGGTCAACCTAATATGGTAGAGAAAAAGTTAGATAATAAAATAGCTGTTCCTAATATATTGAGCTTTTTGACCTATCAAGAATGGGATCGTCAAATTCCAGGGATGGATCAATTTAAAAAAGAAGAATTACCAGACAATATTCCAGCACTTTACTATTCATACCACATAATGGTAGGATTAGGAACTATATTTATAGGTATTATGAGTTTGGCGGTTTTCCTTTTATGGCGAAAAAAACTCTATGTAACTAAAAAATTACTGTGGGCTATAATGTTTTTAGCTCCATTCCCTTATATCGCGAATATTACAGGATGGTACGTGGCAGAATTGGGAAGGCAACCCTATTTAGTATATGGTTTATTAAAAACAAGCGAGGGAATTTCTCCTACCGTATCCTCTGGAAATACATTGTTTACTTTACTTGGATTTGTAGGATTGTATTTAATTTTGGGGGTATTATTCTTACTATTAGTGGGGAAAACTATTTATCAAGGACCTAAACATCAAACACATTAAATTATGGAATTATTTTGGTATATCATAGTTGCTATCGTTTTAACAGTCTTCTTTATTTTAGATGGGTACGATTTTGGCGTTGGAATTATTCATTTGTTTATGGCAAAAGAAGAAAAGGACAAGGAGGTAATTACAAAATCGGCGGGATTGTTTTGGGATTCTAACGAAGTGTGGTTAGTAGCTGCAGGAGGATTGCTTTTTATGGCCTTTCCTACCTTTTACGCCTCAGTGTTTAGTGGTTTTTATTTGCCGTTAATGATGGTGTTATGGCTTATTATTTTTAGAGCTATTGGATTAGAGTTTAGAAGTCAATTTTCGTTTCAAATGTGGAAAGATATTTGGGATAAATCTTTTGGAGTGTCAAGCTTGTTATTGGCATTGTTTTTTGGAATGGCCTTAGGGAATATTGTACGTGGTGTTAATTTAGGAGGTGTGGAAAATGGAGTTTCTAATTACGAAGCGCATTATTTTTTCTTGCCATTATGGGACGCGAGTTTCAGTCCTTTAACGGAGTCACCTGGGGTTATAGATTGGTTTACGATTGTTATTGGCCTTATTTCTGTAGTTGCTTTGGCTATTCATGGTGCGAATTGGATTATTTTAAAAACCAATGCATCTATTAACAATCAGTTAAAATCTACGATCGTGAAATTGAATAGTGCATTAGTAATACTAACTCTGTTTTCATTATTAATGTGGCAATGGATGAACCCTAATTGTTTTGATAATTTTTCAGAAAATCCTATCTTTTTGTTTTTTCCACTCATTTATATTTTAGGACTTATTGGATTGTTTTTTGTCAAAAAGTTTGATAGAGAAGTATATGGATTTATTTGTTCTAGCGCTATTATTTTTGGAGGGATAACAACTTCACTGGTTTCTATATTTCCAGCTATTTTACCTTCTACGAATGCTATAAACGAATC
>Ga0209292_1002256_pt1 | contig 22298 bp, 21 predicted proteins | sample GOMGulsemesocosm_2_FD_184634 | JGI IMG/M metagenome (GOLD analysis project Ga0209292, IMG submission 184634) | Methane-oxidizing microbial communities from mesocosms in the Gulf of Mexico - GOM9C Gulf of Mexico (SPAdes) (version 2) | ecosystem: Environmental > Aquatic > Marine > Cold seeps... | reverse complement strand
TCGGTTCCGCTTTCGCCGCCCGACGATTGCGGTGCTGAATGCATTGATGGGGCTGCCGCCGGTGGTGGTGGGCCTGGTGGTCTATGTGTTCCTGTCCCGCTCGGGGCCGTTTGGCGTGTTTGGGCTGCTGTTCACCCCAACTGCCATGATCATTGCTCAGGTGATCATTATCGTGCCGCTGATTGCCTCGATTGCACATCAATCCCTGCGTGAGCTGTGGGGCGATTATCATGATCTACTGATCTCGCTGAACACCACCCAGTTTCAACGTATTCAGGCGCTGCTGTGGGATGGGCGACGGGCATTGCTGACGGCGGCGCTGGCGGGGTTTGGCCGGGCCATTGGCGAAGTTGGGGCAATCATGATTGTCGGCGGTAATATCGACCATGCCACCAGGGTGCTGACCACTGCCATCACCCTGGAGACTGGCAAGGGAGACTTTGCCCTGGCTCTGGCACTTGGCTTTGTGTTGATTGGCTTGGCGGTGACGGTGAACTTGTTGATCCACCGGCTCAGCCATACTGAGAGCGAGGGGCGTTGGTGATGCAAATGTTCCCGTTGGTGGCAAAACAGGCGGTGGTGCGTCGCCAGGGCAAGGTTTTGGTGGGGCCCGTTGATCTGACTCTGCAAGCGCACGGAGTGACCATTGTGATTGGTCCTAACGGCGCCGGTAAGACTTCGTTGTTGAAAATGCTACACGGCATTGCTCGGCTGAACAGAGGCAGCCTGAACTGGGCTTGCCCAATGTCCGAGGCACAAACGCGTCAGGCATTTGTATTTCAGGCTCCGGTGATGATGCGCCGGTCTGTGACCGACAATATTGCTTATCCATTGCAGTTGATTGGTGTTGCACGGGCCGAGGCGCGGCGGCGCGCCGAAGACTGGGCTGAGAAAGTTGGCCTGAGCCACATGTTGAAACAACAAGCGACCATGTTGTCTGGCGGCGAGCGGCAGAAACTGGCATTGGCGCGGGCGCTGATCCGCGATCCTGCGGTGCTGTTTCTGGATGAGCCCTGTGCCTCGCTGGACGGCCGCGCTACCCGAGAGATCGAAGCGATCCTGACCCGTGCCGCGACGGGTGGCACCCGGCTGATCATGTCGACACACAACATGGGGCAGGCCCAGCGGCTGGCCGATGAAGTGATCTTTGTGTTGCACGGTAAGATCCATGAATTTTCCCCGGCAGAGCAGTTCTTTGACCGGGCAGAGACCAAACAGGGACGCGCGTTTCTTAACGGAGATATTGTAGAATGAAACGAATGCTGGTGGGAGCGGTTGCCACGTTATTATTGGCGACGGCCTCCTTTGCGGATGAGATGAAGATGGCAGTGACCACTTCCTTTCATAACTCGGGGCTGTCAGAGGTGCTGTTGCCTGCGATCAAGGAAGATCTCGGGTTGGACGTACAGCTGCTGGTGGTTGGTACTGGGCAGGCTTTGCGACTGGGGAAGGCCGGCGATGTGGACGCAATCCTGGTTCACTCAAAGAAAGCTGAGGAGGCATTTCTGGCCGCTGGCAACGGCACCCATCGCCGCGAGATTATGTATAATGATTTTGTGCTTATCGGCCCCAAAGATGATCCGGCCGGGGTGAGGGCAGCAGAAAATGCGGGCGGGGCGCTGCAGAAGATCGCTGACGCTGGGGTGGTATTTGTCAGCCGTGGCGACGATAGCGGCACCCACAAAAAGGAGCTAAGCTTGTGGCTGGCTGCTGGGTTGGATGCTGGTAAATTTGATGAATGGTACCGGGCGGTTGGGGCTGGCATGGGGGCGGCACTTAATACTGCCTCGGGGATGTCTGCTTATATTATGGCAGACCGCGCCAGCTGGCTGAACTTTGGCAACAAGGGTGATTTGGAGTTGTTGTTTGCCGGTGATGCGGTGCTGTTCAACCAATATGCCTTTCTGCCGGTCAACCCGGAAAAACATGCTCATGTGAAAGCCGATTTGGCGATGCGATTAGAAGGCTGGTTGGTTTCTGATCGGGCCAAGGCGCTGATCAATGGCTACAAGATAGATGGTGAAACACTGTTTGTGTTCAACGCTAGGTAGGATTTAGGCCCATCTGAAAATCTGGCAGAAGCCCTCGGTATGAGCGGGGGCTTTTGTTTGAGATTGCCGGGGCGCTGCCCCGGACCCCGAGGTATTTTGAACAAGAAGAAGGTTCAGGCGTCGATATCGCCGTGGATGGCAAATTGCTCTAATCCAGCCTGTTGCGGCTCGATCGCGCGAAAGGCTTCTTTGACCCCCGCGGTGGTCAACTCGCGTGATACCGTGAGCAGGGTGTTGGCGGCATGAGCGTCGCAGAGTTCAAGCATCTGGCTGAGTTCCTCGGCAGCCACCGGGCGGGCTGTGGCGGTGTCGGGGGCACCGTAGAAGGCGACAAAATGCCGGGCCAGCAGGTCGGTCAGGGTGTCGAGTTCGCCCTGCTCGATCTGGGTGACGGCAACAAAGGTGACCCGACCTGCGGTCTCTAGTCCCATCCAGCCATTGGCAAAGGCCTGGCGCGGTTTGCCGGTTAGGTCACCCTCGCCCCAGTTAGAGAACTCAAAGCCGCCGGAGACACACCATTCGCCGGTGCGGGCTGGGCTGGCAAAGACACGTTGGTCGCTCTCGTCGAAATGAATGGCGCGGGCAAGTTGCATCAAGAGGTCTCCAGCAGGGATGTCAGGGGGAACAGATGGGTGGTGTCCTCGGCGCGCAGCAGCATGCCAAAATCTTCGTCGATGCCCAGGAATGTGCCGGACAGCTCGTCTCGCATGGTTTCTTCGCCGATACCATGGGCCAACCCGCGCCATTCGGAATGCACAGATTTACCGCCGTCGTCTTCCCAGCGGGTGATCCAGTGCAGGCTGTGGCGGGCCCAGCTTTCCAGTAATGCAGGGGCCTCGACATCGGCGCAGCCTTCGGCATAGAGCGCCGTTTCATCCGGGGTGTTGCCGCTGTCTTCAGACGCGGGCCAGAGTGGCAGGTCCAGGCCAATCACTAGCCAGTCGGGGATGGTGTCGGGATCGGTGTTGCTGGCGGCGATCCGCAGGGCGCCGCAGCGGGCGCCGTTGATGCGGATTTGCCCCTGCCACTCTAGGTGTACGGCCACCTCGGGCGGGGCCAATGCCCCAAGTGCGTTTTGAAAGCCGACGCCGCAAGTGGGCAGCATTGCCATCGCCTTGCGCAGTGGCACTTCGGGGGCAAAGACTAGTGCTGCGCGTAGGGTGTCGGGGGCCAGATTATAGCTGACCAGCCCAGCGTCACAGCCAAGGATCGCCTTTTTGCAAGCGGTGTCAAATGGGTCTTCCGAACCACTGACCTGGTGGCCGTGCATTAGTGGAGGAAAGGCGACTTCGCTCATGCCGCGCCCCGTTCGATCAGGGTTTGAGCGATGTCGCGGAAAACCTGCGCCTGTGGGCTGTCGGGTTTGGAGACCACAATCGGCGCTCCCCCATCTGAGGCCAGGCGCACATCCAGGTGCAGCGGGACTTCGGCCAGTAGCGGTACGTTCAACTTCGCCGCTTCGGAGGCAACTCCGCCATGGCCAAAGATATGTTCCTCGTGGCCGCAGTTCGAACAGACATGGGTCGACATGTTTTCAATCAGGCCGAGGATTGGCACGTGCAACTGATTGAACATGTCGATTCCTTTGCGGGCATCGATCAAAGCGATGTCTTGGGGCGTGGAGACAATGATGGCGCCGTCGACCTCGGCCTTCTGCGCTAGCGTCATCTGCACGTCGCCGGTGCCGGGTGGCAGATCGACGATCAGCACGTCCAGCGCGCCCCATTGGACCTGCATCATCATTTGCTGCAACGCCCCCATCAGCATCGGGCCGCGCCAGACCACCGCCTGGCCCTCGTTGGTCATCAGCCCGATCGACATCATGGTGACGCCGTGGTTGCGCAGTGGCAGGATTGTCTTGCCGTCGGGGCTGGCCGGTCGACCCGAGATGCCAAGCATTCGCGGCTGTGAGGGCCCGTAGACATCGGCATCGAGCAGGCCTACGCGGCGGCCCTCGGCAGCCAGAGCACAGGCCAGGTTGGCCGAGACAGTGGATTTACCAACGCCGCCTTTGCCAGAGGCCACCGCGAGAATACGATCAACGCCGGGAATTTTCTGCGGGCCTTGTGGTTGCGCTGGCTTTGACGGTTTTAGATCCGGCGGCGCCGACTGGGAGGCATGACCGGTCAGCAAGGCTGAAACCTTGTCTACCCCTGGCAGGTCAGTGACGATTTTCTCGGCAGCGTCGCGTGTCGGGCCATAGGCTTCGGCGTTGGCGGGATCGATTTCGAGGACAAAGCGGACCTCGGCGCCGTCGATGGTGAGGGCGCGCATGACTCCGGCGCTGACAATATCGCTGCCGCTGATGGGGTCGGTTATAGTTTTTAGCGCTGCGAGGACGGTTTCACGAGTGAGAGACACGTTGGCCTTGCTCCTTGGGTTGTGGGGGGACTTGACGAATGGGGTAATGGCTTTCTACCCTTTCGCATGACCCGACTGATTTTCTTAATTTATATCTGCCTGAGTTTCGCCCCGATTGCACGAGCGGATGACAGGTTGGTGCGGCTGATGGCGCCACAGGCGCTGCTTGACAGCGGCTTGCTGAAGCATCTGCTGCCGCGATTTTCCTTGAAAACCCAGGTTCGGGTGCAGATTGTCGCTTTGGGCGAGGCGCGTGAGATTGCTTTTGGCACCGAGGGAACGCCAGTGTTTGTTGGACCATCGGCGGTTTGGAGCCTGCGTGTGCTTGAACCGGAGCACAAAGGTGTGCGCCGCTTTACCGACTGGCTGAGCTCGGAGGTTGGCCAGCGCACCATCACCAGCTATGCGCCCGGCGGCATTCAGATGTTCACGTTGGCCGAGGCGCAAGAGGCCGAGGATGTGGCGCTGAAGTTTGATGGCAACGTGGCGTTGGGGCGGGAAATGGCGCGCCAATTGTGTGGCCGCTGCCATGTGGTGCTGAGGGAGAAGCGGATGGACTCCATCGGCTCGACCCCATCGTTTTTTGTGCTGCGTACGCTGGACAATTGGGCTGACCGGTTTCAGGCGTTTTATGCCCTCAACCCGCATCCGTCGTTTACCCAAATCGAGGGTGTGACGCCGCCCTTTGCGGAAAACTTGCCGCCACCGATTGTCCCCGTCGAGATGACTCTCGGGCAGCTGGATGCAATCCTCGCCTATGTTGCCCAGCTGACGCCGGCCGATCTGGGTGCTCCGTTGCAGCATCAGTGATCGCGGCGCTTGCTGAGGTAATCGTCGGTGGTACGCACAGGCGGCCGCTCGCCGCCGCCAAAGGGGTTGTTGTCCTGATGGTACTGCGCGTTGACCCGGCAATTGTCGCACATCTGGATCATCCGCGCGGCATCTGGATTTTGGAACATCGCGTGTTTTCCCGCCAGCTTTTCGATGATTTTGTCGACGGTGGATTTGACCCCAAACAGGGCACCGCATTCAATGCAGGCACAGGGTTCTTCTTCGTGCAGAACCACCTGTGCCAAGGCGCTGTCGGCCAAGTTCAGGCGGTGTTCATAGGTGATTGCGTCTTCGGGGCAGATATTGGCACAGAGACCGCATTGCAGACAGGCGTCCTCTTGAAAGCGCAATTGAGGCAGGTCTGGGTTGTCGCCCAAAGCGCCAGAGGGGCATAGTGACACGCAGGACAAGCACAGGGTGCAGGCGCTGGTGTCGACCAGCACCGCCCCGTAAGGAGCGTCAGCGGGCAGCGGCAGCACCTCGGCACCGGCGACCAAAGCCTTGGCAGCCTGACGGGTGATCTGGCGACGGGTGCCCATTGGCCGCACCACCTCGGCGAGCGGGGCGGGAACTTTGGCGTCAAACAGCGCCTCGCTCAACGCCTCGGGATCAAAATGATCCAGCAGCGCCGCATTGTCGCCGCCGATCGCATTGGCCAGCACCAACTCGCGCTCCAGCACAATTCGCTCGGCGTTTGGCGCCAACAGGATGTCCACCCAGGCAAAACCAGCCGCTAGAGCGGCAAGAATTTCGGCATGACCAAAGCTGTTCAGCGCCTCCAGTTCCAATGGTATCACATCGGCAGGCAAGCCACGGCCAAAGCGGGCCGCATAGCTGATCATCTCGCCACCGTGGCCGTTTACCACCAGCAGCCGCGGAGCAGTGCCTCCGGCGCCCAGATAGGCCTTGGCCAGGGTCTGGATGCGGCGGAACAGGCTGTCAGTGGGCGGTGCGTCATAGGTCAGAGCGCCAGAAGGACACAGGGTGGCGCAGGAACTGCAACCCGCGCAGATCATCGGGTCGATGCTGATGTGGTCCCCGTCCGAGCTGATGGCGCCGGTGGGGCAGATGTCTAGGCAATTGGTGCAGCCGGTTTGGCCCGCGCGCGAGTGGGCGCAAAGCAGTGGCTCGTTGCGGACATAAAGTGGTTTTTCAAAAGTGCCAACCAATTGGATCGCTTGCAACAAGGCATCGGCAACGGATGGCGCGTGGGTTGGGTCTACACGCAGATAGCCTTCGCGCTTTTCGGGGGCCGGGAATAGCGCGATACCGCCCCGCAGATCCAGAATGATATCACAGCTGGAATGGCCGCCATCGCGGGCTTCACTCCAACTCCAACTGCGACCCGTGGGTTCTAGCTGCTGCAGCGCGTCAATGCGGACTTCGAACTGTCCAAGAGACCCAGACGCCTGGCGCAGGTCGCCGCGTACCACGTCAAAACTTCGGGTCATCGGCGGCTCAACGCCCTGGCCCAGCAGCACAGTCACCGCCAGTGCATCTTGCAGCTTTTCCGCCGCTGCCAGGGCAATGTCTGACGGGCCCAGGATCAGGCACAACCCTTCCGAGACCACGTCCAGGCTTTTGGCCGCGGGCACAGAAAGGCCTGTCTCGGCGATCAATGCGGACATTTTGGGTAGTGTATCACCCTCATCCGTGGTCCATCCGGCCCGGTCGCGCAGGTCAAGACAGGGCGGCGAGGGGGCGTCGATCTCGGCAGCCAACTCTTCAAAAAACCGCTGTTCTTGGGCGCAGCAAATAGTTGCTTCCCCCCCCATCAAAGCCGCTGCTGCTGCGTCAATTTCAGTGGTGCAGAGCGCGCTGTGCAGCTTTGAACAGCTGATCCCGGTGGCCTGTGACAGGGCCGTTGCGTCGATCTGTTGTGATCCTGAACAATCACATAGAATCAGTTGCTTAGCCATGATATCCTCGCTTGCGTTTACGCTGGCAAAAGGGGTGTGTCGACCCCGGTTTTGAGCACAAACTAGGCATGATTCCCTGCGTTCGTAAACAAGTTTTGGAACTTCGGTTCGGGGCGCAGGAGGCCGAATCAGTAGGGGTGATTCGCGCATTCGGGCACTGTTTAGGTACTTGAGTAATTTTGTCGAATTGGACAAATCGTCCTCTCTGGCATGCGGTGGTATTCCGGGCGGTCCAATTTGTCCCGATGTGACGATTTCTCCGGTCAACCGCAAATTGCAGCTTTGGAAATGAGGTGCGGTTGCGGCACCTTGGCTGCACCACTCGACTAAACAGGGCCGCAAACGCGTGATCCACAACACTGACAAATTCGACATGATGCCAATGGGCATTGTTCTGCGCCGCGCGCCGGGTGTGACCCAGTGGGTAAAATATGCGTGGAAGGCAATTGCAGTTCTGCCCGGTGCAGCGCCAGCCGATTGGCAGTTGCTGCGCGAGGAGGCTGGGGTCAGCGAGTTCCATGCGGCCACCTTGCCGTTGGAGCTGCATGGCTCGGATGCCGAGGCCTATCTCCACGGGCTTAGCACCAAAGTCCCCTGTGTTTATGTGGTGCTGCGTGAAAGTGATGTGGCGGCGCATCCGCTGGAAGTGACGCTGGTCACCGCCTCGCCCTATGAGGCGCAGGACTATGCGGACAGCAGTGAAGAGATCGTCGAAAAGGTGCCGATGCCTGATGGGGTGATCGCTTGGGTGCGGGACTTTGCACAAGAGCACTACCACGAAGAACGGTTCAAGAAACGCCGCCGTGACAAGACCGACATTGGCGCGGTTGAGGATGGTGTCGGCGATGCAAGGATCTCTCAATTGGCAGATGTCTACCGCTCGCCCGTACGGGCCAAAAAGGAGCGGCTGCAATGAGTGGCGGCGATTTCTGGGCTCGCCGCAAGGCAGGGGTCGAGGCCGAGGCGGTTGCTGATGCGCGTGCCGAGGTTGTCGCGCAGGCCGAACAACGCGATGCCGAGGTCGAAGACAAGAGCGATGCCGAGATCCTGGCCGAGCTGGAATTGCCGGATCCGGATACCCTGGGCGAGGGCGATGATTTCAAAGTGTTCCTGACCGAGACCATTCCGGCCCGCATCCGCACCCGCGCGTTGCGTCGGCTGTGGCTGACCAACCCGGTATTGGCCAATGTCGATGGGCTGGTGGATTACGGCGAGGATTTTACCGACGCCTCCTGCGTGATCAAAAACATTCAGACCGCCTATCAGGTGGGCAAGGGCATGACCGCCCATGTCGAGGAATTGGAGCGGCAGGCAGCAGAAGAGGCAGAAGCCGCCGCGAAGCAGGTTGCCGAGGCAGACTCCCCAGTCACGGACGAGCCTGCCACCGATGAACTCGATGCGGTCGACGAGACTATTTCAGAACAGCTAGAGCAGGGGGCGGTGGTGCAGACCACCTATGTTGCCCCCGCGCCTTACGAACCCGAGGTGGACGAGATGCCCGCCTATTCCGCCCCGCGCCGGATGCGCTTTGCGTTTGATGATGCGGTGGCTGAGACATGACAGAGGAGACGCCAATGACAGCTATGGCCGACGTGGTCCGTGTAGCCGAGGAAGACCGCCTGCGCGCGGATCTTTATAACTTTCTGGGCCTTTTACTGTCGGCACCGCCGGATCAGATGCTGCTGGAGCAGACCGCAGGTCTGTCTGGTGATGACGGTGATCTGGGCACGGCCATCAATGCGTTGGCCAAAGTTGCAAACCTGTCCAAACCGGGCACGGTTGAAAGCGAGTTCAACAAGCTGTTCATCGGCTTGGGTCGCGGCGAGTTGCTGCCCTATGCCAGCTATTACTTGACTGGTTTTCTAAACGAGAAACCGCTGGCGGCGCTGCGTCGTGACATGGCGGTGCGCGGCATGACACGGGCTCAGAACGTCTATGAGCCTGAGGACAATATAGCCTCGCTGATGGAGATGATGGGCGCGCTTATTGTTGGGCGCTTTGGCGAACCGGCCAGCCTGAGCGATCAGAAAACATTCTTTAACAAACACATTGGCCCCTGGGCCGGTCATTTCTTTTCTGATCTGGAGAGTGCCAAGAACTCGGTTCTCTATGCCTCGGTTGGCGCTGTCGGCCGGGTGTTCATGGCGATCGAGGCCGAAGGAAATAGGATGAACGCGGAGTGATCTGCAAAGCCGGACGGGGCAACCGTCCACAACTCGTGGGGAGGGAACTCACATGACAAGGAAGACCGAGGAGGCGAGCAGCCGCCGAGACTTTCTAAAACTGGCCGCAACAACGGCACCGCTGGCGGCGGTTGCTGTTACGACCACCGGGGGCGAGGCGCAGGCCGCTGAACCCGACCTGTCATCGGATACGATGCAGGATACGGCGCATACTCGCGCTTACCTTGACAGCGTGCGGTTCTAAACACCGCTCGCCATTTTCGACAGTAGGCAACTGGTAGCGAGACGCCCGACCGCCTGCTGATTTTTGTTAACCTAGCGAGCCCGAATTAACGGGTAGCAAGGGAGGTTATAATGCTTAGGAAAAAGACCAACGGGGTTGCGAGACGCTCCCAGCGGACAAGTATCCTGTCTAAGGTCGCGGATACTTCCGTTGACCGCCGCGCGTTTTTGCGTGGCTCCGGCCTAGCCATCGGTGGCCTGGCTGCTATCAGCGCGACTGGCGGGTCGGTGACCCAAGCCAACGCCCAAACCGCTGCGGCCGGTGCTGTTGAAACCATAAAATCCATCTGCACCCACTGTTCGGTTGGTTGTACTGTGGTCGCCGAAGTTCAAAGCGGCGTTTGGATCGGGCAAGAACCCGGCTGGGACAGCCCTTTCAACCTAGGGGCCCATTGCGCCAAGGGTGCTTCGGTTCGTGAGCACGCCCATGGTGAACGTCGCCTGAAGTACCCGATGAAAAAAGAGGGTGGTGAGTGGAAGCGTATCAGCTGGGAACAGGCGATCGACGAGATCGGTGGCGGCATGATGGATATCCGCGAAGAGAGTGGACCTGACAGCGTTTACTGGCTCGGCTCGGCCAAGCACAGCAACGAACAGGCCTATCTGTTCCGCAAGTTCGCTGCCTATTGGGGCACCAACAACGTCGATCACCAGGCGCGGATTTGTCACTCGACCACTGTTGCGGGTGTTGCCAACACATGGGGCTACGGCGCCATGACCAACAGCTACAACGACATCCACAATTCCAAGGCCATTTTCATCATTGGCGGCAACCCTGCCGAGGCACACCCTGTCTCGCTGCTGCACATTCTGAAAGCCAAAGAGCAGAACAACGCACCGTTGATCGTTTGCGATCCGCGGTTCACGCGCACTGCTGCGCATGCGGACGAATACGTGCGTCTGCGTCCGGGCACCGATGTGGCGCTGGTTTGGGGTCTTCTCTATCATATCTTTGAGAACGCCTGGGAAGACAAAGAGTTCATCCGCACCCGTGTTTGGGGCATGGACCAGATCCGGGATGAGGTTCGCAAGTGGACCCCGGAAGAGGTTGAGCGTGTCACCGGTGTTCCAGGTGAGCAGCTGCGCCGCGTGGCCCGCACTCTGGCCAACAACCGTCCCGGCACCGTGATTTGGTGTATGGGTGGTACGCAACACACCACTGGTAACAACAACACCCGCGCATATTGCATTCTGCAACTGGCGCTGGGCAACATGGGCACCAGTGGCGGCGGGACCAACATTTTCCGTGGCCACGACAACGTGCAGGGCGCTACCGATCTGGGCGTGCTGAGCCACACTCTGCCCGGTTACTACGGATTGTCGAAAGGCGCTTGGGCGCATTGGGCCCGCGTTTGGGAAGAAGATCCCGAATGGCTGACCAACCAGTTCGACATGCTGAAAGGTGCAGACGGCAAGGAAAAGTCGCTGCAGAACCTAAAAGGCATTCCGGTCAGCCGCTGGATTGATGGCGTTCTGGAAGACAAGGACAATATCGACCAGCCCAACAACGTGCGGGCGATGGTTCTGTGGGGGCACGCGCCAAACTCGCAGACCCGTGGTCCGGAAATGAAGACAGCGATGGAGAAACTGGACATGCTGGTCGTGATCGACCCGTATCCCACCGTCTCGGCTGTTCTGCATGACCGCACCGACGGCTGCTATCTGCTGCCTGCTTGTACTCAGTTCGAAACCCGTGGATCGGTGACGGCTTCGAACCGGTCGTTCCAGTGGCGTGACAAGGTGGTTGATCCGCTATTTGAAAGCAAAACTGACCATGAAATCATAGGCCTGTTTGCCAACAAATTCGGCTGGGCAGATCGTTTCTTCCGTAACATAGAGATGGAAGACGAAAACACGCCGAACGTTGAAAGCGTCACGCGTGAGTTCAACAAAGGCCTGTGGACTATTGGTTATACCGGCCAAAGCCCGGAACGCCTGAAAAAGCATATGGCCAATCAGCACACCTTTGACCGCACCACGTTGCGGGCTGTCGGTGGTCCGGCTGATGGGGACTATTACGGTCTGCCATGGCCTTGTTGGGGCACCGCCGAGATGAACCATCCCGGCACACCGAACCTGTATGACATGTCGAAACCTGTGTCTGAGGGTGGTTTGACCTTCCGGGCTCGTTTTGGTGTTGAACGCGACGGTGACAACCTGCTGGCCGAAGGCGTCTATTCGGTGAATTCAGAGATCCAGGATGGATACCCGGAATTCACCATGCAGATGCTGATGGATCTGGGGTGGGATGGCGACCTTACCGCCGAGGAACGCGCGTCAATTGATGCGGTTGCGGGGCCTAAGACCAACTGGAAAACCGACCTCTCGGGCGGCATCCAGCGGGTTGCGATCAAGCACGAGTGTGCGCCCTTTGGCAATGCCAAGGCCCGTGCAGTTGTGTGGACCTTCCCCGATCCGGTGCCAGTACACCGCGAACCGCTGTACACCAACCGACGTGACCTGGTCGAAGACTATCCAACCTACGAGGACCGTCAGGCATATCGTCTGCCGACCTTGTATGCTTCGATCCAGAAAAAAGACGTGTCCAAGGACTTCCCGATTATCCTCACGTCCGGCCGTCTGGTCGAATATGAGGGCGGCGGCGAAGAAACCCGGTCCAACCCTTGGCTGGCTGAGTTGCAGCAGGACATGTTTGTCGAGATCAACACTCGCGACGCCAATAACCTAGGTGTGCGCGACGGTGAGCAGGTCTGGGTCGAAGGTCCTGAGGGAGCGAAGATCAAAGTCATGGCCTTGGTGACCGAGCGGGTCGGCGAAGGCGTTGCCTTTATGCCGTTCCACTTTGGTGGCCATTATCAAGGTAAGGATCTGCGGGACAAATACCCCGACGGTGCCGACCCATATGTGTTGGGCGAAAGCAGTAACACGGTTCAGACCTACGGCTATGACAGCGTCACCCAGATGCAGGAGACAAAATGTACTCTCTGCAAAATCAGTGCAGCATAAGGAGAAAGAAAGATGGCAAGAGCTAAGTTCCTCTGCGACGCCGACCGCTGCATTGAATGCAACGCCTGCGTCACCGCCTGTAAGAACGAGCATGAGGTGCCTTGGGGGATCAACCGCCGCCGTGTAGTGACCATCAATGATGGGAAGCCGGGTGAACGTTCGATTTCTGTGGCCTGTATGCACTGTTCGGATGCGCCCTGTATGGCCGTGTGTCCGGTGGATTGCTTCTACCAGACCGACGACGGTGTGGTGTTGCACTCCAAAGACCTGTGCATTGGCTGCGGCTACTGTTTCTATGCGTGCCCGTTTGGCGCGCCACAGTATCCGCAGGCAGGCAATTTCGGCAGCCGTGGCAAGATGGACAAGTGTACCTTCTGCGCCGGTGGCCCAGAAGAGAACAACTCCACCGCCGAGTTCGCCAAATATGGCCGCAACCGGATCGCCGAAGGCAAGTTGCCGATCTGCGCCGAGATGTGCTCGACCAAGGCGCTATTGGCCGGTGACGGCGATGTGGTGTCAGCGGTCTACCGCGAGCGCATTGTCGCCCGTGGCTTTGGCGCTGGCGCTTGGGGCTGGGGCACCGCTTATGAGATAAAGGGCGAGTAATCTGCCTTGATAACACCGGCGGCGATGACTGCCGCCGGTGCCATAACCGCCGGACTATTAGATAGGTTCGGCCCGTTTTCAGCCAGAAAACGGATACTCTAATATTTACAGAATATCGGGGACCCGATGCGCGTTCTTCTTTGGCTCCTGGTTTGTCTAACCATGGCTTTGCCTGCCTCTGCTCAAACCACACTTGATCGCACCGCTACTGGTGGTGCTCAAACTCTTGCCGACATCATGGCCCGCCAAAACGGCGAGGCAGTCGATGATGCGTTTCGTCGGGATAATGTTGGTGACCCATCCAGCGGACCAGGTGTTCCGCAGTTGGGGACCCAGGGTGGCGTTTCGGATCCTGAGTTTTGGCGCGCGTTGCGCTATGGCTCGGCTGATGTGCGGGTCTCGGCTGGTGGCGAAGTTGCGACTGTTTTGGTGCAGGATGGCGGCATGAGTTGGCTGGCCTTTCGGGCCGGGCCGCTGCGTCAGTATGGCGGCTGGTTGCTGTTGGGCACACTTGCTCTGTTGGCGGTGTTCTATTTGCTGCGTGGTAAGGTCCTTGTTGACGGTGAAATGACCGGCCGTACGGTGACCCGGTTTAAGGCGATTGAACGCTTTGGTCATTGGCTTGTGGCTGGCTCGTTCATCCTATTGGGTCTCACCGGGCTGATCACCTTGTTTGGCCGGGTGTTGATCGCCCCGTATCTGGGCAAAGAGGTCAACGCCACGCTGCTGGAGCTGAGCAAATGGGTGCACAACAATGTTGCTTGGGCCTTTATTGTCGGGCTGGTGATCATCTTTGTGATGTGGGTGGCGCATAATCTGCCCAGTCGCACCGATCTGGTTTGGATCGCTCAGGCCGGCGGCATTATCGGAAGCAAACACCCACCGGCCAAGAAGTTCAACGCTGGTCAAAAGGTGATTTTCTGGTCTGTGATCCTGTTTGGCGCTTCCATTTCGATCACTGGCGTGTCGTTGCTGTTCCCCTATGAATTGCCGTTGTTTGCCAAGAGTTTTGCCATTGCCAACGATATCGGAGTGTCCGGTTTGTTGGGTCTGGGCGAGTTGCCGGCCACACTGGCACCCCAGGAAGAAATGCAGCTTGCGCAGCTTTGGCACGCGATCCTGGCCTTTGTGCTGATGGCTATTGTGGTGGCCCATATCTACATTGGCTCCATCGGTATGGAAGGGGCGTACGACGCGATGGGCAGCGGTGAAGTAGACGAGGCCTGGGCGAAACAACACCACAGTCTCTGGCTGGAAGACGTGCAGCAGGGGCAGAAGGCCCAGACGACGCCTTCCTCAGATGCTTCGTCTGCAGATTAATCCGCTGCGGCAGTTTGGGTGTTCGTCAAGTCGTGTTGGGTCTGATACCCTCCAACCACTGAATTGGCACGGCCGGGCCAATTCCTAAAACACGTTATTAAGTTCGGAGACTGAGACGATGAAAGCCATGTTGAGCGGTTTTGCAGCCATACTGGTGATAGCCTTGGGCGCCAATCTGTTGTTGCAACAGGCCGGGTTTGCCTCTCATGAAAAACTATCGGGGTCTGCTGTTCGACTGGATGTGGAGAAGTGATGCAAAAATCCGCTGCGCCCGACGAATATGGTGAGAGTCTGGCCGGTGCCTCGATCCTGGTGATTGATGATGAGCCGGGAATGCGTAATTTCATGACTAAGATCCTGATGCCGCGCTGCAAACGGGTCGAGCAGGCGGCCTCGGCTGCCGAGGCCAGCGCGATCCTGGATCAGGCTCATTTTGATTTGATTATCCTAGACAATATCATGCCGGGTAAAACCGGCCTGGAATGGGTGCAGGAGCAGCACCGGGTGGGGCTGTTTGCGGATACCATTTTGGTGACCGCATATGCTGACCTAGAGACCGCGATTCAGGCCCTGCGCATTGGGGTTGCCGATTTTGTGCTAAAGCCATTTCGCGCCAATCAGATCCTAAACTCGGTGGCGCGGGCACTGGATCGTAAATATCTGCGGCGTGAGAATTACTTGCTGAAACATGAGCTGTCGGCCGAGGGCACGGCGGCGCGAGGCCGTTTGCTGGGTAAATCGACCGCAATCTGTCAGGTCCGCGATATGCTCACCCGGTTGGCACCACTGCCGACTCCGGTGCTGTTCACTGGCGCCAGCGGCACCGGTAAGGAAATTGCCGCCCGCACCCTGCACTCGCTGTCCGAGCGCGCCGGGAAGCCTTTTGTGGCGGTCAACTGCGCCGCCATTGCCCAGGATCGAATCGCGCATGAGTTGTTTGGTCTGGTAGATGACCAAGACCGGCGCAAGGATGGGCTGTTTCTGCATGCGGATGGCGGCACTCTGTTTCTGGACGAGGTGGCGCAGATGCCTGATCAGGTGCAGGCGGCGCTGTTGCGGGTGCTCGAGGATCAGCGGATTCGCCCGGTTGGGGCAGAACGCGAGATCCCGCTGAACCTGCGGTTTCTGTTTGCCACCAATGCAGATCTGCAGCAGGCGGTGGCTGAGGGGCGGTTCCGCGCAGACCTGTACCATCGCATCAACGTGGTGCAGATCGATATGCCGCCGCTGCGTGAGAGGGTGGAAGACATCGTCGAACTGGCGGCGCTGTTCATGGAACAATTGTCGACCTCTCTGGGGATGCCGCCACTGGAGATGAACGAGGCGACCTTGCTGAAATTCAGCCGCTACGATTGGCCTGGAAATGTGCGCGAATTGCGCAACCTGATCGAACGCTCGGTGATATTGGGCGAAATCCCGGAAGAGTTTTCTGGCACTGGGTCCATCACTGGTACTGCAGCGATTGAAACGCTGGATTTAGTCACTCAACGTCACATTATGCATGTGCTGGACGCTTGTGATGGCAATCGCGCAGAAGCGTCGCGCCGGTTGGGGGTGTCACGTAAGACCATTGATCGAAAATGTGCGTCTTGGGGGTTTTGAGCCGTGTCAGGCAGGACTTAGGAGCGCTTTCCATCTTGCCAGTTTCGGGCAACTCAACCCGGGATGCCACTAGCCAAATGAAATATGGATTGCCTTTGGGTTAGTGATCGATGGGTTGCTGTTCTGTTGGCAACCAGATGCTGAACGCGGCACCGACCTCGCGGCGGTTATGCGCTGAGATTAACCCGCCAGCTCGTTGGATCAGGGTTTGGCTGATTGACAGTCCCAAGCCGGTGCCTTCGCCCGGTTTGGTGGTATAGAACGGGTTGAACACCGCGCTCAGGTTTTTGTCGGCAATGCCAGGCCCTGTGTCCCGAACTGTGAACAGGGCGCCGTTGTGACCGTCGCGCGGTTCCGATTGCAGGCTCAGGATAAGGCTGCCCGACCCCTGCATGGCCTGTACAGCATTCATAACGAGATTGATCACCACCTGTTGCAACTCGCCCGGGTTGATGGCCACTGGTGGGGCTTGGGCAAAGTCTCGGGAAATGGTGATGTCCTGTTTTGAGATGACATGGTCAACCAGCACCAGGCAATCCTCGACCAGGGGGGCTATTTCTATGCTTTCCTCATAGGCGCCAAATTCGGTGGGGCGGGCGAACTGCAGCAGTTTTCCGACAATGGCGTCGATCCGCAGTACCTGATTGTCGATCAGGCTTAGCTCAGTTTCAATTTCCGCAGTTTGTTCTGCCAAGGTCATGCGGATCACGTCAACATTGCCCTGGATCACCGCCACAGGATTGTTGATCTCATGGGCGACCCCTGCGGTGATTTCACCGATCGAGGCCAGCTTTTCACTCATGGCCAATTGTTTGAAGGTTTCTTCGAGTTTGCTGTTGGCGTCGCGCAACTCGGCTGTGCGTTTGTCGACCCGGTCGTTCAACTCTCCGGCCCAATTTCGCAGCACCTGATCACGGTCCTGAACCTGGTCTAGAAGTGTGTCCAAATGTGCCGCCACCTGGCCAATTTCATCACGGCTGCCAACACCGCCGTTGCGCGCTGCAAGATCGCCATGCTCGACTCGCTTCATGGTCTGGCTCATCCGCTCCAGCGGTGAAAAAATACCTTTGGCCAGCCATAAAAACAACGGTGCAGAAAGAGCCAGTACTCCGATGAACACCGCGACAATGGTCCAATAAGCGGCGCGCTTGGCCGCCTGATAAGGCGCCTCGAGAAAGCCGACATAGAGCATTCCAACTCGGTTTCCAAAGCTGTCTGTCAGGGGCAGGTAGCCGGAGATGTACCAATCGTTGACCACAAAGGCGCTGTCCAGCCAGGTTTGTCCCAGGGTCAAAACCCGACGGCGGACGCTGGCGGAAACGCGGGTGCCCAGGGCACGTACCTCTTCGAACAGGCGCACATTGGTTGATATGCGGGTATCGTCCAGAAATAGGGTGGCGGTTCCTTGGCGGTTTTCCCCGGCACTGCCGCTGAGGTAAACCAACGCATTGATGGTATCGATGAAACCCAAGTTGCGGTTCAGTAGGATCCCGCCGACCAACACACCTTGGTGGCCCAACACGGTGACCGGAGCGGCAGTGTGGATAACCATACCACGCTCCTCGGCGGTGCGGGCCGTTGGCACCGCGGCCTCGGTCTCAATCAAAGGGATACGGGCGTGTTGTTGCAGTTCAGGAGATAATTCTGCCAGGTCGTGGGACGAAAAAACATCGATTTGTGAACTTAGAGTGCCTGCTGCTGCGGCGGCAATCACCGGCCAATTGGAGGTCGGGGCGGGCAAGTCTTCGTGGGGTAGGAAATAGAGGAAATCCAGTTGCAGCGCGGAGCGGCGTTGGTCCAGAAATCGTAGTCTTTCGCGTGTAGGCGCGCGCAGGACGTCGCGGAACAGGCTCGATTCGGCGATGCTGCGGATGTCGGTACCCGTGCCAGCTAAAATGCGCCCGAGATACTGTTCGGCGATGCGCAAGTCGCTGTCGACATTGGCAATCAGCATCTCGTCATAATCGGCATTCCAGCGGGTCATAGCCAGCACGAGCAGCAGTGGCATCAACACGCTGAGGGGCAGCAGAGCAAGCAGAAGAAGACGGAGGCGAACGGATCTCAAAATGGGGTTCCAATGGTTAATGGGTTGGCCCAATAGCACGTCCCACGTTGGCGATTAATGTGGCACTGCTGCGGGGGCAAAGCAACGTCTGGAACTTCGGAGCCCTGTGTGCTGCGGCGGAGGAGACGCAGTTATCCGCCCTATGGCAATCCACTACAATTGAAGTCTGGAAAAGACGCTGGAAGTACAAAACAGAACCGCCCGCAAGCGGAGGCTTGCGGGCGGTGGTCTTGAATAGCAGAGATGCAGAAGGTCAGCTGGCGAGCGACATCCGCTCGGCACGCATCAGCTGGCCAATTTGGCGGCCAGTGTCGATCATACGATTTGAGAAGCCCCATTCGTTGTCATACCAGGCAACAATGCGCACCAAACCGTCATTGGTGACTTTGGTCTGGGCAGCGGCAAAGCATGAGGAATGCGGGTCGTGGTTGAAGTCGATCGATACCATCGGATCTTCTTCATAGGACAGAATACCTGCCAGATCGCCTTCGGCAGCCGCTTGGATGGCTTGGTTGATGGCCTCGATTGTCGCAGGACGTTCAGGAACAAAGCTGAGATCTACCAGCGAGACGTTAGGGGTTGGAACGCGAATTGCGGATCCTTCCAGACGACCCTTCAGGTGCGGTAGAACTTCGGCGATGGCCTTGGCCGCACCGGTCGAGGTTGGGATCATCGAGACCGATGCCGCGCGGGCCCGATACAGGTCTTTGTGACTGGTATCGTGGGTCGGCTGGTCACCGGTAAAGGCGTGGATAGTGGTCATGTATCCGGTTTTGATGCCAAACGCAGTGTCCAGCACCTTGGCCACCGGGGCCAAGCAGTTGGTGGTGCACGAGGCATTGGAGACGATGATGTCGTCGGCTGTCAGTTCCTGGTGGTTGACGCCAAACACGACGGTGCGGTCCACGTCTTGGCCCGGCGCCGAAATCAGCACTCGCTTGGAGCCGTTTTTCAGGTGCTTGCCTGCCGTTTCACGAGTTGTGAACAGCCCTGTGCATTCATAGGCCACGTCGACATCTTGCCACGGCAACTCTTCCGGGTTGCGGATAGCAGTCAAGTTGATGTTGTGGCGGCCGACAGTCAGTTTGCCGTCGGACAGGGTGATCGGGGACCGCAAACGGCCATGCACACTGTCGTATTTCAACAAGTGAACCAGAGTTTCCGGCGGTGACAGATCGTTGATTGCCACCACTTCGATGTCGCTGGTGTCATTCTCGATCAGCGCGCGCAAAACGCCACGGCCGATCCGGCCAAATCCATTGATTGCGATTTTAAGGGACATAGGGTCAACTCCGCAGGAGATTTCGAAACTGGTACCGATACAACGTTATCGGTAACGTTTGGCGCATCGTTAACGCTAACAGCGATGGAAATCAACCCCTCTCATTTCTATCAGCGGCCTCTTGCGGGTCTTGGTAATGTAGGTGACCATGCAGCCATGACAAAAAGGCTGTTGCTGAAAGATGTGGCCCGGTTGGCCGGGGTGAGCGAGATGACTGCGTCGCGTGCATTGCGTGGGGCGGCGGAGGTGTCGGCAAAGACTCGCGCCAAGGTGGAAGAGATTGCCCGCAGCCATGGTTATGTGCCCAATCGGATTGCGGGCTCGCTGTCGTCGCAATCGGTGAACTTGGTGGCAGTGGTGGTGCCCTCGCTGAACAGTTTTGTGTTTCCCGAGGTTCTATCAGGGATTTCAGCTATTCTGGCTGATAGCCCGTTGAAACCGGTGGTTGGGATCACCGGTTATGATCTTGAGGAAGAGGAAGAGGTCATTCGGGAAATGCTCAGCTGGCGGCCCTCAGGGCTGATTGTTGCCGGGCTGGAACACAACGAGGCGACGCGGCGGATGCTGCAGCAGGCCGATATCCCTGTGGTCGAGGTGATGGATGTCGATGGTGACCCGGTAGGGCACTGCGTCGGAATTTCGCATCTTGAGGCAGGGCGCGAGATGGCTGAATTGATCCTGTCGCGCGGCTATCGTCGGATCGGTTTTATTGGCACCAAGATGCCACAGGATTTCCGGGCCAGAAAGCGCTTTGACGGCTTTGTGGATGCACTTGCGGCGCAGGGGCACAACCTGTTTGATCAAGACCTATACTCTGGCGAGTCCTCGATACAGACCGGTCGGCAGTTGACCGCACAAATGTTGAGCCGCAGTCCTGATCTGGATTGTATCTACTATTCCAGCGACGTGATGTCTGTCGGCGGGTTGATGCATTGCCTGGCTGAGGGTGTGTCGGTGCCCAACGAAGTGGCCTTGGCTGGGTTCAACAATCTACAGATCCTACAAGGGATGCCATTGGAATTAGCCACCACTGATGCCTGTCGCCGCCAGATTGGCGAGAGGGCAGCGCAGATCATCCTGCAAGCGAGCCAGAGTGCAGAGCCTACCCCGTATGTCTTGGAAATTTTAAGCCCGCCAATAATTCTCGGCGCGTCCCTATAAAAAGAAAAACTCCCCGGCGTTAAGCCGAGGAGCAGGAGTACAGTTTGGATCAGATGCCTATTAGAGCGCTGCTTTGAACAGCTCGGTCAGGTTCGCTTCGGTCAGCTCAATCGGGTTTCCGCCACAGCTTGGGTCGATGATCGCGCCTTTAACCAGCTCGGGAATACTCTCTTCAGTTACACCCAGTTCGGATAGTTTGCGCGGGATGGCCATGCTGTCGTTCAGCTCGTCCACATAGGCGCGAAAACCGTCAAACCCACCGTCGATGCCAAGATAGGCCGCAGCCTTGTCAAAACGATCAGCAATAACGCTGGCGTTGAAATTCAGCACGGTGGGCATGCACACCGCGTTGGTGGTGCCGTGGTGGGTGTTGTAATGCGCCCCAATCGGGTGGCTCATTGCATGAATAGCGCCCAGACCCTTTTGGAATCCGGTGGCGCCCATTGCTGCTGCTGACATCAGCTGTGCCCGCGCTTCGATATCGGTGCCATCCGCATAGGCACGCGGCAGGTAGTCTTTGACCAAGCGCATACCTTCCAGCGCGATACCCTGCGACATTGGGTGGTAATGCGGGCTGGAAAACGCTTCGACGCAATGGGCAAAGGCATCCAGGCCAGTGCCAGCCGTGATGAACTTGGGCATGCCTACGGTCAGCTCAGGATCGCAGATCACCACCGCTGGGAGCACCTTGGGGTGAAAGATGATCTTCTTGGCATGAGTAACAGAATCGGTGATGACGCTGGCGCGGCCCACTTCAGAGCCTGTCCCAGCGGTGGTCGGCACCGCAATGATTGGCGCGATCACGTCAGCGTCGGCGCGGGTCCACCAGTCGCCGATGTCCTCAAAATCCCAAAGCGGACGGGTCTGGCCTGCCATAAAGGCAACCATTTTTCCCAGATCCAGCCCCGAGCCGCCGCCAAAAGCAATGACGCCGTCATAGCCGCCTGCATTAAAGGCTGCGACGCCGGCCTCGAGGTTCTTCTCATTTGGGTTGGGATCTACATCGCTGAACAAGCCGCGACCCAGGCCAGCCGCCTCTAGGATATCCAGCGTGGCACTGGTGATCGGCAGATCAGCCAGACCTTTGTCTGTGACCAGCAGGGGTTTTTTGATGCCAGCCGAGGCACAGGCTTCGGGCAGTTCCTTGATCCGGCCAGCGCCGAACTTCATAGTGGTCGGGTAGGACCAGTTTCCAACAAGGCTCATCAGCTTGTCACCTTCTTTAGATGGTAGGATTTAGGGCGGGTTAGATTGTGGAACCCGATCACCGACAGGCCGCCGCCGCGGCCAGTGTCTTTGCAACCGGTCCAGCACAGGCCGGGGTCTAGGTAATCGGCACGGTTCATGAACACGGTGCCGGTTTCGATCTGATCGCCCAAACGCTGGGCGCGGTCGACATCCTGTGTCCACAGTGAGGCCGTCAGGCCAAACTGGCTGTCGTTCATCAGTGCGACGGCTTCGGCATCAGATGATACCTTCATGATGCCAACAACAGGACCAAAACTCTCGTCCTGCATGACGCGCATGTTATTGGTCACATTGGTCAGAATCTGTGGCGTCAGATAAGCACCGCCATCATCTGCAGGCATGGCCTCGATATGCGCCACCGCGCCTGCTGCCACCGCTTCAGTGATTTGATCCCGCACTTCTTGGGCAAAACGTACGCTC
>Ga0209292_1002254_pt1 | contig 22305 bp, 19 predicted proteins | sample GOMGulsemesocosm_2_FD_184634 | JGI IMG/M metagenome (GOLD analysis project Ga0209292, IMG submission 184634) | Methane-oxidizing microbial communities from mesocosms in the Gulf of Mexico - GOM9C Gulf of Mexico (SPAdes) (version 2) | ecosystem: Environmental > Aquatic > Marine > Cold seeps... | reverse complement strand
GCTGTATCTTCGCTTTCAAACCAACGGTAAACGATACCCGCTAAGATAGCGCCGACAATCGGTGCAACCCAGAATAACCATAGCTGCGACAATGCCCAGTCACCTTGGAAAATAGCTACACCGGTACTACGAGCAGGGTTAACCGAGGTATTGGTTACTGGAATACTGATTAAGTGGATTAAGGTTAAAGCAAGACCAATTGCAATCGGTGCAAAACCTTGTGGTGCGCGTTTATCCGTTGCACCCAATATAATAATTAAGAACATGAACGTCATGACTATTTCTGTCACTAATGCCGCCACTAACGTATAACCACCTGGAGAATGTTCACCATAACCGTTTGATGCAAAACCAGCTGAAGCATCAAAACCAACTTGACCACTCGCGATCACATATAAGGTCGCAGCACCAGCAATCCCCCCTAATACTTGCGCAAAAATATAAGGTCCAAGCTCTGCGCCAGAGAAACGACCGCCAGACCAAAGCCCGATTGACACTGCAGGATTTAGATGACAACCCGAGATATGCCCTACCGCAAACGCCATAGTCAATACGGTCAAGCCAAATGCCAGTGACACCCCTAATAATCCGATACCGACATCTGGAAATGCAGCGGCTAACACAGCACTACCACAACCGCCTAGAACTAACCAAAATGTGCCAATAAACTCAGCAGCCAGTTTTTTTGTTAACGTCATGATTAAATCCATATAATAGTATCAAAACATTAATTGAGCATAGTCTAAAATGCCAGTTTTGCGCCCATATTAATTACCCTTGCCGTATTAACCCAGCATCAACTAGCCACTTACAATTACCGCCATTACCGAATAACGAATAACGAATAACGAATAATGAAACGTTTGATAGGAAATCAGCTCCAAATTGTTGCTTATACGTCATAATCCCCCCTGTAATATCGTGATTTACTGTTAAAAATATAGCATTGCAACTATTTTTTCCCCATCTACAGGATCACTTTTTCAACAAAAAACTATATACTCCCCTGCTCAACCGCCCTTTGGTTTCATAATACGAGAGACAGATATGCTGCACCAGACGTTACAACACTATTTTGGCTATGATCAATTTAGAGAAGGCCAAGAAGCTGTCATTAACAGTATTGTTAGTGGCAATTCAAGTGCAGCCATCTTTCCAACGGGCTCAGGTAAATCATTATGCTATCAAGTATCAGCCTTACACTTACCTCATTTGACCTTGGTTATTTCACCGCTATTAGCCCTAATCCAAGACCAGTTATTGTTTTTAAAGAAACATAACGTCGCAGCCGCTAAAATTGATTCGAGCATGTCAGTCGATGAAGTTAGAGATACCATGTCAAAAGTTCGTGAGGGCGAAGTAAAGATCTTAATGATCTCGGTTGAACGTTTGAAGAATGAGCGCTTTCGTAAATTCATCAAGCAAGTACCGATTTCATTATTAGTGATCGATGAAGCCCACTGTATTTCAGAATGGGGACACAACTTCCGCCCCGATTACTTAAAACTACCGCAGTACCAAAAAGAGCTAAACATTAAACAAGCTTTGTTATTGACGGCAACCGCGACACCTGCGGTAATTAAAGACATGGAAACCAAATTTAATATCAAGCCAGAGGATATTATACAAACAGGTTTTCATCGCGCTAACCTTAGCTTATTAATGCATCCTATTGCCCAAGACAAAAAACTGCATGCGCTAACTCGTTGGCTAGGTAAAAAGGCCGGACAAGCATCAATTGTCTATGTCACCTTGCAAAAAACCGCAGAAGAACTAGCCAGTGCCCTGCAACAAACAGGTATTGAAGCCGTGGCTTATCACGCAGGCATGCCTACCGAGATACGCGAAGAAGTGCAGCAAAACTTCATGCGTAATGGCATTGACTGTATTGTTGCAACCATCGCCTTCGGGATGGGTATCGATAAAAGCAACATCCGTAACGTAGTGCATTTTGATTTACCTAAATCCATCGAAAACTACAGTCAGGAGATTGGCCGTGCGGGTCGTGACGGTAATGATTCACAATGTTTGGTATTAGCGAATCTAGATAACCAAAGTATTCTCGAAAACTTCGTTTACGGTGATACACCCGAGCTCAATGGCATTGAAACGGTACTTGCCGAGATCCAAGCAGCCGGGACTGAATGGGAACATACTTTATACGGGTTATCGATGAGCAGCAACTTACGCCAAGCCCCATTAAAAACCTTATTGGTGTATTTAGAAATGCAAGGCATCATCAAGCCACTGTATTCGTATTTTGCCGAGTACCGCTTTAAATTTTTAAACGATCCGGCGCAAATACTCAACCAGTTCACTGATGAAAAACGCGTGTTTATTGAAGAAATATTTAACGCATCACCAGCGAAACGCACTTGGGCAACAGTTAACTTTGAACGAATGAGTGAAGGTTATCAAGAACAGCGGAGCCGTGTGATCACCGCGTTAGAATTTTTACATGAACGCAATAATATCGTCCTTGAAAGCAAGTTAATGACTGATGTATATCAGATATTGAATTCACGTTTTGATAGTCAGCAATTAGCCGAAACACTGCATCAACAATTTGCGCATAAAGAACAAAGTGAAATTAAACGCGTGCATGCGGTAGGCCAATATATTCAGAGTTCACAATGCTTGAGTAAAGGTTTATCGACTTACTTTGGTGATAAGAATGCGCCAGAAAAATGCGGTACTTGCTCTGTCTGTCAAGGACGTATTGCACAATTGCCACAACCTGCCAGCATGCCTCCACTATCGATAGAGCAAGTTATCGAACTAAGCCAAGCGTTTATTAATGCTTGCGACAAACAGCCTACGCCAGTATTAATCACGCGTTTCTTATCCGGCATAAGTACCCCGCTATTCATGAAAATGAAAGCCAAGAAGATCAGTAATTTTGCCGCGCTGCAAGCCTATCCTTATCAGCAAGTGCTGACATTACTTAACATATCCGAAGCGAATTATTTTGAGTAACAACGTCGGGTTAACTCAGAAGCAGACGGTGACAATTACCTGAAACAAATGCGCAGGTCTCATGGCTTTGTTGGCCCTAAAGGTACTGATCAAAAATCACTGCTGAGTTTAGCTAAAAAACGATTATTGGTGAGTCAATGCGAAAACTGGCGGAATATGCATAATCAATAAACGCTGGTCTTTTGCTGCTCGTTCACGTTCAGTCTGTAGTTGCCCCTCCGAACGAAGGCACGCTTTCAAGAAAAGCGTGCTCGTGAATCCTTTTTGCAAACGGTCCTTTGTTTTATTAACTCCAATGTATAATAGCTCTGACTAGATATGATTAAACCTGGAACTTATTTACCGTCTCTTTTAGCTCTGATGATAGGGTAGCTAGGCGCTGACAAGACTGCTCTATCTCATTAGAACTGGAAGATGTTTTTTCGGAGGCTTGATGAATATTAATAATGTTTCTATTCATCTCTTCAGTGGCCACACTTTGTTCCTCGGATGCAGAAGCAATTTGTTGAGTCATGTCAGATATGTTTCCAATAGTACGAATAATATTATCAAACGCACTTCCTGTCTCTCCAGCTTGATTGACGCACACTAACGATTGGTTTTTACCTGAGTCCATCGCTTGCACGGAATCCTTTGCTCCGTTTTGCAATCGAATAATCAATTTTTGAATTTTCTCTGTTGCACCTTGTGTTCTTTGTGCCAAATTACGTACCTCATCAGCAACTACTGCAAAACCTCTACCTTGCTCTCCAGCGCGCGCAGCCTCAATGGCAGCATTAAGTGCAAGAAGGTTGGTTTGATCCGCAATGCCGCAAATATCATCCAGAATGACACTAATTTCTGTTGTCTCATTTTCCAGCTGCGTTATAACGCCCGCAGTGTATCCAATTTGATCTGCTAGAGAACCAATCCCGACTATGCTTTCGGATACGACACCTCCAGCATTTGATGCAATATCATTAGCTTCTCTTGCTGAATTAGCGGCATTTGATATATTGTTTACCACATCTTGTACGGTTGCACTCATCTCATTCATCGCAGTGGCAACCTGCTCAGTTTCATTCTGTTGTTGCTCCATTAACTGGTTAGTGTTAATCGATAAAGTTGAGAGCTGAGTAGCCGCTACAGCAACTTCATCTGCAGATGCTGAAAATAATGTAATGGCTTGTTGTGTAGCGCTCATCAACTCATTAAATGCCTCTGCCGTATCAGTAATTTCATCGCTGCCCTTGATACTTGAACGCACACTAAGGTCGCGATTATTATTAGAGCGTACAATGGCATTTTTCAGCTGTATTATCCGCACGACCGTCAAGCGGTACATATGGAAATTGCCGATGGTAAGGAGCACTGTTATCAGAAAAACAGTGCCTATGACGACCCTCTTAGCCATTGCAATATCACTTTCCATATTTTCTATCGTAGAAGAACTCAAGTCATGGTAATGACCATTGAGAATGTCAAAAGCGGTCAATGCGGGAGCATCATCGATCTTTACTATCGAATCAATAGATGTGATTGATTTTCCTCCCTCAACCATAGGGATAATGACTTCCAGCATATTTCGATATTTGTTTGCAACGGCCTCAATATTATCAAGCGCCTCGCGCTCCTCTTTACTGAGTGATGGAATAGTACGATATTCCGCTATCCGTTGCGATACAGCTAGATATCGTTGTGACACACGCGTTGCATACTTGGGCGTTGCACGAAGAACGTAGTTTTTAAAGTTATGGATTAAACCACCATAACCAAAATTTTCTTTGATCTCCATTAACAGTTCTTGGCGTTTTACAACATTATGGTGATAGGCATGCCAAGAATTTTCTATATTATTTAACTTACTAGCAGGGAAAGCACCATTTATTATCATAAGAATAACAACTATCCCGGATAAAGCAGCAAAACGTCTTTTTAAGGTATTTAACTTGATCATTTAATGCACTCATGTTTAAGCATGTTTAGACAACGCGTGTCTTAATATTTTTCTTATTGGCGTTGCTTCTAGTGTGAACCGAACAATTGGACCTATTAGTGTCCAAATATATTTTGATGATACCGAGGGGTCAATAATGTCGAAATACGTAAGAGTTCATTACGAGCTCTAACTTCTCGAGTAGTAAAGCTTATAGGTATAACGCCGAATAATGCAAAACTATGCGCACTAACATGGCTCGTGGTAATTTTTCATATTCACTTAAAGTATTTCTTTTATGTATGTTAATTGTACAGGGTGGGAGCTTCAGCCCACTATCGTCAATAATAAAAATACTATTAATATCTTGCAGTGATGTTTCATTACTCATCCTTTTTTCTTGATTTAATTTAAATGCTCTAGGTATTTCACCTGACTCAACATGATGCCTGCAATATTTACATTGTCAAAGTATTTTTTTATAATCTTTATAAATAACAATATTTTACATAGATTCAACAGTGCTATATTAAACTCAATATTTATGCGAAAACGACGTTAAGGTTGAATAACCAAGACCCGCTTGAGAATAAGATCACACTGATAAAAAAAGGGCGATACATTAAATGTATCGCCCTTTTTGTACCTAAAGATTAACTACAAAATAGCTAATCTCATAGCAAGGATATTAAACAAGTTTTTTAAGTGCGTTAGCAACGAATTCAACTTGTGGACCAATTACAACTTGTACCGCTGTTTTACTTGGCTTGATCACACCTGGTACGTGACGTTTAAGTTCTGCGTCGTTTACTAGTGATGAATCTTTAACGTCAAGGCGTAAACGTGTTGCACAATTATCAACATGTACTAAGTTGTCTTTACCACCAACAAGTTCGAAAACTTTAGCCGCAACTTCAACGTGTGAAGCCTTACCCGCTTTAGCAGGAGCAGCCGCTTCTTCACCGGCGTCTTCACGACCTGGCGTTTTAAGGTCAAACTTAATGATGATAGCGCGGAATGCAACGTAGTAAATTACGAAGAATGCAGCACCTTGAACAAGCAACATGTACCACTGTGTTGCTAGTGGGTTACGTGATGATAATACTAAATCAACCAGACCCGCACTGAAACCAAAGCCTGCAATCCACTGCATAGATGCAGCGATGAATACAGACACACCCGTTAAGAATGCGTGTAGAACGAATAGAACTGGCGCCACGAACATGAATGAGAATTCAAGTGGTTCAGTAACACCCGTAAAGAATGTTGCAAAGCCAGCAGCCATCATGATTGACATTACTTTCGCTTTATTTTCCGGCTTAGCTGTATGCACGAATGCAAGCGCCGCACCTGGTAGACCAAACATCATGATAGGGAAGAAACCAGCTTGATACATGCCAGTAATACCCACAGTTGCAGCACCATTAGCAAGTGATTTTGCACCGCCAAGGAAGTTAGGGATATCATTAATACCTGCAACATCAAACCAGAATACTGAGTTAAGTGCATGATGAAGACCAACCGGAATCAGCATACGGTTAAAGAACGCGTAGATACCAGCACCAGTAGGCCCCATATCTTTAATGCTAGTACCAAAAGTAACCAGACCATCAAAAATAATTGGCCAGATGTACATCAGTACAAATGACAGGCCCATCATGACAAAAGAAGTAATAATTGGCACTAAACGACGGCCGCTGAAGAAGGTCAGCGCTTTATGCAACTCAACTTCACTGAAACGGTTATATAGTTCAGCAGTGATAACACCCACTAAAATACCAACAAACTGGTTATTGATTTTACCGAATGCAGCAGACACTTGGTCAGCACTCACACCTTGGATTGCAGCAACTGAACCCGGTGAAAGTAACGTTGTCACCACTAAGAAGCCAACAAGACCAGCAAGCGCGGCTGAACCGTCTTTGTCTTTTGACATTCCGTAAGCAACACCAACAGCAAACAGTAATGACATGTTCTCAATAATCGCAGCACCCGATTTGATGAAAAATGCTGCAAGCATATTTTCACCGCCCCAAGCGACTGGGTCAATCCAATAACCAATACCCATTAATACCGCAGCAGCAGGTAGAACTGCCACCGGAACCATCAGTGCACGACCAATTTTTTGCAAATAGCTAAACATACAGCCATCTCCCTCGTTTAAGTTTAAAATCCAAATAAATGTTTTATTCTTGTTATAAAACTGTTTCAGTTTCATTAAAAGAACATACTTTTCGCTCACCACATAACTTATTTCGTAATGTAAAGTAAGATAGCCATGATGACAAACCTAATTCGCTTTTAATTCCCTGCAGTGTGATCTATTTCAACGATTTGAGCAGAAAAAGGCAAGTTTTGATAGCTGGATCTTAAAACTTAATTTACAATTAAAAAAAAGAATAGTTCACAACCAAAAAATTATAGAGAGTATCGCATGAGATTAATTCCTTTACTTACCCCTGCTCAAGTTGGTCGCTGGAGCGCTGCTTATATAGCTAACAAGATTAATGCATTCAATCCAACTGCAAACAAGCCGTTTGTATTAGGTCTACCAACAGGCGGTACTCCACTCACAACTTATAAAGAGTTAATCAAATTACACCTTGAAGGTGAAGTTAGTTTTGAACACGTTGTTACTTTCAACATGGATGAATATGTAGGTATAGATAAAAATCACCCAGAAAGCTACCGCACATTCATGTACAGCAACTTTTTCAATCACGTAAACATTCAAGATAAAAACGTTAACTTACTGAATGGTAATGCTGACGATCTGGATGCTGAATGCCAGCGTTATGAAGATAAAATGAAGAGCTACGGTCAAATTAATCTGTTCATGGGTGGCGTAGGCGTTGATGGTCACATCGCATTTAACGAACCAGCTTCATCACTGGCTTCACGCACACGCATCAAAACACTAACAGAAGATACACGTATTGCTAATTCACGTTTCTTCGACAACGATATTAGCCAAGTGCCAAAATTAGCACTGACCGTTGGTGTCGGCACACTATTAGACTCACAAGAAATCTTGGTGTTAATCACAGGTCACAATAAAGCCCAGGCACTTGAAGCCGCTGTTGAAGGTAGTGTAAACCACCTTTGGACTATTTCTGCGCTACAGTTACACCCTAAATCAATTATTGCGTGTGACGAGCCTGCAACGATGGAATTAAAAGTGAAAACGGTACGCTACTTTAAAGAACTAGAAGCGGAAAACATTCAAAGCTTTATTGCGGAGTAACTCTATGTATGCACTCACTAATTGTACTATCTACACAAACGACAGTGTGCTAACTGAGCACTGTGTAATTGTCGATGGTGAATACATTCATGACTTGGTTGCTATCGCAGATTGCCCAACAGATATCGAACGTATTGACCTTGCAGGTGCAAGCTTAACAGCTGGCTTTATTGATTTACAACTGAATGGTTGTGGTGGCGTATTGTTTAATACAGATATCAGTATTAACACCCTTGAAATCATGCAAAAAACCAACGAGCGCTTTGGCTGTACTAGCTACTTGCCAACATTGATCACGGCTACCGATGCAGAAATGAAGTCTGCGATTGATACCATGACGGCGTATTTAGAAAAACACAGCAACCAAGCACTCGGCTTGCATTTAGAAGGTCCTTACCTGTCTACAGCGAAAAAAGGCATTCACAGTATTAACCTTATTCGCCGCAGTGAACAAACGATGATCGACCATATCTGTACCAACAGTGCAGTGATCAGCAAAGTAACCTTAGCACCAGAGAATACTGACGCGACACACATTGCACAATTAACCGCAGCAGACATATTAGTATCAGTTGGTCACACTAACGCAACGTACACCGAATGCATGCAAGGTTTTGAAGCTGGTGCGCGTTTTGCGACGCATTTGTTTAATGCCATGAGCTCGATTACGGGTCGTGACCCAGGTGTGGTTGGCGCAATTTACGATCATAAAGACGTTTACGCCGGTATTATCGTTGATGGCCACCATGTCGATTACGCTAATGTACGTATGAGCCATAAATTAATGGGCGAAAAATTAGTCTTAGTGACTGATGCTGTTGCGCCAGCCGGGGCCAACATCGAATCTTTTGACTTTGTTGGCACGGAAGTGTTCTATCGTGATGGTAAATGTGTTGGTGCCGATGGTACACTAGGCGGTTCAGCATTAACGATGATCGAAGCAGTTGAAAATACAGTGAAACATGTTGGCTTACCGCTGGCAGAAACACTGCGTATGGCGAACCTATACCCAGCAAAAGCAATTGGTGTAGCAGATAAACTTGGCAGCATTGCAAAAGGCAAAGTTGCGAATTTAACAGCCTTCAATGCCGACTTCACCGTTATCAAAACGATTGTAAACGGACAAGTGAAAAGCTTCTAATTATGAAACATAGCCCAGTCGCCAATATTGAATTTATTAAACAAGTAAATACCGCTTCTGTTTATCGCCTTATCGATGAAAAAAAGCAAATTTCACGGGTCGCTTTAGCAAAATTAAGCGAGCTAGCGCCTGCAAGTATTACTAAGATGACACGTCAATTAATGGCGGCAGGGTTAATTAAAGAAGTAGCACAGCAAGCCTCGACTGGCGGTAGACCAGCCATATCACTGACCTGCGAGATAGAAAAGTTTATCTTTGTAAGTTGTAAACTTGGTCGTAATAATTTAACCATCGCGTTGCATGATATTGCAGGAACGAAGCTCACCACTTACCGTGTTGCTTTAGACACTGCACCAGACAACGATGTAATCCCATTTTTATTAGCACAAATTGCCGACTTCATTGACGCTAATATCAATACTGATTTACAACGCTTAATCGCTATTGCGGTGACGTCACCCGGTTTGATCGACCGAGAGTCAGGTACAATTGTCTATCTACCAAAACACAATCTAAAAGATATCCCACTCGGAAGCCTACTCACCAAAGAGTTTAGTGTTCCTGCGTATATTGCCAACCACACCCAATCTCTGTCATTAGCTGAGTTGTACTTTGGTGCGGCGCAAGATTGCCAAGACAGTGTATTACTGTCCGTTCATGATGGTGTTGGTTCTGGTATTATTAATAACGGTAAAATTTTTACCAACTACAATAATCAAGTCGGTGAAATAGGCCATATTCGCATTGATCCTCTCGGTTTACCTTGTCATTGTGGCAGCCATGGTTGTTTAGAAACGATCGCCTCTAATGAAGCAATCCTTAAACAGATAACAGGATTAATTAATCAAGGCCACGAAACAAGTCTCACTATCGAGGGCTTAACTATCGAAGGCATTTGTAATGCTGCAAATAGCGGTGACGAATTAGCCGTACAAGTATTACAACGAGTGAGTAAGTTACTCGGTCAAGCAATCGCAATCATAGTTAACTTGTTCAATCCGCAAAAGTTGTTAATCAAGGGCGAGATTGTCGCAGCAAAAGAATTAATCTTCCCAATCATTGAACACAGTGTGCAACAACATGCATTAGGTAGTTTTGTACCCAACGTCGTGATTAACGAAGCACAGTTTCAAAATGAACCCTCTATGGCTGGTGTGGCGTTAGTTCGCAAGGCACTATTGGAAGGAAGCCTACTCAATCATATCATTCATGAATATGATAATGACTAACGAAACATCAGCGTAAAAAATTCGCTCTAAACTCACGAATACAGTTGGAGCGGGCTCACTTCTAGCGTTATCATTTTTACTTTTATTTGCTATAATCCCTTTTATTGACTGTTAATGAGTATTGATATGCATTTCGATGACAATATCCGCATGGTTTTCTCAACCGAAAGCGGTCGTATTAAAGAAGAAAAACAAGTTGAAACTGCACCTGAAGGTGATGGCATTGTACGTATCCGCCGCGAAACAAAAGGCCGTAAAGGTAAAGGTGCGACGACGATTAGCGGTATAGAATTACCCGAAAAAGAATTAAAAGCACTCGCAAAAGAATTGAAAAAGAAAAGCGGTGTGGGTGGCAGTGTCAAAGATTTTATCATCGAGATCCAAGGTGATCAGCGTGACATGGCAAAAGAATTTTTAGAGAAGAAAGGCTACACTGTGAAACTCGCAGGCGGATAATTTCAATTGCTCTTATTAATTTATACGATATAAAGAATGGCGTTATGAGTCTCACTCACAGCGCCATTTCTATATCTGATGTCAAACAACAGTTTGGTGTTTGCACGATATTATTACTTAGACTTTTCAGTACACCCCGTCAGCTTTTAAACACTTGTCATTTGCATAAAATCAAGGCAACATAACCTTGTCGACGGTGATCACATGATCATTAATCGATTAAATTCTCAGGGCGGGGTGTAATTCCCCACCGGCGGTAATAATCAGGCGGTCGATTTATTCGTCACCTATTTCAGCCCGCGAGCGCCTAAGTGGCATATGATTTAATAAAGTCATCACTTAGGGTCAGCAGATCTGGTGAATGCTATGCCATATAGCCTAGTCCAGAGCCGACGGTAATGACATATTCACGAATATGTCTAAGTCCGGATGAGAGAGAATATAAGATGCGTTAACATTTACCTTGGTAGATGATTAATCACGCACCTCTAATTCTGCACGCCCTGATTCTGGAACCCAATATTTTATATAGTTGTATATTAAGGATTTAAACCATGAATCAGTCTTTACTTTCCCCTTTTGGCGACGCAATCACGCGTGTTGAAACAGCACTAACCGCATTACGTTTAGGCAAAGGGGTTTTAGTTGTTGATGATGAAGACCGTGAAAATGAAGGTGATATGGTGTATGCGGCTGAGTCGCTTACCAATGAACAAATGGCGCTACTGATCCGAGAAGGCAGTGGTATTGTTTGTGTTTGTCTACCTGACGAGCGTGTTAAGCATTTAGAGCTTGCACCTATGGTTGAGAATAACTCAAGCCAATATGGTACGGCATTTACAGTTAGCATCGAAGCGGCCGTTGGCGTAACAACAGGCGTATCTGCTGCGGATCGTGTCACCACAATTAAAGCCGCGATTGCCGATAATGCAATGCCAAGTGATTTGGCACGTCCAGGTCACGTTTACCCACTACGCGCACAACCAGGTGGTGTATTAACGCGCCGTGGTCATACCGAAGGGACAATTGATTTAATGAAACTCGCGGGGCTAAAACCTGCTGGCGTATTATGTGAAGTAACCAATCCTGACGGTACAATGGCACGTCTACCAGAAATCATTACTTTTGGTGAAAAGCACGACTTACCGGTATTAACGATTGAAGATATTGTGACTTATCGTAACGCACAGTTAGATCAAGTCAGTTAATCGTTTTAAATAAGAAAAGGCACTGTGATTACGCTTATTAGCTTCTATTAACGCTAATTTATCATTAAACATCAGTGCCTTTATACATAGTAACCTTGATAAAGAACACCATAAACAACAAATCATTTAAGCCGTAAATGGTATAAAAGATACCGGCAAGTAAATCTACTTCGTACAAGTTAAATAAGTTATTTGTTGTTAACCAATACACCCATGCGCCCACGTATACCAGCTTTTCTACCGCAAAAACTGAGACTAACAAACGAATATTACCTTTAGTCATCGCGGCAGCAAAATATGCCAGTCCCCATACCATAATCATAACTAAACCAAAGTTAGACATCACAACTGGATCTGCATCATTAATTGCCGTATTACTAAACAATTTCGAGAACGTAAGTACCCCACCAATATTAACCAGCGCAGCTAATATAAGGCCATATTTAATTACCGTTTTATTCATTACGATTTCCTTATTCTTCATGAGTTTATACAAGGTTCATTTAATGTTTTAAAAAAATTTGTTATAGCGCCAGCCTCAAGCGGTTTACTAAAATAGTAACCTTGCCCATATTCACAATCTAATTTCTCCAAAAGCATTGATTGTGATACGGTTTCAATCCCCTCTGCGACAACCGCTAAATTCATCCGATGCGACATTGTTATTATTGTTTCAATTAAAATGTCATCACGTGCATTACCGATCTCATTAACGAATGAGCGATCAATTTTTATTTTATCCAGCTGAATACGAGACAGGTAGCTAAGGCTTGAGTAACCCGTACCAAAGTCATCCAACGCGACTCTAATTCCCATGCTTCTAAACTGGGCAATTGTTGCTAACGCTTCATCACCACCATCAAGTAACACAGATTCAGTGATCTCCAATGTTAACCATTTAGGTTCAATATCATACTTTATTAATGTCGCCGTAATCATCTGAATTAGCTCATTATCTTGTAACTGTATTGGAGATAAATTTACAGCCACTTCATTAATATCAATTAGCTCATCACTACGCCACATGGCTAACTGACGAATAGCTTCACATAGAACCCAACGGCCAATATTAATAATCAATCCCGTTCTTTCAGCCAATTCAATAAATTGCAATGGCTCAACTAAACCTCGACGAGGATGTTGCCAGCGGACTAATGCCTCCGCTAGTTCATATTTACCCGTTTTAAAATTAATAATAGGTTGATAGTGTAACCGTAGCTCACCACGCGATATTACATGACGTAACTCAGCCTCAAGTTCGAACCGCTCATGACCTGCAGTTTCCATATCTTGTTTAAAGTAAGTAATCTTACAAGCCTTATTATCTCCCACTTTTGATACGGCTAAATCGGCAAAATGCATCAATTTACTCGCATCTTTTATAGCTAACTCATGACTGACTACAACGCCACAACGCGCCTGGCAAGCATAAGAAATAATCTCTAATTGAATAGGCTCAGAGAGCGACGCTAAAATAGAATTAATTCTATGGTCCAAAAGATCGCGCTTATGGGAAGGGAGAATATAAACAAATTCATCACCACACCAACGGCCAACCTCTTCATCGTGTTGGCACAATGAAAGCAATTTATTAGCAATTTCGACTAATAGTCCATCACAAATATCATGCCCGAAACGATCATTTAACACTCCAAAATTATCGATGTCGATAAGAACAATCGCGAATTTATCGTCAGGACAAGAAAGTTTATTCTCGATACTATTTAATAATGCGTGTCGGTTTGGTAGTTGAGTCAATTGGTCGAGATAAACTAAGTCTTTCAATTCTTGTCGCTGCTTCTTTTGCTCTGCAATAACCAAATTAAAATGATCTGATACAGCCCATAATTCACTATTATATTTGTTATCTAAAGCCTTATTTTTTTGCGTTGACTCTGTATATTCTAAATGCTCAGAGATCAAACTTTTGGCTGTATCAAACAGTTGATAAATTGGAAGAATAATTTTAACCCGTAAACCCCAGAGCAATATAAAACTTAATGTGGCTAAGCTAAATAGCAAGGCTATTATATTTTCTTGTAATTCTGCATATACTCTTGCATAAGCGCTTTCTAACGGCAGTGCAATAAGAACAAATGCATCACTACCACTATCGGCTGGAAACATAGGTTTATAGGCGACTAAACGGCGTATATTATCTCCCGACTTTACTTCATAAACACCTTCTTTTTGTGGCAGTGAATCAGTAAGGATCATGGCTAAACTTTCATTTTCGGTAGCAATACCATAGTGTGAAGCGACGACTTGACCGTCGCGATCAACAATAAAAGCAGCACCATCTTTAGGGAAAAAATTATCTGTTAATTGTTCACCCCACCATTTTAACGATAGAACTGCCACAGCAGCGGCTATAATATTGTTATCTTTATCATAGACAGGCACCGAAAAGTTCATTGAAGCGAGGCCAGTTTCTCTGTCAATTTTGAATTTACTCATCGAAAACAAACCATTTTCAATGGTATTACGAAAGTACCAACGGCCTGAAACATTAGTTGTTTGTTGCAATGGCAGCGCATTACACAGCAGGTCACCATTGGCTAGCGGTACTTTGATATCAGTTAAAATAGGATTAAGGCGTTGGATTCTAGAAATAAACAGAGAACAATTAGGGTTTTCGGGGTTAAGTATGGCTTGGTCTTCCGCTAAATTAAATAGGATATTTTTAGTATACCTAATTTTATTTTTTTGCTGTTTTACCACCTTTTCAGCAAATAGAAATGCTTTATCACGTATTTTTTGTTTTTCAGCCATAAATTCATGCCAAATATTATATGACATAAAAGATAATGCGGGGATCAGCGCAATCATCAAAATAATAAGAAATCTAGACACCATTGGTCGAATTATCGGCAAACCATTCCCCTTGATTCCAAAAAATCACTGTATTCAGTAACCTCTGTAATCGCTAAATAAATTAGTAAATAATCATTAAGAGCAATAGTTTACCGATAGAAGATCTATATGTGAATGCTCACTGTTCATTTAATAATCTATTATCCACATAGATAAGAATGAATAAGGTTTATTATAATTAAAAGTAAATCTAACAGCAGATTCCGCTAATTATGTGCTTAAACCAAGTCAATAATTAATGCTTCGACAACGCTTATAAGTAATAGCTTTAATTTGAATTACGGTTGTAATTAATAATCCCATTAACAAAAAACAGACAGGGCATGAGCATCATAAAGACAGCCAATATTGCATAATAATAGAAAGCCATAAATATCCCTTTTACCTTTGCTAGTTTAAATTGAGACACAGTGTTCCCATTAACGAATGGCATAATACCAACAATTGGCCCGTTTAATAGTGGCATAAATTACACCTATAATTGAGCACAAAGATATGTTAATGAATTTAACCTAATGTTACTTAACGTGGGTTCTCAATACTAAAAATATGACTTTTTAAGTATATTTTAGTGTTATTAACCCAGATTTGCAGGTACCATCTATCCCAAAGTGATTAGGTTGAAGGATGCAATCTTGGACGTTCATAATTTAGATAACGAAAAACGATGTCAAAATTTTGCAGATATATTCACATACAAGGACAGTAAAGAACATATAAGTTTTTCTATAATCAATATAAAAAAACGCACAGTTTTAACTTTATCAACGAAATATGAATGGCATTTACAATATTGGGATTCAGGGCTATATCGTCGCTTAGATGAACGGCTTCACCATGGCGTCCATTTGTGGAATACATTTAGCGATGAGCACTGCAACATTTCAAAAAAATATCTGCATAACGCAAATAAAATTGATATTTGCACAAAGCACGATGATTATTTTGAACTGTTTTCATTTACTTCTAATAAGCATTTATCCCCATCAGCAATTATGGCTCTTGGTCAGCTGAAACCTAAGGTCAGTAAAGTAGCAAATCAACTCTGGTTCGATAAAAAAGACATAACTTTACCTATGTTTGATCATCTACAACACAACAGTATTCCCACACTACCGATAACTAAAATAGTGCATACCAATAAAATTCAATTTGGAGATGTAATATTAACAGCCAAAGAAATGGCAACGATTCATTGCTTACTTGAGCTTAAAAGTATTAAAGAAATCGCACGTTATCATCATTGCAGTGAAGCAAATGAACGCAAACGCGTGAACGTCATTAAAGAGAAATTCAATTGTGCGAACTTACCTTTATCCTTCTTATTTAACGCACTAAGAATACAGGGAGTAACGCTGGCATGTCTGGACGCCTACATCATGTCTCAATAACATGCGTATCGCTGACTGCCAGCATCGCGTTTTATCACAAGTTTGGCTTTACCATTGAGCAAGAGTTTCAAGATAAACAGTGCACTATAGTATTGCTGGAAAACCGAAACACACATATTGAATTGTTTACTTTTGCTGATGCTGTATCGCCTCAAGATCACGAAGACTTAATCTACCTTAAAGCCATTGGCATTCGTCATTTAGCAATTGAAGTCGATGACTTAATAAAGATACACCAAGCATTATCGACAACGACAACCGTAACCCCGATCAAGCAAGCTCGATTAGGGTCATTTAATTATTTTTTTTGCTATGACCCAGATGGTAATCAAATTGAAATTATTAAAACTAATCAATATATTAAAGGAATAAAATGATCAGATTAACATGGAAACAAAAAATTGGAGCCGTGACAGGTAACGCCTTAGAGTTTTATGACATTGCGGTTTTCGCCTCAATTTCAGGCTTCATTTCAGTCTTATTTTCCCATCAGGGGATTGAGCACGCCGAGTACGTCGTGTGGGGAATATTCGCATTACGATTTTTAGTACGCCCCCTCGGAGGGCTAGTTATTGGCCATTATGCTAAAAATCACGGTGTACGCTCAGCATTAATATTAACTAACTTAATGATTGGCCTTGCCACCTTGAGCATGGCGTTCATGCCGGTTGAAGCACTTGGAAAATATATAGTTGTCGCCTTTTTATTACTTCAAATTGTACAAGCATTTAGTTTCGGTGGTGAATACCCAACCTTGATATCTTATCTACACCAAGGTACAGACCAAGCAGACAAATCCAAAACCAGTAGCCTAATTGTCGCGAGTTCATTAGCCGGTGTTGTCATATCATTAGTTGTTGTTTACGCCTTAAATCAGCTATTAACAGTTGAAGAAATGAATAATTATGGTTGGCGATTACCATTACTGGTGGGTGTTTTAAATACACTTATGAGCCTGTATGTTCGTTTGTCTCTACCAGCATTACCACTCGTTAAAACGGTTATTCGACCAATGCAGCGCTCGCGATTAATTTTCCGTATATTTATGGTGACAATTATTGGCGCTGTAATTTTTTACACCCAAAACTTTGCCAGTAAAATGATTGGCGAAGAGTTAAAAATTGAAAATTTACCTTTAATTAACTCATTATTATTATTATCAACGTTAGCATTTGTAGGTTGGTTTACCGACAAATATAGCTCTGTAACGCAAGTATTCCGTTTTTCGAGTATCGCATTAGCTCTCTGCTCTATCCCATTATTCTTGCTGCTTTCAAGCGGTGATCAGGTTTACATGGGGATTTCAATTTTCCTATTTACACTTATTTCAGGCGCGCTATTGGGTAATCTGGCAGCGGTATTATGGCAAGAGTCCGAAGGTGATATTATTTCGCTCGGTTTTGGGTATAACATCGCACTATCATTATTTGGTGGAGCAACACCGCTCATCATTGGATTATTAATTCCAAAAGGGTTTGCGTTTGTTGGCCTGTACGTCGCACTGGCTGCAATCCCAGCACTCGTGATACTTTCTCGTCCTAATACGAAAGTAAACACTAAGATACAAACAGCCAGATAACTGATCATTTAGCTGTGCCATGATGAACGTAATGGCACAGCGTCTCGGTTAGTTGAATAAATTTAAATTACATAGTCCGCCTAATTAGCATCACACTCGACATATTTAATAAACGCCAACAACTAAGCAAACCAATCAGACCAACAAAGCCCGCACCTGCACCTATCCCTAACAACCAATACTGAAAATGGAACGTCCCTGGCATCTCGAAGATACGACTTTGTAAAATATACACGCCCAGCTCCATGGCAATACTCGCCATCAGTCCAGCTAATGCGCCTAAGGCTACAAATTCAAATAACACACTATGACGAAGTAAGCGTCCACTAGCACCAAGCGTACGTAAAATAGCAAGTTCACGTTCACGTTCTTCCATACTGGCTTGTACCTGCGCCACTAATACTAGACTGCCAGCCAATACCACCAGCACCAAAATAAACTCAATGGCAATAGATACTTGCCCTATCACACTTCTTAGCTGGGTAATGATAGCGTCCACATCTATTAAGGTAATGGTCGGATACTGGCTCAAAAAATCCTGCAAAGCATCAGTTGCATCATCTGGCACATATAACGATGAAATATAAGTTGCAGGGAAATCAGCTAACACATGCTGATTAAAGATCATGTAAAAGTTAGGTTGCAGCGTTTGCCAGTTCACTTTACGAATACTGCTTACCGTCACTTGCACTTCTTCACTCCCCAATTGGAAAGTTAAGTTATCCCCGACAGCGACATCTAACTTATCTGCTAATGTCGATTCGATAGACACTAACGCGCGGGTATCTTCTGGCTGCCACCAGCTACCAGCAATTAAACTATTTTCATAAGGGATCACATCACGCCAAGTCAGGTTTAGCTCTCGACCCACACCACGGCGACCATTATCAGCAGATTTAGTTTCTTCCTTACTCACACGTTTAGTCACTTGGTCATCATTAATTTTGGTTAATCGACCACGAACAACGGGAAATAGGCCGCTGGATTCAATGCCTAACGTATCAACAAAATTGTCTACTTGCTCGACTTGGCTGGCCGTAATATTGACTAAAAATCGATTGGCACTGTTATCCGGTAATTGCTTCTGCCAGTCATCAATGAGGCCATTCTTCATGACCACAATAATCAATAGCAGTTGAATAGCGATGGTAAAGCTAATCAATTGCACCGCATTTTCATTAGCACGACGTTTCAAATTGGCTAGCGCTAAATGCCACGATTTTCCAGCCTTACAGCCCGCAGAACGTCCCACAGACATAAACAAACGACCAATAACGAGCAGTACGAATGCCACCAGCATACCGCCAATTAATAACGCCGCACTCAGCACTGCATCTTGGCTAAACAAATACAGCAGCGTAAAAATAGCGAATATCGCAGGTAGCGGACTCATTAACCTCGTCAACAAACTATTTTCAGCGCCACTATCACGACCGCGTAACAGGATCATCGGCGAAGTATTTACTAACTCTCTTAATGGCGTGATTGCAAAAGCCACAGCACAAATAATGCCCGTAACAATCGCGACTAAGAAGGGATATGCCATATTACCTGTGCTCGAAGTATCAAGATAATCGCGCATGGCATACAAACCAATATTCAATATCAGATAGCCCACAATTAGCCCTAAACTGATACTCAGTACACTCAATAGCGACCAATGCAGGCAATATAGTTTAGTCACATAACGCTTGGATGCGCCCATGGCTTTGAACACCGCCACCACAGATTGATGGCGCTGACTATAACGACGGCTTGCGACCGCAACAGCAACAGAGGCTAAAACAATGCCCAGCATACTGGCTAATGACAAGTATTTATCCGCTTTAGTTAACGCTCTCGCCAAGGGGGAATTTTGTGATTTAATATCATACCAGCGCTGGTTATCAGTCAACTGTGGTTTGAACCATTGCTCAAATGCGGTAATATTGTCGGCTTCTCCGGCGAACAGGTATTTATAACTTAGTCGACTACCCGGTTGAATAAGCTTGGTTCGCTGTACATCTTGAGTATTAATAAACACCACAGGACCAGAACTAAACACACTAAACGACGCATCCGGTATTTGCGTGATCACCCCTGTGACTTTAAAACGCATGACGCCGACTTCAATGCTATCGCCAAGCTTAATACCTAACTGTCTTAATCCTTTCGCTTCTAACCAAGCTTCACCGGATTTCGGTGAATTAGCCGCAACCGCTTGTGAGGCATCTAACGACGGACTTACCAATAATTCACCACGTAATGGATAGGTATCCGACACCGCCGACAAAGCTGCCAATGCCATCTGATTATCAGTGAATACCATCGATGACATTTGTATCTGCTGAGCTTGGGCTAACTGTAAACTGGTCGCTTTGGCCAATACAGCTGGCTCAATAACACTACCGGTATCCAATACTCTGTCAGCAGCAATAAAGGTACTACTCTCGGCGGTTAATGCTTGTTTAACACGGCTAGAAAAACCCGACAAAGCAAATACCGCAGACACAGCTAATACGATCGCCAGTAAGATGATGGTCAGTTCCCCGCGTTTTAATTCGTGTTTTAATAAACGTAGGGAGTGGTTGCGCCAATAACTCATAACGACTCACTTAACTGCGGTTTTGTCGCTAAAGGCTCTGCAACGAAAGACTCAACAACCAAAGGCTCTACATTCGCTTCTGTTAACTGACCACTGTCCATTACCACTTGGCGCTGGCAACGCGCAGCCAATTTAGGGTCGTGAGTAACTAATATTAAAGTGGTCCCCTCTTGCTTGTTAATTTCAAACAGCAAGTCAGCAATATGTAACCCTGTTTTAGTGTCTAAGTTACCTGTCGGCTCATCGGCAAAAAGAATATCGGGTTTAGAAATAAAGGCACGGGCAATCGCCACTCGTTGCTGCTCACCACCCGACAATTGTGATGGGTAATGTTCGGCTCTGTCCGTTAAATCAACTTTGGCTAATAATTCTCGCGCCAATTGTTCGGGATTATCCATACCAGCTAACTCAGCCGGTAACATGATATTTTCCAATGCTGTTAAGCTATTGATAAGTAAGAACTGCTGAAAAATAAAACCAACATGTTTCGCACGAACCGCACTTCGTTGTTCTTCATTGAATTGGTGCAATGGCTGATTTTTAAGAAAAACTTCACCGCTCGAAGGTAAATCGAGTCCCGCTATAATAGACAATAGGGTAGACTTACCAGAGCCAGACGCACCAACAATCGCTAATGAATCACCTGCGGTCACAGTTAAATCCATCGGATATAATATATCGAGGATTTTAGCCTCTGTTTTAACTGATTTAGTTAAGGCACTTACTTTTAATATAACGTCGGAATTTAGCTTCATGTTTAAAAATGCCTTTAAAGTATTATTATTGATAGTTATCTTATTACCTGCAGCGTATGCCACAGCTAACCATAAAATCTTGTTATTGGGTGACAGCCTTAGTGCCAGTTATGGCATGACACAAAGCGAAGGCTGGGTAACCCTGCTTAATCAACAATTAGTAAAGCAAAATGCCCCGTATAATATTATCAATGCCAGTATCAGTGGTGAAACTACCGCTGGCGGCCTGTCTCGATTACCGGGTATTTTGGCTAAGCAATCCATTGATGCACTGATCATCGAACTCGGTGGCAATGACGGTTTACGTGGTTTTTCTCCCAAGTTAATCAAAAAAAATCTGACTAAAATGGTAGAGCTAGCACACGCGCAGAATATTCCTGTATATGTGATGAATATTCGTATTCCACCTAATTATGGCCCACGCTACAGTAAAATGTTTACCGATGTATTTACGCAGGTTGGCAGTGAAAAAGACATTACCGTGTTACCGTTTTTCATGGAGCAGATCGCTATCGACCCAAGCTTAATGCAAAACGACGGTATTCACCCTAACCGCACTGCACAACCTAAAATTGCCGATATTATGTCAAAACAATTAGCCGTAATTTATAGTGAGCATAACTAATATTGATGAATGAATAACCCATGTTGATAAATCCATAACATATTAAGATAAACTAGTTTGTCTTAATATGTCAGGATACGTTTCACAAATGCGGGTAAAGTACTGTCAGGGGAGTTGTGGTAGGATTAAAATAATCCCATTTGTTGATCGGTTATCAAATCAAAACTCAAGCCAATAAAAGGCAAGATACCATCAGCAATGGGTTTAATTTGTTTTTCAATGTAATGCTCAAAATCGAGTACCGAATGTTGATGCTCGACAGCTTCAGGGCCACTCAGGGTTAACACATAACTGATCCACGCTTTATGCTGATAACGTAACGGTTGCC
>Ga0209292_1002253_pt1 | contig 22306 bp, 24 predicted proteins | sample GOMGulsemesocosm_2_FD_184634 | JGI IMG/M metagenome (GOLD analysis project Ga0209292, IMG submission 184634) | Methane-oxidizing microbial communities from mesocosms in the Gulf of Mexico - GOM9C Gulf of Mexico (SPAdes) (version 2) | ecosystem: Environmental > Aquatic > Marine > Cold seeps... | reverse complement strand
GCCAGGAAGGATCGTTCGGAAATCATTTTGGGTTTCGCCAGTTATGACATTCACACGCATTCCTGGATGCGCGGCTTCAAAGTCAGCAAGATGCTTAGGCAGCCAACTTGCGGCCATTAGAGTGACGGCTTGCAGTGTAATCGTCGATTGGGTTTTGCTGCCAAAAAGAGCTGCAGCAGTGGTTTCAACTGACGCAAGCGATTGTTGCACAACGGGAAGAAACGCGGCGCCTGCCGGGGTCAGTCGAACTTTTTGAGGTAGTCGCTGGAATAACGAGCGGCCCAAGTGGTTTTCCAAGGCTTTGATTTGCTGACTCACAGCAGGCGCGCTCATGTTCAGTTTTTCAGCAGCGCGAGCAAAGTTTTCTTCACGGGCAGCGGCTTCAAAGACTCGCAGCCAATTCAAAGAAGGTATTCGGGATCGGGTCATTCTTTAGGGTAAGCTCAGCTTAAGCTAAGTCACAAGAAGTATTTCTGGCAATGTGATGCTTGGCTGTCTTTGATGGGAAAAAGTCTAGGCAAGACATCGAGGACAACATACAAATGGACCTGACATCAGACCATAAAATCCGATACGAAACAGATGGTTATCTTTGCAATCTGTCGGTTTTCGACGAGCAGTCCGTTGCTCGCATACGCGCAGAAATCGAGGCCCTGGAGGAAACCCATAGCGCTGGTACCAACGGAAATGTTCTGGACCAGTATTTTCGAGTGAACGGCCATGTGGTGATCCCTTTGCTGGCTGATCTTGCGCGCACACCTGCGATCTTAAATGCCGTCGAAGATGTGCTTGGTGAAAACCTGTTGGTCTGGTCTGTTGAGCTGTTCATCAAAGAAGCCGGCAGCGAGAAAACCGTATCTTGGCATCAAGATATTACGTATTGGGGTATGGGGGAAACGAATGACGAGGTGACAGCTTGGGTCGCATTGAGTGACGTAACCGAGCAAGCAGGTTGCATGCGATTTTTGCCTGGTAGCCACAAAAATGGCATCGTTGCGCACGAAGATACCCAAGACAAAAACAACCTGCTTTCGCGTGGGCAACAAATTGCTGACATCAACGAAGATGACGCACGTTCCGGTCCGTTAAAGCCCGGCGAGATGTCCCTGCATCATGGCCGTTGTTTTCACGCCTCCGGCCCAAATCAGTCAGAGGGTCGTCGCATTGGCCTGGCAATCCGTTACGTGACGCCCGAGGTGCGCGATGGGTTGCCAGGACGCGATTATGCGATGCTTGTGCGGGGTGTTGATGAGGCAAGCGGTTGGGTCAAATTGGCTGGCCCGCGCGACCTGTTTCATCCCGCCGATTTGGCGCTTTACGACAAGATCATTCAGGATCAGAAGTCCACTCTGACAGCTGGTGCAACACATGACATCACGCTCTACGCTGGAAAAGAGAACATCACATGACCCAAACAGATCAAAATTACCAAGTGTCTTTCACCCAAATGAAGGACGGCACAAAAGAAGAATATGTAAAACTGGCCGAGCTGGAACGACCTTATCATGCGTTAACTGCTGATCGGGTGATGGATGAGATGCGCCGCCAAGGTGAAGCCTCGCTTGAAGGATATCCGATCACCCGCTTGCAACACGGGTTGCAATCTGCGACGCGCGCAGAAGCCGATGGCGTGGACATTGATTGGGTTGTCGCCGCTCTCTTGCACGATATTGGCGATGGTCTTGCCCCGCAAAACCACGATCGCTTTTCGGCTGAAGTGATCCGGCCATTTGTGCGCTGGGAGGTGTCCTGGTGCATCGAGCACCACGGAATTTTCCAAATGCTGTATTATGCCCGCCACTACAACTGGGACGAAAACGCACGTGATGAGTTCAAGGATCACCCATGTTTTGAGACCTGTGCGACCTTCTGCGAGCGCTGGGACCAAAGCGCTTTTGACCCGGATTACCCTATGAAACCACTTTCCTATTTCGAGCCACTGGTGCGTGAAGTTTTTGGCCGCAAAGCTTACGACTCCAAGGTTATTCAAGACGGCGTGTCAATTGGATTGAAATTTTAAATCTCTAACCGCCCATCAAGTTTCCTAAAAGGTGTACCTTCTCTTCTGCAGGCAATCATCAAAATGCAGAAGACGAAGTACGTGGCGTGGCATTGGCAGACGTGCATTTAGCGAGGTTTGAAAAGTGTGGCCTACGGCCCAAAGGCAAGTTAAAAAAATCGACCTCGATTTGACCAAGAACGTTTTTCAAGTCCACGGTATTGATGAGTATGTGAGGTCGCATTCAGCCGGGCGCTTCGAAGGGGCCAATGGGTCTTGGGCCATCAAGGTGACTAAACCCAACCGGCTGACCTGTCTGGTGGCGTCTGGCCAGTCCTGGGAGGAGCTGCCGCCCGACGGTGATGACACCTGACGGTTTTTTTGGACACGTAACCCGTAATGTCGGCTAACTGCATTTTGGGGATCTTTGTGCATCGTGCATCATCCGTAATACAGGGCGGAGAGCCAACCTTCGCTGTGGTCGGCACCAATGGCTGCAATACGCAGGAATTTGCGTTTGCAAAGTGTCAGGATCGGCCCAAGCCTACCCGTGGTTACAAACTCAAATGCCGTGATGCAGCTTGGCAAAGCAGACATTATTACGTTGCCGCAGCATTATTGAGACATTTAGGTCTGCTCAGTGAGACCTTGCGATCTTTGGCCCAGATCACCGTAATGACCGCTTTGCAATCTATGCTGGCGCGAAGTCTGTTTTCAGGACGACCCGCCATGCATTTCCAGACAATGGCGATTGTTGGGGTTTTGTATTCTTGAGAGTTTCTATAGCGTACAACGCAACTTAGCAGAATGAAGTGAGATATACGTCATGACTGATCCGGCTAAAGAGATAGTCTTTCACAACTATCCGCAATCGCCTGTGGCAGAAAAAGTGCGCGTGGCCTTTGGCATCAAGGATCTGTCCTGGCGCGATGTTGAGATTCCACGTCTGCCGCCGAAACCGATGCTCACAGCACTCACTGGCGGATATCGACGCACCCCGGTCATGCAAATCGGCGCGGACATTTATTGCGACAGCCAGTGTATCATTCGCGAGTTAGAACGGCGGCACCCATCCCCGTCTTTCATGCCAACATCTGACGCCGGTTTGATGTGGTGTCTGAGCCGCTTTACCGACGGTGACATGTTCTCACTGGCCGTGAAAATTGTGCTAGGATCTGCCGGTGACAATTTGCCAAGCGATTTCGCAGAGGACCGTGGACGGTTATATCTTGGAGAAGATTGGGCGGCGGGACTTGAGCGCGCCAATGCGCAGCTTCCCCATCTTGTCGCGCAAATGCGCGCGCCGCTGTCTTGGATGAATGCACAGTTGAGCGGCGGTCGTGCGTTTCTGCTGGGCAGTGATCCGGCGGCAGTCGATGCACAGATGTATCATAACATCTGGTTTATTCGCGGGCGGTGGAGCGGTGGGCCCGCTATGTTGTCTGAATTTCCCGACCTTGTGCGCTGGGAAGACAACGTCCGCGCGATTGGGCACGGAACATCAAGCACGATGAGTGCAAAAGAGGCCCTTGCTCTGGCGAAATCCACAGAGCCTGCTTCAGATATCGGTGTGGCACCGCACGATCCGCAAGACCTGCACGTCGGAGCGCCGGTAACGGTCAGCCCTGATCTCGATGGCGGCGAGCAACCCGTTGACGGCAAATTGCGTTTTGCGGATGCAGATACCATCGCGATCGAGCGCACAACTGACGAAGTTGGAACTGTCTGTGTCCATTTCCCACGCGCCGGATACCGCGTGACAACCAAGTAACGGTTGAATTCGGAACAACGATTGCAAAAGGAATGAGACATGCCGGTCATCCGTGTAGAAGTGCCAGAGGGCACGTCGCAAGAAATCAAAGCAAGAATCCGCGATGGCGTTAAACAGGCCGTTCTGGACACGCTCGCCCCGAAGGAGATCAAATATGACTATGTTGGAGTGCGCGAAGTGTTTGGCATATTGGGCGATGGCCTGCCGCTGGTGACAGTCGATTTGCGACCTGGTCGTGACGCGGGTCGCAAGAAAGCGCTGACCGACGCCATTGCCGCGATCCTGCAACAAGAGCTTAACTCTGATCCCGTCGATTTGTACGTCCTGTTTCGTGAAAACCCAGCCGAAAACCACTATACAGGCGGCACCCCGCTTCCTGATTGGGTCCCTGCCGATCAGTAGGGCCCAACAACTCACAGGCGACTAGCGATGGAAAGCACCGCGTAAAGCTGACATCTCTGGGTGGCAACTCTTCGATCTAGGCTCCTAGCCGACCTCTGAGGCGCTGCGGCAGCCTGAGTTTGCTATATCGGTCAACGTCGGGTTGTCGTTGTGGAGAGCATGGTGGATCGCAGGATCATCCATGAAAACACCAAACGTTCCGACCATTCGCTCACTTCGCTCTGCATGGAGCGAAGGCCGCATTAAAAGACCGCAGAAAACAAAACATGTCTGGGCGACTAGGGTTCGGCTTGAACTGGCAGAAAAACATCGCGACCTCGGGTTGTTTAACTGGGCCATCAACAGCAAGCTTCGCGGCTCTGCTGACTTAGCAATCAATACCGTATTTTCGTTGAAAGTCCGCTTCAGTGCAGCAAACCTGCTGATACTTTTACTTGCGCTACCCGCAACTTTATGGCCTTCGATGCTGAGTGGCAGCGGCTAATCGATGTAGGTGTCAGTGCGCTGTCCCGCCCTTTCTCGGTGAATCGGAAGCGTTCTGCCATAAAGTTGCTCAGTGCGCGTCACGCTGCCGACCATCCCTGGTTCTTCCACATAGGAAAAGATCGCCACATATCGTGGACGATCACCTTTCAATGGTGCAACCCGATGTAACGAATATCGTCCACGGAACAACTGTAAGTCTCCGGGTTCTAAATCGAGCACCGTGACCTTTTCCGACGTCCCTTCAAGGACGCGCTTCACTTCCTCAAAGTTCTCGTCTCCTGTTCGAATACCGGGGGCGTATTCGAAAGCACCGCCTGCCTCGGCGTTTTGGATCGCGAGCGTCACTGTGAAATTATTGGTATCGAAATGCCATGGAAAGCCATTGCCTTCGTCAGCCATGTTAATGATCACATCAGCCAGTGGATCCGCGTAACGGAAAAATTTTTCTTCCTGAAGGCAATCCTGTATGAACCTATCGAACCCTTCAAAATTGTGCACGCTGCGCAAAGGATTGTGGTCGGCGAAATTATCCGCTGGGATGAATGCATTTGAGCGGTCAAAGAACTGTCGGCGTGGATCATCAATAGGTAGGCTTGGGTCGTCTTGGGTGAAATATGCGTTTGTTCGACTAAAAGACTTATGGCTTTTATCGGCTACGGACTCGGCTTCTTGAGTTAGTGCAGCAATGCCATCCGACGTCAGAAACCCCTTCAAGACAGCGCAGCCATCACGGGCCAATTTCTCTTGAACACCTGCCAAAATTGCAGTCCGTTCTGGGCCCTTCTTATGTATTGGGTATCTTTCCAGATTGATTAAATTCGCACTACAATATTGCATTTAAATCTCCCGTTTTTAAGTGAGATTTGAACGATTCGCGCGATCAATCTAGCTTGTTTGCGACCTGCCGGTATCCGGACATTCTGTCGAGGCGGCCATTCGCTACACTGCCAAATAGCCTCCAACTGGCAATTGACCTATCGTATTCTGCATTGGTGGTCCAAACGGCAGCTTTTGGAATATCCATCCGACAGTTTCCACACATAGCAATGGCCCGCATTCAGTCCCAACGTGCCAGTTGGGCGATCCCGCTTTGGGCTGCGGTTTCAACTGGTGGGTGCAACACAGGCCTCAAATTTCTCCACCGGTGTCTGATATTGCAAGGTCTTTCTAAGTCGTTCGTTGAGCTGGCGTGCGACTGCGCTGAGTTTAGCTTGGCAGAAGCCAGATATTTCAGTGCCTTTAGGGAAGTATTGTCAGAAAAGGCGATGGTGAATTTTCGATGCCCTGCCATTTCTGATCCGCGATCCCAAGTCAGAGACTTGTAGAGCTCCTTGGGAAGCAATCGTGCTTGATTGATCAGGGCTGTCGTCACGCTCTAGGTGTCCTTGTTCGCGACTTTGGCCAGCATCACGAAACGGCAATGGCGTTCATCCAGCGTCGCGATGTAGCTGTTGTTCGATCCCGCGATCAAATCGCCCTCCCCCTCTCGGGCATGCCTATCCTGACCAAGATTCGACGTCCACATTCAGCATTAAGCCGTGAGAAGGAATTTGGCCGGAAACCGAGAGTTTTCCCCGAAGATCTGTTCTACTGATGTCGTTAGGTATCGATACGATCCGAATTTTGCTTGCATACAACTTCCATGGCAGGCCGAAGCGCATCAAAAGACGGCCGAGTATACAGGCAACAGGCACTCAGGGAGGCCTGATCTAGGATTTCGTCAATTGTCTCGGTTCCATACCAGACAGAGGAGAGCGAGCTGTCTGGGCCACAATTCGTGCTGGGGCCGCCGCAGAGTGTTTAAGGCTATTTTCTGTTTAACTGTCAGTGGTGGTGGTTGGCCCCGCCACGATATATGGGCGTAAGCTCTGAACAAATGTATCAATAAAATCAAGAACAACTGGTGATTTAGCGCCGCTGGATGGTCGCAGTATCGACAGCCGGTGGTGGATATTCGGAAGAAATGGACGCACAATAATGCCGCTCTTGCGGTATTCCTCAGCATCCAAGGCACTGACGATCGAAGCGCCCATTCCTTCGGCCACCATAGTACATGCCGTGGTAAACTGCCTTACTTCGACCAAACTATTTATTTCCACTTTTTCTTCTGAAAATGCCCGCGAAAGACGATGGAAGAAGCGGCTGTCGCGACGGGTGTGTATTATTTTTTCACTTGCTAGATCACGTGGTGAAATTTGGTCTTTGTCCTTGAGCGGGTGCCCGGGAGGCAAAATGCATACTGTTCGTAAATAGAGATCCTGGCTATGGATGGCTGGGTGACCATTAAATCCGTCGGTTAACCCGCAGTCGTACTGCTCGCCTATGATCCATTCGAGAATACGCTCTGGACGATCAGGTTCCAATGTTACTGTTACACCAGGTTTTTCATTTAGGAACTTAACCAAAACACGTGGCAAATGACTTGTGGCAAAGCCTGGAAGACAAGCCACACGGATGTGGCCGCCTTTGCGCTCGACGATATCACGACGCAAGTCATCCAAATGATCAAGACTGTCCAGAATACGGTTCACCTCGCTCAGAAGGTAGCGAGAATCACTGGTAGGTTCGAGCATCCCGCGCCGACGATGAAAGAGTTCAAAGCCCGCCGCTTGAGAAAAATCCGACATCAATCGACTGACCGCGGGCTGGGAAACGCCCAAAACAGCCGCCGCATTAGTGATGCTACCGCGCTCCGAAACAGCACGAAAGGCTTCGAGTTGTCGTATCTTGAATTTCAATGTCTTAGCCGCCCTTACAGAGTTGGGATGTACAGTTCCTGACTTCAGGATATAATACAGCATTATATTTATGTTGCAATTATTTCACTTGAATTATCTTTTGTCATGACGAATGCTGCCGCCACAGATAAAATTTCTTTCAGGGAGAGAGACATGGCTTTCACCAAATCAACCGTGGCAAGTGCCGCGCTGCTCAGCATGTTCGCGGGCGCTGCATTCGCCGAAACCGAAGTTCAGTGGTGGCACGCAATGGGTGGTGCCAACGGTGAGCGGGTGGACAAAATTGCAGCGGATTTCAACGCTAGCCAGTCCGAGTACAAAGTTGTGCCGACGTACAAGGGTAACTACACTGAAACGATGACGGCAGCAGTAGCTGCATTCCGCGCTAAAGAGCATCCGCATTTGGTTCAGGTTTTTGAAGTTGGTACCGCCACCATGATGGCTGCCAAGGGCGCGATCTATCCTGTTGAGCAAATGATGAAAGACGCAGGCGAACCGTTTGACAAATCAGACTTCCTACCAGCGGTGATTTCATATTACCAAACACCAGAAGGCGAATTGCTGTCGATGCCATTCAACAGCTCAACTCCTGTGATGTGGTACAACGCTGACGCGTTGAAAGCAGCGGGTGTTGAAGCGCCAAAGACTTGGGATGACGTAAAAACCGTATCTCAGGCACTGGTCGACAATGGTATGGATTGCGGCGTTAGCTTTGGCTGGCAGTCTTGGGTCATGATTGAAAACTTCTCATCCTGGCACAACATTGAGATGGGAACCGAAGAAAACGGCTTTGCTGGGTTCAACACTGAATTCACCTTTAACAACGACCAAGTTGTTGAGCGTCTCGATGACATCGCAGCTATGTCCAAAGACAATCTGTTCAAATACGGCGGCCGTCGTGGCGACAGCCTGCCAATGTTCACCAACGGTGAATGCGGCATGTGGATGAACTCGTCGGCTTACTATGGCTCCATCAAATCTCAGGCTGGTTTTGAATTTGGTCAAACCATGCTGCCACTAGACACCAAAGTTGCTTCAGCTCCGCAGAACTCCATTATTGGTGGGGCAACATTGTGGGCGCTGGCAGGTCACGACAGCGAAGAGTACAAAGGTTTGGCGCAATTCATGACCTATCTGTCTTCAGCAGAAGTACAGGCTTGGTGGCACCAGGAAACCGGCTATGTGCCAATCACTACAGCTGCATATGAGTTGTCCAAAGAACAGGGGTTCTACGACAGCAACCCCGGCACCGATACAGCCATCAAGCAACTCAGCTTGAATGTACCTACGCCAAATTCTCGCGGCATTCGTTTTGGTAACTTCGTGCAAGTGCGCGACGTAATCAACGAGGAGCTTGAAGGTCTGTGGGCAGGCGATCAATCTGCTCAGGACGCAATGGACAAAGCAGTTGAGCGTGGCAACACGTTGTTGCGCAAATTCGAGCGCTCAGCAAACTAAGCGCCTCTCCTTCTTGCGCCCGGCGGTTCCTTTGAAACTGCCGGGCGTTCTTTCCGTTTTCGGACTCCCCCCTTTTTTCTTATCTGAGGCGCCCATGCTTAAACGCGTCCATTTTCCGGCTTCTGCCTTGCCCTACCTTTTGGTAGCGCCGCAGATCCTGATCACGGTCATCTTCTTCATCTGGCCCGCCAGCCAGGCTGTCTATCAATCGTTTCTGATTGAGGATGCCTTTGGGCTGTCGTCCGAATTCGTCTGGTTTGAAAACTATCAGGTGCTATGGGATGATGATCAATATTTCGATACCTTCTGGCGCACGATCGTGTTTTCGGTCTGTGTAGCTGTGTTGTCGATGGGCGCGGCATTGATCCTCGCAGCTTTTGCGGATCGCGTCGTGCGCGGTGCAACAGCGTATCGAACATTGTTGATCTGGCCTTATGCCGTGGCTCCGGTGTTGGCGGGGGCACTTTGGGTGTTCATGTTCAATCCAACCTTGGGCATCTTCCCATATATGCTGGACATGGTCGGCATTGATTGGAACCACTACTTGAACGGGACCCAGGCGATGATGCTGGTGATAATTGCCGCAGCGTGGAAGCAAATTGCCTATAATTTCCTGTTTTACCTGGCCGCCATGCAGTCGATCCCGCGGTCCGTGATTGAAGCTGCCGCAATTGACGGTGCTGGCCCGATGCGTCGGTTTAAGGATTTTATCTTTCCGTTAATCTCACCCACAACGTTTTTTTTGCTGGTGATCAATGCCGTCTACGCGTTCTTTGACACCTTTGGCATCATTCACGCGGTAACGCAGGGTGGTCCGGCGAACTCGACCACAATTCTTGTCTACAAGGTCTTCAATGATGGGTTTATCGGTCTTGATCTGGGCGGATCGGCCGCGCAGTCGGTCATCCTCATGTTCCTGGTGATCACCATGACGGTGGTTCAATTCCGCTATGTCGAAAGAAAGGTGGAATACTGATGGTTGAAAATCGCCCCATTCTTAGTGTGGTTTCACATCTGGTGCTCATTTTGGGTGTGGTCATTGTGGCCCTGCCTATCTGGATCACCTTTGTGGCCAGCACCCACGACGCGGTGCGTATGACGCAGGTTCCTATCCCGCTGCTACCGGGCAGCCATTTCGTTGAAAACTTCAAGGAAACACTATTTGGAACTGGGTTGTCGAGTTCCGCCGGTGCACCGGTTTGGCGCATGTTGTTGAATTCGATGACCATGGCGTTGATGATCGCGTTTGGAAAAATATCTATCTCGCTGATTTCGGCCTTTGCGATTGTGTATTTCAAGTTTCCGTTTCGTATGGGTTTCTTCTGGATGATTTTCATCACCCTGATGTTGCCTGTAGAGGTGAGGATCTTGCCGACTTTTGAAGTCGTGGCCAACCTGGGTATGCTTAACAGTTATTGGGGCCTGTCGATCCCATTGATCGCCTCAGCCACGGCGACGTTTATGTTCAGACAGGTATTTCTGACGATCCCAGACGAAATGCTGGAAAGCGCGCGCATTGATGGCGCGGGCCCGATGCGTTTTTTCTGGGACATTCTGATCCCGCTGTCGCGCACTAATATTGCTGCGCTGTTTGTGATCCTCTTTATCTATGGCTGGAACCAATATCTCTGGCCTCTGTTGATCACAACTGACAGCGACATGACCACGATTGTTGTGAGTATTAAGCAGATGCTGGAAGCGGCTGAGCAATCCCCCAAATGGAATATCATCATGATGACTGCGCTGCTGGCAATGATCCCGCCAGTTTTCGTGGTGGTCGCAATGCAAAGGCTCTTCGTGCAAGGGCTGACTGAGACAGATAAATAGGCAGATACTCATGGCAACCATCACGCTCAAAGACCTTGTCAAAGCCTATGGCGATACTGAGGTTCTTCACCACGTAGCAGCTGACATTCAAGACGGTGAGTTTCTCGTCATCGTTGGGCCTTCGGGCTGCGGGAAATCCACGCTTCTGCGTATGATCGCGGGTTTAGAAACTGTCACTTCAGGTGAAGTTTCAATTGGTGACCGAATGGTCAACAAATTGGAACCGGCGGATCGAGACATCGCAATGGTGTTTCAAAATTACGCGCTTTACCCGCATATGTCGGTGCGTGAAAACATGGCTTATGGTCTGAAAATCCGTAGAATTGACAAGGGCGAAATCAATCGTCGGGTCGAGGAAGCCGCTGACATTCTTGAGTTGCGCCCATATCTGGATCGCAAACCCCGACAACTATCCGGTGGTCAACGTCAACGTGTGGCAATGGGGCGGGCGATTGTGCGCGACCCTAAGGTGTTCTTGTTTGACGAACCTCTGTCCAACCTCGACGCCAAGCTGCGTGTTCAGATGCGGTTGGAAATTCGCAAATTGCAACAAAAACTGGGCGTGACCTCGATTTATGTCACCCACGATCAGGTCGAAGCGATGACGCTGGGTGATCGGTTGATGGTGCTCAACGGTGGATATGTGGAACAGATTGGCACTCCAATTGAGTTGTATGACCGTCCCGCGACAGTGTTTGTTGCTGGCTTTATCGGTAGCCCAGCTATGAACCTTATCACAATTGAAGCCAGGGAAAATCAGCTGGAACTGCCCAATGGTGTGCGCCTTGAAGGTGGCAGTGATCTCGGAAAGGTGACTTTGGGTATTCGCCCTGAGCATCTCGAGTCGGACGGCACAGGCCTGATCCGCGTGACAGCGCAATTGTTTGAACAGTTGGGCGCAAACACCTTACTACACGGCGTCCTAGAGAGCACAGACTGCGAGATCATCGTCAGTTTGCCGGGACATGTTTCCGCCGTCGCGGGCACTGTAATGTGCTTTTCTGTTCAGGCGCAGAACTTACATATATTTGACTTCCAGACAGGAAAACGGATCGAAGCATGACACTGTTTCCACAGCTCAATGCATTTCGTGGGGGCAACAATCAAGTGCGGTTGATTGGACATCGTGGCTCACGCGGTGTGATGCCCGAGAATACCATGCAAGGATTTGCTTTCACGCTTGATATCGGTGTGGACGCACTGGAGTTTGACGTGGTCATGACGCGCGACTGCGTGCCTGTGATTGCTCATAACAATCGACTGGATGCTTCATTCACGCGAGACCAGAAAGGGAGCTGGATCGCGGAACCGGGCCCCCGCATTGCAGACCTTACATTGGACGAGTTGCAGACTCTGGATGTCGGCGGACTCGACGGCCGTTCGACCTATGGAAAACGGTTTCCGGATCAGGCATTTCTAAATAATGTGCGTATACCTAGTCTCGAAGAACTGCTTGATTTCGCCAATCTGCCAGAGCGCAAAAATCTGGCTCTCATGCTGGAATTCAAATCGGATTTCGAGGCAAAATATCCGGTTCAGGAACGGGTTGAACTGGTCGCGAAAGTTGTGAGTCAAGTGCGTGCACGCAAATTGGAAACACGCACAGTTTTGCACAGTTTCGATTGGGATCTCCTGTCAGAATGTCGGCGCTTGGCACCGGAAATGCCAACCTCCTATCTTTCTATATTGCCATCCAATTTTCAGGGATCAGGTACAAAAAACCCTTCATTGGTGTGTCCTGACTTCGGTGCATTCCAAATGTCTTTGCCCCAAGCTGTGGCACGTGCTGGAGGTCAGATGTGGTGCCCCTACGTGGCTGATGTCACACAAGAGTTGGTCGCTGAAGCCCATCAATTGGGATTACTGGTTTCTGTTTGGACAGTGAATGATCCCACAGAAATCCAACGTATGATAGATGTCGGCGTTGATGGCATCGTGACCGATTATCCAGGGCGTGTTCAACGTATTCTATCCGCCCAAGGCATAGTTTGGCGTGACGATAACTACGGTCGAACTGTCTGACGTCAACGCAATGGGTCGAAATATGAGCTAGGCTCAGGACTTCGGTAGCGGTGCCGTCTCTGTCGACCGTAATATGATGAGCGGGAGCCACCGACGGCAACGGTTTCCATCGTAGGACTCTTTTTTGACTAGGCAGTGCGCGGGTTTTCGAAAGCTGTTATTTCATAGTCCCTCGCTATGAGATCGTCCCCAGCTTCATGCTCGCGTGCTAACAACCAACATGCTTCTGATCCAGTTCAGTAACCGAAGTTTCCATCTCATAGGCGTGCTCGAACGGAGGGGTCGGCGACAGTCTTGACCACGCCATCTTCGGGACCGCGTCCCGGTGAGGAACTCGTAGGACCACAATCACACAGTTTTCGGTGCAATACGCCTCAGTGTATTATAGCCGAACACCCTCCTATCATCCGCGGATTGGCGTGATTGAACTCCGTGCCATCCTGCTACAAGCGATGTAGAATAACACCCATGCGCCGCGCCTGAGCGACCTTTGCTCTTTTGCAGCCCCGGCGCTTCGCACACCAGTCGGCGTAAGTTTACGTCGCCTGCCTTGGTGCTACCGCCAATAACACATTGCTTGTTTTATTTTCCAATAGGCGCATTGTTATCGGAAATTGGGAGACATCAAATGGAACGTCGTCTGGCTGCAGTGTTTGTCGCTGATATGGTTGGCTACTCGCGTCTGATGGAAAGCGACGAAGATGGCGTTCTTGCGCGGCAAAAAAACCACAGACGGCAGTTGATTGATCCTGAAATTTCACGCCATCGGGGCCGGATAGTCAAAACAACCGGTGATGGGATGTTAGCTGAATTCTCGTCGGCCCAGGATGCTGTACGGTGTGCGATCGATATCCAGTCGGAAATGATTCAGCGAGAAACCGATGAAGATGAACAAAGGCGGATTAAATACCGGGTTGGTATTAATCTGGGTGATGTTGTTTTCGAGGACAACGACATATTTGGAGATGGCGTAAACGTGGCAGCGCGTTTGGAGGGACTGGCCGAGCCTGGCGGAGTGTGTATTTCCGATATTGTCCACCAGGCCGTAAATGAGCAGGGCCAGAAGTATTTTCGAGACATGGGTGGGCAAAGGGTAAAAAATATCTCCCGCCCAATTCGGGTTTGGCAATGGACGCCTGATGCGCCAGTTGAGCAAAAGAAGCCTGAGATGGCTCTGCAACAGCATGTGCAGTATTGTGACTCCGAAGACGGAACGAAGATCGCATGGGCCGGTATTGGTGAAGGGCCACCAGTTCTTAAAGCTCCCAACTATCTCAATCACATTGAATATGAATGGGGCAATCCAATTTGGGGGCCGTTTCTGGCCGAGTTCGCACGAACAAACCAACTGGTTCGTTTTGATCAACGCGGGAATGGTTTGTCGGATTGGGATGTCGAGACGATTTCTTTTGAAACGATGACCCAGGACATGGAAGCCGTTGTTGCGGCGTCGGGCCTCGGCCGGTTTGCACTCTTTGGCATCAGCCAGGGTGCCGGGTTCTCTGTCCGTTACGCTGCCAAACACAAAGAAAGAGTTTCTTGCCTAATCCTGTTTGGTGGATTTGGTCGTGGAGAAGCAATGCGCAACAACCCAGAGTTTGAAACCTTCTGGGAAACGGCGCGCGTGATGTTTCGCGAAGGTTGGGGATCAACCAATCCGGTCTATCGCAAATTCTTCGCGTCCGGCTTTGTACCCGATGCCTCAAAAGACATTCGCGATAGTTTTGACGAACTTCAAAGAATAAGTTGCTCGCCGAAAAACGCTATGCGCATCAAGGAAATGAACAGCCAAATGGACATTCTTGAGATCGCACGGCAGATAAAAATTCCCACACTGGTTCTTCATATTGAGGGAGATCAGGTCGTGCCGATTGAGGAAGGGCAGCTATTGGCCCGAGCGATCCCTGGGGCGCAATTCGTTAAACTTCCGGGAAACAGTCACGTGGCTCTGGAAAGCGAGCCTTGTTTCAACCTGTTTTTCGATGAAGTTCATGCATTCATAACCGAGCATGCGAGCAGGCCAAAGCTCTGATCAGTGACAACAGAGGCAAACTGAAATGGTGTTCGCTTTGGGCTGAATTGGACCTGACGAGGTGGCCGTCCACCTCATCAGGTCCAAACGCCCGGCGGCTGCCTTGTTACGAGACGTGGGCAGGCCCCTCTCGGCAGCAAGGCTTTGCCATGCGCCTGCCAGGGAGCGGGACGATTCGGGTGATGCGGAATCTGAACTCGACCGAGGACATCGACGCGCTGACGGACCTGTTCATCCTACGCGGCGTGCCCGGGCCCGCTTGGGATACCGTATACTGCGAAAGCTTCAATGGGAGAATGTGGCCCTCTCACACATGCTTTGCATGTGCTGCCGGGTAATAGACGAATTACTGAACGGCAAAATCTTCTATTCGTTACGCGAGGCCCAAATCATCATCGAACGCTGGAGGAAACACTTCACCCCACAGTGCACTGAGCTACCGCCCACCCCCGCCTGAGGCCATCGTCCAGGTCGACCAAAGGCCACCCATGCTCTAACCTTCATCTTGGACCACGCAAGTGGGGCCGCTCAATGCGAGCCTGCATTGCCGTGACGGACTTCAGGCAACTTCAGAAGTATTGAGAAAGCTTGTGGGCGACTCCCAGATATTCAGAGCGGCGGCATGACCAAAAAGATTCGCGGCCAAACGGTGCTTGCCAAGACGACTTTTCACGAGCTGGCATCCAAATCGCCCGATATCGCCTCCCCCTCCAAAAAAAAGAAAACCTAGTTTAGTTGGCTTAAAATCAGTGGGCTAAGGCGGAAATCGACAGGTATCCACCTGCAGTATTCGATAAATGTTGACAAGAAACTTGTAATAATTTGTAATTTCAGTATGAGTTATGCAGCCAACTACGGGAGGAAATGATGGTGAAAAATTTTACACGAACAATGATGACTTCAGGGGCGATAGCCGCTTCGGTGCTTTTGACCGCTAGTGCAGTATCAGCAGGCGAATGGCGCGGCTGGAACATTCACGTCGAAGATTATCCAGTATCACACGGGATGGAGGCATTTATTGCTGAAGTCACGGAAAAGACAGATGGCGCCCTTTCAGGTAAAGTATACCATGGTGGTGTTCTAGGCTCGCAGCCAGACGCAATCGAGCAAGTCCGTCTCGGCGCACTTGATTTTGGTGTCTTTAGCCTTGGACCAATGGGTCAGGCTGTCCCAGAAACCAACGTCGTTTCGCTGCCTTTCATCTTCAAATCCGTTCCGGACATGTATCGTTTGATGGATGGTGAAGCAGGCGAAGCCGTAAGCGCAGGTCTTGCAGCCAAAGGCATCATCGCTCTGGGCTACTATGACGCCGGTGCGCGGAGCTTTTACAACTCCAAGAACCCGATCAATACTCCGGACGACGTAAAAGGTCTGAAGGTTCGCGTCATGAACAACGACCTGTTCGTTGGCATGGTCGAATCCATGGGCGGCAATGCCACACCGATGGCCTTTGCCGAAGTGTACCAGTCGCTGAAGACCGGTGTTGTCGATGGTGCGGAAAACAACCCGCCGTCATATGAATCCACCAATCACTTTGAGGTGGCTTCATTTTACTCGCTGTCGCAGCACCTGATCATTCCGGAATGCCTGTGCATGTCCAAGAAGACTTGGGACGGACTAACCGCCGATCAGCAAGAAGTCGTTCGCGAAGCGGGCCGTAAGAGCACTGCATTGCAGCGCGAATTGTGGCAGGCACGCGAAGCAGCCAGCATGAAAACTGTGTTGGATGCGGGTGTAGTTGTAAACGAAATCGAAGACAAATCAGCCTTCCAGGCTGCTATGACTCCTGTCTACGCTCAGTTCCTCGAAGCCAACCCAGAACTGTCGGACCTGGTTGACTTGTTCAAAGCCAACTAAGTTCATACAACTTCAAAGAGCGCCCTCTAACACGTTAGGGGGCGTTTTTTTTCAACAGGGTAGAAGAATGAGCAATATCGCTGAACACACACCCGCCCGCCATCCATTGGTTCTGCTCCTAGACCTATTGGCGCGCCTCTGCATCCTTGTGTCATGTCTCGCAATGGTCACGCTAATTGTTACATTTGGTTGGTTGGTTTTTGGGCGATACGTCCTAAACGTAACGCCCACCTGGGTTGAACAATTGGCACTATTGCTGGTGTGTTACATTACATTTCTGAGTGCCAGTGTCGGCGTTCACGAGCAAACCCACCTAGGCGTTACCATGTTCCGGGACATGCTTCCTGCACCGGCACGGAAAATTGTTCTGCTGTTCACGGATATCATTTTGGCCATTTTTGGCACCATAATGTTGATCTCCAGTATCGAGCTGTTCAATTTCGGCTGGGATACAATGCTGCCGATGCTCAACATTCCTGAAAGCTTCCGCACCCTCTCGGCTGTTCTATGCGGCGGGTTAATTGCGGTCTTTGCTGGTCTACGGGTTGCGCTGCGCTTGTCTGACCTGTTTCTAAAGACAGCCTACGTTCAAGAACAAGAAGAGAACTGATATGGGATTGACCATTCTACTTGGCGTCTTTGCCGCCTGTGTTGTGCTGGGGTTGCCGGTTGCATTTGCAATGGGCGTGTCAGCTTTACTCGCCTTTTGGTACGAAGGCTTTCCGATACTGATCACCTTCCAACGGGCTGTTGCTGGGATTTCTACATTTTCATTGCTGGCAATCCCATTCTTTGTTTTTGCCGGCGAAGTCATGCTTCATGGCGGGATTGCCATTCGATTGGTGCGATTTGCATCTTCGCTGGTGGGTCACGTCCGTGGCGGTTTGGCCTCGGTGAACATCTTCTCATCCATGTTGTTTGGCGGCATTTCCGGATCAGCCATTGCGGATATTTCCGCACTTGGCTCTCTTTTGATCCCGGTCATGAAGGAACGCGGATACAGGCCAGACTATGCGGTTAACGTCACGGTGACCTCTTCAATCGCCGGAATCGTTATCCCACCCAGCCACAACATGATCATCTTCGCGGTGGCCGCAGGTGGCGGAATTTCGATCTCAAAACTGTTCCTGGCTGGTGTTATTCCGGGCATTTTGATGTGCGTCTGCCTTGCGATTGCAGCCTACGTCCTGGCAATCAAACACAACTACCCAGCCGAGCCGTTCCCCGGTTGGAAAGCCGTAGCCCGCAGCGCAGCCTCTGCACTGCCTGGCTTAGTGACAGCGGTCATCATCGTTGGTGGCGTTCTATCTGGCGTCTTTACAGTAACTGAATCCGGTGCATTTGGAGCCATCTACGCGCTGCTTCTGACGGCTTTTGTTTACAGGTCTCTGTCCTGGCAAGGCTTTGTGATCTCCGTCACTTCAGCCGTACGCACCACAGCGATGGTGATGATCCTGATCGGGTTTGCCAGTTCGTTTGCCTATTTGCTGGCCCTGTACCAAGTGCCGGATAAGTTGGGTAGCCTGCTGATTGGCATCAGCGAAAACAAGATTATCATTCTGCTGATGATCAATGTGATATTGCTGATCCTGGGAATGATCATGGATATGGCTGCATTAATCCTGATTTGCACGCCAATCTTCCTGCCTATCGCCAAGGACATCGGAATGGACCCAACCCAGTTTGGGATCATGATGCTGATCAACCTCGGCCTGGGGCTCTGTACGCCGCCTGTTGGCACCTGTCTGTTTGTTGGCTGCGCAGTTGGTAAAATCAAAATTGAACAGGCACTTAAGACGATCTGGCCGTTCTATCTTGCCCTGCTATTCGCGCTCATACTGGTGACCTATGTTCCAGCCTTCTCGCTATGGCTGCCATCGATTCTTAACTGATCAAACTATCGACCGGCCTCCCAGTAATGGGAGGCCGGTTTTCTTCAAACCCTGGGCTGTTATCGCATCAGCACGCGCATCGATCTCACGCGCAATGACTCGCAAGAACCCAGCACGTTCGGCACGCGATGAATACCCATAGCCTGTACGGCGCGATCGACCATTTATGGGGTTCCACGTTCAAATTGATCCGCGTCTCTAGACACAGCTTCATTTGAAACCAAGGTTTCACCACCACCCAGCGGACCTGAAATCAAGTGTTTTCCCGTTAACATATTGATTTCCTCCCAGCTGAGACACCAGCCGTCCCCCACCTATGCCAAGCTGGTTTCTTCTGATCCTGAGCGACAAAAAATGCTCTAATGGCAAAACATCCACTCAGAGACCTGAGTGGATGCAATCATATTATTAACCATCTAGCTGGTGCGGCCAGAGAAGCGATAGGAACTGCGAATTCTACAGTTCCCGCTCTGGACCTGAGGGCGTTACGAGAACAGCAAGCCACCGTTGATGTCGACATTGGTCCCAGTGATAAAGGACGCATCATCGGACGCCAGATAGACTGCCAGTTTTGCTACTTCCTCTGAGGTGCCTTCACGCTTCAACGGCGTGATGTTGGCCACGTGTGTCCGGACTTCTGGTTTGGTGAAGATATTGTGGAAGTCGGTGTCGATCATGCCTGGGCACAGCGAATTGACACGGATTTTGGGGCCCAGTTCTTTGGCCAGTCCACGTGTCAGCGTCGTGAGTGCCCCCTTGGACGCACCATAAGCGGACGCACCTGGTCCACCACCATCACGACCAGCCTGCGACGCCATGGCAACAATAGACGATCCCTCACCCATATGTGGCAGGCATTCACGGACAGCCAATACGAACGACGTGACGTTCACTGCCATCACCGCATCCCAGTGATCCAGGGTCATGTCTGCCATTGTCACGCGCGCCAGAATGCCGCCGGTGACGTGAACCAGAGTGTCAACTTTGCCGAACTCTTCAACAGTTTTGGCAACCAACGCTTTGACGTCAGCTTCTTTGGTCATATCGCCTTGCAGAGCAAAAGCATTGCCGCCTGCAGCCTTGATTTCTGCAACCGCAGAATCGGCGCCTTCGGAGCTGGAGTGATAGTTGATAGCAACGTTGGCACCCTTAGCGGCTAATTCCATCACGCAGGCACGACCGATATCGCGGCCGCCGCCGGTGATGATTGCTGTTTTTCCTTGAAAACTCATGTTCTTCTCCAGTTCAGTCTGCGGTAGGCAAGCCTAAGAAAGGCTTGCAAATTGTGATTGGCACAAACGATTTCAAAGCTAGCATGGCTATCTTGACCCCACCCTTGTCTGTATCGGAGGGAAATGGGGTCCTTGCTGGTGAGTTTGCTGCACGCTTTCTACTGAACGAATAAATTCCCTGCAGATTTGGGCCATCTCAGCCCAGCGTCGATCTCACCTACACTTCCGCCAACGCTCCGCCCAATCGATTTTTCATCCGCTTAGGCCTACCTCAGTTCGCGAACTTGCTCAATACAAATAATTACAAATATTGCCACCCAAGAAAATGTCGACGATTTGGCGCGACTTCTCTGGTTAAACGGAATGAAACCCCAACCGACCATTGACGAACCTATAAGCTGAAGTTACAAATTTTTACCAATTTAGATCACCAAACGCACGCAACAAACCGCCTTCTAGAAAGGAAAACCCGTGATTATCCATTCTGACAACCCCTCCCAATGGATGGTTTCAGGCCCCGGAGCCCAGAGACGCATCTTATGCGAGAACAAGGACCTGATGATGGTCGAATTTCAGTTTGAAAAAGGTGGCGAAGGCCTACCACATAACCACCCGCATACGCAGACTACTTTTGTAGCGTCAGGTCTGTTTGAATTCACTGTAGATGGAGTTACCAAACAAATGGGCCCAGGAGACGGCACAATAATCCCGTCTAACGCTATACATTCCTGCGTTTGCTTAGAAACCGGCTCGCTGTACGATGCATTTGCCCCGCGGCGTGACGATTTCATGGACGCGCACGGCTGGGCGAAGGACTAAATAAGAGCGAAGGGAGCAGTCCACTGCTGTGGTCAGGCTCCCTCAAACACACGATTGCGAGCATTCTCTACGTGCACCCTCATGGCATCACGCGCTGCCGCACTGTCCCTCTGAGCAATAGCATCATAAATAGCGGAATGCTCTTTCTGCACCAACTCCAATCGCTCTTGAGGTTTGGTCAGGGACAAATTCCGCGTCAACCTCATACCCGTCAATATGTTTGACTTCATCGAGCTACGCGCCGCCAAAAAATACTGGTTGTCTGCGGCCATACAAACGGCCACGTGGAATTCTTCATCCGCATCCACCCCAAGCTCGCCCGCACGAACACATCGGTCGAGTTCTTCCAGCGACGATTTCAACCGGGCCAAATCGATACTCGTCCGGCGTTCAGCCGCAAGAAACGCGGCCTCGCCTTCGATCGCTGCGCGAAACTCAAATGTCCGTTGAATATCCGCAATGGAGCCTACCGGAGCAAAATCCAGAACCGCTTCGACAGGGCGGCGCTGAACAAAGGACCCAGATCCTTGCCGGGAGACAACAACGCCATCTTCGCGCAACTGCTTGAGAGCCTGCCGGATAATAGGGCGTGATACCTCCAGTTGCTCGCTCAGGACCTGCTCGGTTGGCAGCTTGGCTCCGACTGGAAACTGCCCTCCAGAAATCATGGAAAGCACATTTTCATAGACGCGATCAGACAATGTCCGATCGCGCACTACACGCTCTGAAGGTCCACTTGGCATGGCCATTATCTTCCGTTTGCCTGTCTCCACGTGCTGAACTTATCCTGTGTTGTAGGGTCTGTCGGCGGGTACAGACCAAAGGTAGATGCACCCTGTTGTACCATTTCCATAACAAAGTCTTCAAATACTGTCATTTCGACCGCTTCGTCGGCAATTTTGTCAGCCATGTGCATCGGAATACAGACAACTCCCTCATTGTCGCCCACTATAACATCACCAGGAAAGACAGACACACCACCACAGGCAATGGGATCATTTACTGCAACTGCGTGGTGCTTAGTCAAATTGGTCGGGGCGCTGGGACGTGTGTGATATGCCGGCATTTCCAACCCAGAAATTTCCGGTGTGTCCCTGAATCCGCCATCCGTGACGATCCCACGACAGCCAAGAACTTGCAAACGCGTCGCGAGAATACAGCCGGCTGATGCTGCGGTCGCATCTTGACGGGAATCAATCACAAAGACTGATCCTTCGGGGCACTCTTCGACACCTTTTCGTTGCGGATTTTCCCGGTCTGCAAATGACTCCAATCCATCCAGATCCTCGCGCGCGGGGATGTAACGAAGTGTATAGGCAACGCCGACCATATTGGCGCCGGGATTCAGACGCTGTGGCCCCTGAATGTAGATATTGCGGAACCCATGTTTAAAGAGAGCCGTGGTCAATGTCGCTGTGCTGATCTGCATCAGCTTATCACGCGTTTCTGTGTTCAGTTGGCTCATTGTCTGGTGCCCTTCTAGTGCTTGCTTCGTGTTTTGCGTTCACGCAAGAGTTTGGTGTTTCCTGGCGATTAGTCAGCCAGGTTCGGCGCTGGTATTGTTCTGCATTTGGCCGGGTGGGATCAGAACTGACACCGCCGAGATCGCGCCACGCAGTTCTGCCAACCCGGTGAGCCGACCCAGATAGGAATATCCGGGGGCTTGTTGATCCTGTTTGCCAATGTTGCTTTCATCCCCCCAAATCATCAATGGAACGTGCTTGGCATTAGCAATTTAGGCAGCCAAAGCGCGATTTCGGGGAAGAGGATA
>Ga0209292_1002251_pt1 | contig 22321 bp, 18 predicted proteins | sample GOMGulsemesocosm_2_FD_184634 | JGI IMG/M metagenome (GOLD analysis project Ga0209292, IMG submission 184634) | Methane-oxidizing microbial communities from mesocosms in the Gulf of Mexico - GOM9C Gulf of Mexico (SPAdes) (version 2) | ecosystem: Environmental > Aquatic > Marine > Cold seeps... | reverse complement strand
TCGCATAGATAATGTTTAATACAATACTAAAAACCACCATTACAGCCAGGTTGGTTGCAAGAAATAGCATAATGCGTTTCATATATTTGTGTTCTCCAATAAAAATAGAGTGACATAATATGACAAATTAAAGAAAACGCAAATAGGGAAAATTGTAAAGAGGAGTAAAGAACAAAAAGTGACCTTTAAACGCCCAGTGCGTCTAAAGGTCAAAAATACGAATGCCGCTGAGTGATGACACTGTATATACTACAAGGAAATTTTTATATCTACTTACAAGAAACGATCTCTATCGAGTACAAATCAAGTTACCCTCGTCTTGCACAAAGGTAAAAATTATATTTAGCTCAAATTAATTAATGGCGATTTGAATAAGATCAATCAGCTCATTTTCAGTCGCGGGTTCACGCGCTAAATCAAGTTCAGGTCCCGCACCGCCACTTAAAGAGTAAACCTTCGAACCACAGTGATCGTAATGATACCAAGTACCATCAATACACACGTCCGTGTAACATTTTGGGTTGCGTAATAATTCCATCTTTACCACCTTAATCATCTGTTGAGCGTTTTTACATACTGTTCACATTAAATATAAACGCACATTGCCATTGTCGCTATTGATGCAGATCAACGAATAATCTATTTAGCAATTGATCACCTCTTTATTTCGCTAACTTGCAACATAGACACGCGTTATTTACCGGAAAAGTAAGATAGGAAATATAATAATCAAATATGTTAAACTTACCTCGAAAGGCTTTTCATTCAGTGAAACGAACGATTAAATATAGATAAAGATTGAAATAATATGATAAAGAATAATAAGCCCGTAAGGATAACACTCGCACATATAAATGATACACACTCCTACTTTGAACCTCAATCGCTGCAATTACAGCTTAACATTGAGGGCAAAAGTATATCGCCTTATGTAAGTAATGGCGGATTTTCCCGTATAGCGACCAGAGCGAAACAACTTAAAGCAGCAGCCCTGCAACAGGATCGAGATTTTATATTTGTTCATGCTGGAGATTGCTTTCAAGGGACGCTCTATTTCTCGCTGTTTAAAGGTAAAGCCAACTCAGATATGCTCAATGCACTGGGTATTGATGTCATGACCATTGGTAATCATGAACTCGATATGGGCAATGAACCTGTGGCTGCATTTTTAGATCGTATTCAGTTTCCACTATTAGCGGGTAACTGGGATCTTTCTAACGAAATACAAACGAAATCTCACCATTTAAACGGGCGATCTAACTTATTCTCTTATCAGGCGGATCAGCAGACTGCACGCTGGATGACTCGTGTTGTAGATGGCGAGCCTGTTGCAATATTCGGGGTGTCATTGGATAAAATGGCTGATATCGCGAATGTAGACCCGGACACGCCATTTATGAATGCCTTTGAAACAGCCAAGAATACTGTTCAAGCTATCCGAAAATCAGGCATTAACAAAATAATATTAGTGAGTCATCTTGGTTTTGATGGTGATTGTGAGTTAGCTAAAGAAGTGGATGGTATCAGCTTGATTGTTGGTGGTCATAGCCACACGCTTCTTGGTGACTTCAGTGACTTAGGACTGAGAAAAGAATCTGAATACGGACATCAGGTTAATGGTACTTATATTGTTCAAGCCGGATTTCACTCACAGGCACTTGGTCACTGTGACATTGATTTCGCCGCCGATGGTTCGGTTAGCGCTTTCAAGGGCAAGAATGAGCTGCTTATTGGTCGCCGACTTTGTATTGATGCCAGCTTGTTAACAGCCAATGATGATGACATTCATGCAAAAGCGAGCCGCTACCTCGCTCAACATAAAAACGTGGTGGTATGTAAAAAAGATCCGACACTACAAAGCTTGTTACAAGATAAATATATCCCTAGAGTACGTAAACTGCAAAATACCGTGATTGCTAAATTAGCACAGGACATGCGACATATCCGCGTTCCCGATCTGAGCGGAGGCAGTGATATTGCGCCTCTCGTTGCCGAATCTTTTGCTCACATGATGAATAAAAGTGGTCACCGAGTCGACTTTGCAATTCATAATGCTGGCGGTGTGAGAACGTCTTTACACCAAGGTGATATTTCAATTGGCGATATTGCAGGTAAGCTACTTCCCTTTGCTGTTCCCATCGGTGCTTATCGCATCAAAGGAAAATACATAGCCCTGGCGCTAGAGGGGGCAATCAACAACGCCACCAATAATGGAGTGCTTGGCTCTGGTTCGGGAAGCTATCCTTATACTTATAACTTGGATTTTAGCTATTACGCCGACCGTCCCCTTGGTAAGCGAATTGCTAAACTGGCTATTTATACCGAAGAAGATGGTTGGAACGATATCGACCATGAAATGATTTATTACGGAAGCTCTTCCGCTTATACCATGAAAGGCAAAGAAGGCTATGAAGCATTGACCATGATGGAAGGTGACGGGATTATCACCCAACACTCAATGGCAGATTGCTTCATTGATTTTATCCAAACAGACTATAAATCGTCTTCGCGGGAACAGTTGTGGTATGGCAAACCGATGTAAGCATAGCGCTTGTTACTTGAGCTTCAAGATACATCACTAGACTCTATACCAGCAGAAACGGGACAATATATGCATCAATGGGTCCAAGCTGTAAAAACAGCCCTCATACCATTAGCTAATGCCGAAAACGCCAGCGCTATGAAATCGTATATGCGTGGTCAATATGAATTTTACGGCATTAAATCAGAGCCGCGTCGAGCCGCTGTAAAAACATTATTTGCCAAGAACCTACTCCCAGCGATTGATGAATTACCCGTTGTCATAGATGAACTTTGGTCGTTACCGCAGCGTGAATTTCAAATGGTGGCTGTAGACCTTCTCATTAAATTGAAGAGGCAGCTGCCAACCTCTATGTTAGTAGATCTAGAGCGCTGGATCACAACGAAATCTTGGTGGGATACTGTCGATATGCTCGCGACACACATTGCCAGTAGTTTCTTTCTGCGCTATCCCATTGAGTCTGCCGCACACATTAAGCATTGGTACTGTTCAGACAACATATGGTTACGACGAACAGCCCTGCTCTATCAGCTAAAATACAAAGAGAATACTGACACTGAGCTGTTATTTTTTCTGATTAAAAAGAACCAATTTGATAAAGAGTTCTTCATTCAAAAAGCCATTGGTTGGATGCTGCGAGAGTATTCAAAAACCGATGCTGACGCGGTAGTTAATTTTATACACACCCAAAACATTCAAGGGCTAGCACGACGAGAAGGTCTTAAATGGTTGAAGAGTAAGGACTGTATTTTACTCAGACATAAAAGCTAACAGTTTTCATTATACGTAAATATGGTCAACCCAGTTGGTACACTTGATATGGTAAACCGATGTGAACGTATAATTGATGAATAGAGGCTTAGAGCGCACACGGCTTAGAGCGCTCATCCTAAGTCATTGATGGACAGAAACGTGTTAGCTTCTTTACACTAACCGAGGTGCTACGCATTATATTTTGTAAGATGAGTGAAAGGATCTGGCTGATCCCTCACTCTAACTAACCATAACATGCGTTATGCGCAGTGATTTTTTTTTAGCCTTTTAGTTTGTGGCCAAATTAGCTATTCCACTCCACGTAACTACAGTAAATCCATAATGAGATTAGGATTCTCGCAAGCCTCTTGTCTTTTTCCATAATAGCAATCTATATAAATAAAGGGTTCTCGACTGACTCCAAATTCCTTTTGATACTTGGAAAAAATGTCATCGATCGTACCATTCTGGTATATTTTTCTTAGACCATTATCAAAGATATCAGCTAATTCTTTGGTTTCAAAAAACCAATAATATTTATTACCTTTAGTTAGGTAGTTTAGATAGATATAATTATCAAAATCTAGAATTCCCATTTCACTTTTGAACTTCTTTTTTAAATAGTAATTAAATATATTTCTGTCGGATACAATAATATCAGCACGATTTAACTCAAGCATTATTGAGGGCAACTCACCACCAAATTCTTTATACGAACTAGCATTTTTAGTGAGTAAAGCATAGTCTTCCCCTAAATATTTTTGGGCATTTGTAAAAGATATAATATTGAATTTTCTGTTATCATTTAGCCCGGATAATTTCTTTTTATTTGATTTTTTCATAATAAATTTATTGAAAAATGTCATTATTGGAACTTTAGAGGCTGTACCGGGAAAGCCTTCATTTTTTTTACCGTGAAATGCTCCCCCACCGTTTGCTTTGTACATAGCTTTTATCCGACTATTCGGAACATTATAGGGATTAACATTTATATTTTCGGATAGAAAAGCACTAGTCAAAATTTCTATATTTAACCCTGGGAGATCTTCAGTATGCATAATATACGGAGGATTGCTCATAGAAACAGCGAACTCGATATCTCTATACTTTTTTGCAATCGAATTATATGGATACACTAATAATAAAAGGAAAACAAATTTCATAGTTCTACATTCCGTGTAATAGGGGTAAAAGCTTATTCAAAAGTTAAATTATAGTTCAAATTACGTTAAATCTTTTAAACGTAAGCACTTAGTTAAGCCAACCGGCTAAATATTTTTAGTTATTGCATGATTATCCTTCATTATATGAAGGGATAAATAAATCTAAGTTCTGTAAACGCAATAATATTACCGTATCCACTTTTTACGCCTGGGCTAAAGTATGATTTATTTTTCTCTTTAGGTTAAATCGTCAATATGCGACCTATTGAACATGAAAGGTGATAATGCGCAGTGTCATTTCACCACTTAGACAAAATATCCTCTTTAATTCTTGTTTGACCTTTTAAAACTGATTTTAACCTATAATTTCGGGTAGATAATTTTGCTCTGTTTTGGTGAATCTCGCATTCACTTTAATTTTGATTGAAAAGCTTATTTCTAAAGCTTTTGTAATATGGGATACAAGTCGCGACAGGGGTAAAATCGCGTGTATAGTTGTGATATGACAAATCACTCCAACTCTTCACATAAGAAAATATATGGCAAATCGATATGCACATATTATGACAGAGTAAGGACTCTAAGCTGATGTATGGAATCCACACCTCCTTCGCCCATCTACACTTATGGATGAGCTTTTGATTTAGAGGATTCTATTATGTTAACCAAAAATATCATCGCGATAGATTTAGCTAAGAATGTACTGCAAGTATGTTACATAAGCATTGATGGTGAATTACTTAGCAACAAAGCCCTAAATCGTCAGAAAACAAAAGAATTTTTAGCAAAGGCAAAGCCTTCAATCGTTGCTGTAGAGGGCTGCTGCGGTTGCCATTACTGGGGAAGATACGCTGAGCAATTTGGTCATGAAGTACGGATTATCAATCCAAAGAAAGTCAAAGGATACTTGGAAGGACACAAAACAGATCGAAATGATGCACTTGCCATTGCAAATGCCGCTATTCAAATTGGTATCAAATATAGCCCACCGAAGTCACTGGAACAGCAGGCTATGCAATCTTTGGAAAGCAGTCGTCGTTTCCTATCTCGAAATCTAGTTTCACTTGGTCAGCACATTAGAGGGTCACTCCTGGGTTACGGAATTGCTAACCCCAAGGGTGAAAAGGGATTGAAAGCATCAGTGCAATCTGTTTTAGACGGAGAAACAAATATTCCTGCTAATGTCATCGGTGTGATGGCTATCCTTTGGGAGCAATACAAGCTACTTAAAAATGAGTTGAAGGATTTTTAAAAAGAAAAAAATGCTTTAACGCGACAAATCGAACCATGCAAAAGGTTAATGAAAATTGAAGGTGTTGGTGAGACCATTGCTGCTATGCTTTACATAACGTTAGGAGATGGGAAGCAATTTAAAAATGGCCGTCAAGCTTCCGCGTTTGTTGGGCTGACACCGAAGCAACATAGCTCGGGTGGCAAGGTATTCATGATTGGTATTGATAAGTGTGGAGGGGTAAAAGAATTACGGTCTCTGCTGTATCTTGGCGCAATGTCGTATCTTGGAAGATTACCTGAAAAACCGAGAACGCAAAAAGATGCTTGGCTGAGCAAGATCGTTGAACGGATTGGCTTCAAGAAAACGTGCATAGCACTGGCCAACAAAATTGTTAGAACTGCATGGGCAATGCTTCGATATGAAACTGAATATAAACCAATTTTACTCGCAGCATAATGACCATAATAATTTAAAATTTTACAAAATGATGATGCATAAAAGGTAAGACCAACCTACTGAAAACCTGGCCATTCTGTAATGCTAAAAAAGCTGTTAAGCCGATAAGGACGGTAGGTACGCAAACATCAAAGGCTAGAAGGTAGCCCCTTCAAGAAGAAGCCGAATATACGTACGCATCTTAACTTTATTGATTTGTCGCTTTGTAAATACGTGGATTCCATATACAGAAAGGGGCAGAATCGAGTTGAACGTTATTGCACTAAGCCAGAACTGGGCATTTTCGAGTTACTTAATGACTTAATGCGTATAACATTTATTCTGATGCGATAAGGACACGACTTTTTCCTTGATGTTTCGCTTGATATAATGCTTTATCAGCTTCAGATAACAATATCTTGACACTGGAATTGTGGTCCGATAATGACGACACTCCCATACTGACTGAAAAGCTCAGGCTCCCGCTATCTACAGTTATTCTAATCTTAGTAATATCATCACAAAGACGTTCGGCTATAAGCTTAGCTTGCTCAAGATCGGTATTAGGTAAGATAAGCACAAACTCATCACCTCCCCAACGACCAATAAAATCACTTTTTCTGATGACCCTTTTGCAGGTATAAGCAAATAACTGAAGCACTTCGTCTCCGGTATGATGGCCGTTTTGATCATTGATAGATTTGAAGTTGTCTACATCTATAAGGACACAACACAAAGAATTTGAATGCCGTTGATCATAAACAAATTGTTTTTCCAATAATTCCTCGAATGCACGGCGAGTTAACATATTTGTTAATCCATCATAATTGGCGCGGTACTCAAGCCGTTCACGTAGTAACTTCTGCTCAGTAATATCCATTGCGGTGACTTGAACGGTTTGCTCACCATCCCATAACACAGTTCTTGACAATAAGCTTACCCATACTGTTGAGCCATCAGCACGTATCCCTTTAACTTCGGTTTTAATTACGCTCTTCTCTCCAACAAGTAACGCATAATTATCCTGATGTGCTTGATGATGATATTTCGAAGAAATTAACGGGAGAATTGAGTTTTCATCCATCAGGGCTTGTTCATCCTCAAATCCAAACATCTGTGCATATGCTTGATTACAAAACAACGGATTGAAATCTTTATGAACAAGGATGCCTTGAATTGAGCCATCAACCAACGCACGGTAGCGCTCTTCACTGACTTTAAGTTTTCTTTGCATTTCAAATTGATAACTTAAATCAATGATACTTACCTGCATGGCTTGCTGGTCTTGCCACTCAATAATATGATCAATCGCCAATACGACTAATTCGTTGCCTTCTTTATCAATATTTTTGTATGTACGAACGCCTGACTTTTGCTTACCTGACATGATCCCATTGTACACGAACATCGCCTTTTGATGGTCATGCGGAGCAATTAATTGTAATAAACTAGTAAGAGATAGAATATCTTGCCCAGTCTGATAGCCGAAGAAACGGGCATAATTATCATCAGCATAGAGCGGTTTAAAATTCCGATGAATTACTACACCATAATGAGATTCAATAATTAATTGATCAGAACGACTATACACTTCTTACCTCCTTCGTAATTGGCATAAAATCAAAATATGGTAAACGCAAGCTAGACCTATCAGTATTGATCTCTCTCAACAATTTGAACCAATATTTTGTATTGGGAATTTCTACATTTAAGTAAGTGGCCAAATTCACTATGCCACTACAATATAGTGCAATTCAGATTTTGCTTGGTTACTCTGTTTTATTAATAAGGGTTCATTTTGCAGCGGCTTCTCTTGGTAATAGCAGTAATAATGAATGGATAATAAACCGATAAAATAAAGAAGTACTAAAAGATACATATTCCACTTATATAAACGTATGCCTTTAACGATGTTTAGATCAAATGCGTTCCTCAAATTAACTCGGTATAGCATACGAAATATTGGCTAATAACTGCAGGTTAAATAATGAATAACACTATTCATTATTTAAATAATCATGCTGGTAAAATTCAATTAATGTATCGATAAATACACGCTCTTTAGCGGGTTGTAGCTCTCGATCTCTAAAGTAGATGTTGGCATAGATTTGTATTGCAAATGAAGGCTCAAATAGTGCTTGCAACTGGCCAGTTAATATCTGTTCACGAACATTTAGTTCAGCAGCTCTAAGTACTCCAACCCCATCAATAGCGGCTCGCTGAGCAGCATCGAAAAAATCGAATTTTAAAATACCTGAAACCTTAACGTCGACCTTTTGACCACATTCTTTATATGACCAAGAATCAATACTGCCTTTGCCAAAGTCAGATAAAATACACGGATAGTTGCTTAATTGTTTAGGATGGAGCAATTTAGGGTGTTTTTTGATAAATGTGGGGCTAGCGTAAAAATTGACTGAAGATTGCAAAAATCGTCTTGTAATTAATAACTCCTCTCGAGGGGCATAAAGATGTAAACGAATATCGCCCTTTATCTGTTCAAACCAACGATTACCCTCCAAGGATACAAATTTTAAAATAATACTAGGGTATTGCCTGTGAAAAACAGGTACAAAGCCATTGACCAGTATTTTGATTAATCCGGGAGGCGCTTCGACCACTAACTCCCCCTGAAGTTTTTCTTTACTCTCAAGCATGGAGTTCTGTGCATTATCAACGGCCGCAATGATCTCTGTGGCGTGTGGTAAAAAACGCAAACCATGCTCTGTTAAAACACTGTGACCTGCAGTTCGTTGAAAAAGTTTAAGTGAAAAGTGTTGCTCTAACTGCTTAATATGACGACTGATGGTTGGCTGAGGAATAAGGTAGGCGATACTCGCTTGACTAAAGCTTCCGAATTCAACCACATACAAAAAACTGCGTACTTGTTCTAAGTTCATATTTTTTCTTACTATGTAATATTCTTAAAAAGTATAGACTGATAACAATTTGACTAATTTGTTCAAGTTAACGAATCGCGTATTCAAAGAAGCAATTCTCCAAATGCCTCCGAATTTTAATATTTCCTGACGAGCCAGCCTTTGTTCCAGCTCTCTTAATATCTCCTTGTCGCTGAATTATGTAGAGGCTAAGCAATAGTGGCCAGCAGTTTAGACTCACTCTTGCTAATTATAAGGTATGAGAAACACATCCACATCCTCACATGAGCAAATATATGGAAAATCAATATGAATAAATCGAAGTAGAGTAGTTAAACTAACTCACAATGGGGCAGAAACGGCTTAGGGTGATAACCCTAAGCTAGTAATGGATAATTGAACGTTGCTACAAAGCGGTTAAAAAATATTTAACCTATGTTAAGCACACCATTTTGTACAAGATAACCTGCAAAACCAGCCCAGCTTAACGCTAATAATGCCCATGGTAATCGGCTTGACCTTGCTTGTGTTTGATCACTACCAGTCTCTACTTCGTTTTCTTGTTCTGCTGCCGCTGCATTGGATCTTATTTTTTGTTTTTTCTGTTTATCAAGTTGGCGAGATTTAGCCTTATGCTGCTTCTTGTATTCAGCTATTCCCTTCTCAATACCTGCCGCGATCAATTTAGTCTGTTCTCGGCTTTGACCTGGTTTTTTTATACCATTAGCAATGCGTGTAGACTCAGCTTGCACTTCTGTTGATGCTTTCTGTTTCATGTATTTTCACTCTTAATTCAGTATTCTTAATTCAGTACTATTGATGATAAATAACTCAGGTCTATGTTGCAAGTTGGCAAGATGAAATGATGAGGATTGCTTAGCAGTTGAACTATAAAGCTAAATAGGAATTATGTATCACTTAAACAAGCTTGAATTGATGGCTAACGCGACTTTTAGATTTTAGTGAGTTGCAACGATTGCAAAAATAGTTCGTTGCACCGCATGCCTGTAGTTTCTCTAACTCTGCGTTACAGTCTGGGCAAAAACTTATTTTTTTATAATTCAGTTTACAATGACTGCAATGGTATCCCCCTGCCTGCCAGTCCAGTGGTTCATGGCATTGGTTACAGCTATTTTCGTTACGATTATTGTCGTTGCTATTCACGTTATTCATATTTGTATTCCGTATCATGTCACTAACAATGGTAATTAAACGCTTTCATTATACTCACAAAGACATAGATACAAACTTTTTTTAACAAAAAGGGTTATAACCGTAGCTATAACCCTTTTAAATTAACTAACAATCCGAATTTAATGGAATGGGAAGAAGTAATTCATCCAAGACGCCATACGTAACAAGACTTTACGCATGATAGCCACATGTTCAAAATGTTCTGAATAGATCGCAGTTTGACCATACGCGCCGCCCATCATCACATCGCTGTATTGATCAAAACGTGGATCATCTATTTCGAATAATACTGGGATACGACCAGGAACACGTGCACTCTGCACAGAGATTAACGTGCCCGATGCCTGTACTTGCCCTTCAGGGATCGCCGGAATAGCACCAATCACTTTCGCGCTAAATATCTTACCCGGCAGACCATCAAAGATCACTTCTGCTTTAGAGCCTTTTTCAAGACGTAGCATGCTGTTTTGACGATACCAACCAACAAGCATCTTTTCACCTTTATGCTTAAATACCATCACTGGACGTAATGGTAGGCTCACTGCGCGCATACCAGGGCGTAATGCTTGCTGCACCACATAACCATCTGTGGGCGCACGGACTACAGTGCTATTAAGATCATATAATGCAACTTCACGCTTAGCGCTTAAGTCATCAACTTGACCACGGGTTAGGTCAACATCACGTTGTTTGCCTATACCTTTACGATACAGTTCTTTTGCACGCTTAAAGTCCGCTTCTGCTACTACTAAATTGGCTTCAATTGAATCAAGCTTGTCCTGGAATTTCTTCGGATCTAACTTAAATAGCACATCACCTTTTTGTAATAACTGGTTAGGTTCAACAGGTACTTCAATCACAGTGCCGTTAACCGCTGGCACGATTGGCGTAGTGACATAATATTCACGACTAATTTCTGAAAATGGATGATTATAATTCATGGTGAAGACCAATCCACCAATCAGGATGATCCCACCAAGTACCGCAGTTGGTACACTCCATTTATTAAGCGGGATCTTAAATATTTTGAAAATTGCGATACACAAAGCGGTATACGTTAATATGAGTAATAAATCCATTATTCACTCCCTCCTTCTAACGTATTAAGGCGTTGTTTTACTTCTGCTAATTCAAGTTCTAATTTTTCGATGTGCTCTTTACTTGAATGGCCATCGGAGAACCCCCAACCGCGATCGGTTCGATACAAGGTTGCCCAGATCCACAAAAAAGGCCAAAGTACATGTAAGGTAAAGAGACTTACCCAGCCTGCGACATGGATTGCATCTTGATGCGGGTGATTTCGGTGAACAGCAATTTCGTAAGGAATATCATGTATAACGATGACACCATAAAATAGCACAATAGCAACAAACACCAGTAAACCCAGTGCAACGTATTCCAGCATAATTAACTCCTTTAATCGCTCAGAATCATTCTTACTTCTTATAAGAATGAACAAGCCTACCATTAAACTTAAGTAAAACAATAATCTAATTAGTGCTTACAAGCTTCAATGATAGACTATTCCAAGCGTAAATAAGGAAGTTAAACCACGCTAGCCTTACCAGCGCGATTGAATTAACGTTTAACCATTCATACGCTGTACAATACGTTTTATAAAGTCTTTCAGTTTTGGTTTGTTGTCTGGTGAAAAGCTAATCGGTCGACAAGCAGTCACGGCTGCTAAACCAATTCGAGCAGTATACACACCAGCACCAATACCTTGGCTTAAACGAGCGCCTGTGATGCCCGCTAAGCTAGTGGTACCAAACTCTTGTAGCATTTCATCAAGCGCCAGCTCACTAACACCTATAAGTGCTAAGTAACGAATAACACTTTTCAATAATTTATAACGATTAGCCAACGAAGGACGCATGCCGTATATCTGCCCTACCTCATCAATCATTTTCATGCTGCGCCATAATGCCAACAGCATATCCACCGCCGCCCACGGACTTGCAGCAACCACAACACCAGTTTGTATACTGTGCTTAGATACGCGGCGTAACGCTTCTTTATCCAGAGGTGCTAAAAACACTTGTTCCAAATGCACCATAGCTTCTTTATCATTGCTGTAATCAGGCATTGATTTTATGCTTTTAGCCAGTAATGGTGCTTGTGGTTTACCTTTATAAAATGCAGTTAACTTAGCCATAAAACCTTTAGCTTGGCCAACATCATTGGTCGCTTTTAACTGTTCAGCTTTATCTTGTATGCCTTGTAACGCTGCCATATTTTCTTTGTCAGACATAAAGCTAAATACGCTGCGCAATGCCAACATAGCAACAATGATAATTAAGCCCGCAAAGCCTGCTGCAGCGATCCAATGAAACGCTAACACACTTTGAAAAATGGTATAAATTTGCCATAGCGACATTACCCCAAAAATACTGGCAATACCGATAACAAACGATTTTAAGCCTTTGATTGGCAGCGCTTCTAGCGCCAGTCCACTGTATGTTTCATCAACCGAATCATCTGCGGTAATTGATGCTGGCACTTTACTCAAATCATTATCGAGATCGGGCATAAATATTTTTGCTTCTCGACTTGGTATTGCCGCAACATCTTCTGCATGCATGTTAATGGTTTTACCTTGATTACGTGGTGCCGCGTTGCGATCAATTACATGACTATCTACTTGCTTGGTCATAGGCATTTATCCCCTATTAATTCATTTAAAATACTATCAATACGGATGTGTGGTAACACATCTTGATTACTGAACGACAGCCCTTGTGGTGGATTTAACATAGGAACTTGCCAATCTAAAAATGGCTGCCATTGTTCACCCTCAGGTATGCGTGTGGGTATGGTTGGATGAATATAACCAATAGGCTCACCATTCACGCCACACCCAGCAATACCACGATCACCTTGATGCTTAATCTCTTTAGAAGAGCGTACTGCCGCTGTTGCTTCACAAATTGGTTGCACACCTTCATGTTGCGCACTCTTATAAGCTTGTTTAACAATTACACCTAGTAACTGGCGTACTGCGTCGTGATCTTCACTTAATACCTGATCGATCTTGGTTGCTGCAAACACTACCTTGTCAATCCTAGGCTTAAATAACTGTACTAAGCGGTTTTGGCTACCGTAGGAAAAGCTCTCGGTAATACTGGTTAATGCTTGGCGCATGTCATCAAGATAATGTGGCCCTGCATTTAAGGTATTCACTACATCCACTAGCACTAATTGACGATCAATACGGCTAAAGAAATTCTTGTAAAAAGGATCAACTAATTGCTTAACATAACCTTGGTAATTACGCTGGCAATGCTTGTAATAACTGTTATCAGCCGCTTCATTTAGGACATCTTCGCTGTATTGCTGGCAACCTAATAAAGGCACAAAGTTTAATAACTCGGCATTCTCAACTGTACCCGGTAATAAAAATCGTCCGGGTTGGATCAAGCTTAAACTGCTGTGTTTGTATTTACAGTCGTTAAGGAACTGCACAAACTTCACGTTTAATGATTTTAATACCGTGTCATCAACCGCTGATAATGGGTCTAACTGCATTAATTCTTCGAACAAGTCCCCCATCAATTCACGCCTTGGTGATGTTTTATATTGTGCTTGGCATTGTTCACTCCAACGTGCAAAACTCATGTCACGTAAAGGTAAATCAAGTAACCATTCACCCGGGTAATCTCGAATTTCAAGGAATAAAGAAAACTGTTCCGCTTTTAACGGATTTAAACGGCGTCCAGCACGCGATAGTCTTAATTCAAGCAAGCAACCACTAATATTAGTGGTTGATGCAGGCCATTTTGCTTGTGCTTGCGTTAAACTTTGATAGTTCTTTTCATAAGGAAATACTGGAATATCGGTATCTGTTAACGGGTGCATTTTAACGCCAAGAAGTCGTTCACTCAACACTGGTGAAAACCCGGCCAGACTGGCATTTTCGTGATGCATAAGTTGGTTTATTAAACTGGTGATAAAGGTCGATTTACCACTTTTACTCAAGCCTGTTATACCAATACAAAAGTAACGATTCTGCAGCTTAGCAATACTCGCCAGCCCTTCTTCTTTAAGAGAAGTCGCTTTGCGGGATGCTTTATTCATAAACTTGGAAAACTTTTTGTCTGAGTCTCGCATATACCTACTTCATGGTTAAAGGAAGGAGAACAAGGATACTTTCTGTACCTATAAATAAAGAGTTTACTATAAATAGGGAGTATACCCAAACAAGCTGAATGGGAGATGAATCAAACACAAAGTTTGCAGTGTTCAATCCATCTATTGGTATATGGAGGGCTTTATAACGGAATTTTACGCATTATCGTTATTCTTATTGCTTAATATAAACCGAGCTTAAATATGCAGAGATATCGACAATATCTTCGTCAGTAAGATTGGCTACAACAGGTTTCATCATGGCTGATTGCGCCCCATTACGTGTATTTGATTTAAACCCATGTAGTTGACGCACTGTATAAATGCCGAAATTACCCACGATTGCAGGACCAATTTGGGAACCAGATAAATCAGCGCCATGACAGCTCATGCAAGGGATTGTTTTACCACCACCCGTTTGCACTAAATTCTTACCACGCGCGATACTGCCGACCGGCACATAGCTAATAAACTCACTGAGAGGCGCTCGTTTATGCACAATATCTTTATCAACCGGCACTTCAATAATACGATTACCAATAGGTTCTGGTGATGCCTTTGAAGTATCGATTTGACGCATGCGTGTGCTATCAACATAAGTAGTTGGCACATCACTGACTTCTTTCACTGTGATAAATTGTTGTGCAGGAAGACTAGCAAACCAAGTTGATGCTTCTCGTATTTCCGTTTCTGTCATCAAGGCTGCCATTCGGTTCATATGACCGCTATAGTCAACACGTTCGCCCGATGCAAATGCCTTTAACTGCTCAGTCATGTAATTCGCAGATAAACCCGCGAGGGTTGATGATTCCGGGTGCCCAATTCCAGAGGCGAGATGACAAGAAGCACATGCCCATACTTTTGGTTTTTTACCAAACTGAACGATAGTAGGCATAGGTGCATGCTGCTGAGGAAACCAATCAGGCGCACTAAACTTGTTGTCAATTTCTGTTTGAGTGTAGCTAACCGTACTACCTTCAAGTTGGCGTTTTAGTGTCGGTTCGACAACCTCAGAAGCAGGAACTCCACGAGCGGGTGTTGACCACGCAGGGGCATTCGCTATTTGATTGTCTGCCAGTGCTGATGTAGTAATTAATAAGCTAGTCGCAAACAGTAAATCATGTTTTTTCATATTCTATCCATAGTTATACCTATCACAATAAATAGACGATCATTCTTTCTGGTTAAAACTGCCACTAACTTCGTTGTTAATTTTGTAATTAAGAATAACTAGTTACGGCAATTAACGTCTTATTATTGTCAGTTTTTCCGGCGACATAATTGATCAATTATTTAATGAAATTGGTATTATTTTTATTATATCCCCAAATAATATATAGATGAATGTGAAATAAATGTCGTTTAAATATTCTGGCCATAAAATAAAAACTTATAATCGTAATGGTGATATTTCTTTCCAACCATCGATATCCTTCTCTGCCAAGGCAAACTTGAAAGCATAACCAACATGGCCCGTTTTTATTCTCAGGTCTGTCGCAACTAATTGCCCTTCAACCTCTTCTAAACGAATAAATCCATTGGTAAACCAATCAAGCGAAGTTAACGCAGGTGTAGTGACTTCTATCACGCCATAACCACGGTTTTGTTTTTCCGATATATCTAACGTATTAGTGAGAACATTCAGTGTAACATCATAATAAATGCCGTCATCGACAACGATAGCAATCCACCAATTAAGGCTTGGGTAAAGCGGAGAGAGAAATACTTTAGACGCAGGAATACCCTGTGCTTGTAAGGCTGCATCTACTTTATTTTGCATTTGGTTTTGTATTAATACACTCATTAACAAATAACCACAACTGAGCATCAAACCAATATGATTAACCCGCCTCGCCTTACGCTTACTCTCGTTACTATTTTTACTGCGCCACAAATAGACACAGCCGACCAATAACGGGATGGTATACAAGGGATCGATAACAAAGATAGAGGCAATAGAAATAGGATGCCCGGCTAAAGGCCAGAACAATTGAGTGCCGTAACTGGTAAATGCGTCAAGAAGTGGATGCGTGATTAGCGTTAAACAACACAGCCAAAATAGCCGTTGATTAGAGATAACATCGCGTTTAAACTTTAGTTTAAGGACGGCGAAGCAGATAAACGCGAAGGGAAATAATACCAACAGGGAATGAGAGAAACTGCGATGTTCCGTAAAGCTTGCTACGGCATCTGCGGCAGGCATAAAAACATCCAAATCCGGCAGCGTACCTAGAATTCCACCGATAACAATAGCACTACGGCCAAGTTGTTTATGGCCGATAGCGGCGCCAATAGCACCACCTAATACAATTTGAGTAACTGAATCCATAGACATCCTTAGTGTCAAATAATCTTAAGTCCTGTTATTAAGTTAATGGTATTTTATCCGCTAGGCAAGTTTTGGCTGATTCGATAAACAAAAATGGCTAAGGTCTCTCAACCTTAGCCATTCATATGAACTTGTCTATTTATAAGTGCATAGATCTAAACATGCTTATTTAAACGTACTTATTTCTATGTACCGATTTAAACTTGTTCAGCCAAATTAACGACTTGGTTTTACGTCTTTTTTCGCTCGATTATTAGTTTTCTTACCATAAGAACGATTTTTAGCACGTCGTTTGTCATCTGTACGGCCATTACCTTTACCGCCGCCTTTACCACGACCATCATCAACAGGCTTGCTTAGGTCTGGTTCATAACCCGGTAACCACTGTGCAACTAAGCGGGTATCAAGTAGTGTTTCGATTTCTTCTAATAACCAGTTTTCACCAATACTAACTAACGACGTAGCAGTACCAGATAAACCTGCGCGACCGGTACGGCCGATACGGTGAATGTAGTCTTCTGCTTTAAACGGTAATTCAAAGTTGATTACGTGTTTAAGCTGTTCGATATCAAGACCACGTGCAGCAACATCAGTAGCCACTAATGCGCGAACTTTACCGTTTTTGAAATCTTCAAGACCACGCTCACGTGCACCCTGTGATTTGTCACCGTGTACCGCGATTGTCTTAATACCATCTTTACACATTTCTTTTGCTAGGCTGTCTGCACCCTGCTTAGTGCGAGTAAAAATAAGTACTTGATGCCAATTACGTGAACCGATCAGGTAAGACGTTAATTCACGTTTACGATCGGTATCAACCGCATAAACAATTTGTTCCACTTGCTCAGCGGCTGCATTACGGGTATCAACTTCAACTAATAGTGGATCGTTTAATAAGCTCTTGCTTAGTTTAAAGATCGCATCATCAAATGTTGCCGAGAACAACATCGTTTGACGTTTTTTCGGTAGGTGTTTTAAGATACGACGGATCTCTTCCATAAAGCCCATATCTAACATACGGTCAGCTTCATCGAATACGATCTTTTCAACAAACTCAAGTGTTAGTGTTTCACGATCTAATAGATCCAATAAACGACCTGGTGTTGCCACTAAGATGTCGGCACCTTGTGCAAGCGCTTTAACTTGTGGGTTAATACTAACACCACCGTAAACAAGTTCAGCCGTTAGTTCGCTGTCTTCGCTATACGTAACAAAGCTTTTGTGTACTTGCTGTGAAAGTTCACGCGTTGGCGTTAGTACCAATGCACGGATCTGTTTTTTAGCCGTTGCTTCTGATGCGTTAGTAGTTAACTGCTGAGCTGTTAACTGTTGGATAATGGGCAATGCGAATGCTGCCGTTTTACCTGTACCAGTCTGTGCTCCACCCATGATGTCACGCCCTTCCAGAATTGCTGGAATAGCCTGAGCTTGAATTGGTGTAGGCGTTTCATAGCCTAACTTGGTAACAGTATTAATTAAATTTTGATTAAGATTTAAAGCAGAAAAACCCATAATGACCTTACTAAACACAACAAAAACGATATGCCGCGCAGTTTAGCAGAAGTCTTACAAGATTGCAGATAAAGTCGGTAAAGCAATGGCTTTAAGGATTAGAGGACTAAAACTGGAGATAAAAAAACCAACCAGAGAATTGATTGGCTTCTCTCTTTTAATACAAACAAAAACGCCTCCTACATTCATCACGAATAAGTAGGAGGCGTTTATCAGTTTAGTTCTCGGTTTAGCGAGTCAAAACAAGATTAAGATTTAGCAAGTTTACCTGCAGGCGCAGTTTCATTTTCAGTATCTTGACTTAGTGCTGGTGCAGTTTTTGCGTGCGTTAAATATAACGGAATGCACGTGAATAATAGACCACCAACTAGGTTACCTAGAATTGTTGGAATAAGGTTCCAGTTTAACCAAGTTGCAATGCTAACGTCAGCACCTAACAGCATACCTAGTGGGAATAAGAACATATTAACAACAGCATGTTCAAATACTAATGTGAAGAAGATGAAAATTGGTAGCCACATTGCAGCAATTTTACCCGCTACTGTGCGAGACGTCATATTACCAATAACACCTAAACAAACCATCAGATTACAAAGAATACCTTTAACGAATACAGTAATCCAGCCATCAAAACCATGTTCAGCATAACCCACTGTACGTGCAAGTGTAGCACCAATGAATTTTTGCCCTACCGCACCAGCTTCAACACTGAAATTAGTAGTAAATATAAGTGCAACAAGGAAAGCAACAATTAGCGAGCCTATAAGGTTACCTAGACCAATAAAACCCCAGCAACGTAGAACTCGATTCCAAGTAATACCTTTACGGTTTTCAAATTTTGCCAGTGGCGCAAGACCAAAAACACCCGTTAGCAGATCATAGCCCATTAAACTAAGAATACAAAAACCAACAGGGAAGACCAAAGCGCCGACCAGACCAACCCCGGTTTGCACGATAGCTGTTATCGCAACGACAACGGCTAAAGAAAGAATAATACCAGCCATGGTGCCACGTAAAATAAGGTCTCTAGTACTCGTGCGCACTTTAGCTTCACCAACATCAATCATAGTCTGAACGAATTCAGCAGGTTTTAAAGCAGACATATAAGATCTCCAAAAGATTTCAAATTAAAATTAAAAGTAAAAATGTATAGGAAAAGGTTCTAGCCTTTGGGTGGCTAGAACCCTTGAACTATAAAATTTTGCTTTGATTACCGCTAAAAGGCTTAAGCATTAATCTCGACAGCCTCTTTGTTCACTCGCACTTTATATGTAGCAAGTGATACCAGATCATTTTCTAAACACTGGCCTGTTGTTAAGTTAAAGCGTTGTTTTTTAAGCGGGCTTGCCACCCAAAGCTGCTCGTCATGCTCACAAATTAGACCGCGTGACAGTACGTTTGATTTAGCAAACGGGTCCATGTTGTCGATAGCAAATAACTCGTCATTGTCACGTGGGCGGAAAATCGCAACTTGCTTACCATTAACCAGTGCACATACACCTGTCTTTGGGTTGATATCGTTTAGTTGGCAAACATTAATCCATTTACTCATGCGTGTTCCTCCACTGTGATGATATAGGTCTCGTTATCGGTATCAGCTTTCTCTGCAATTGAAGCAGGACGATGTTGGTCACGTGCAGTCACAAAGCGCACATTGCTGTCTTGTGCATCACTATTAATAAAGTGAGCGAATCGTTTTTGCTGCTCTTCACTTTCTACTACTTCAGACCATTCACATTGGAACTCATTAATCAGTTTGTTAATGTCTGTTTCTAGCTGTTCATTGATACCGAGTTTGTTGTTCACAACGACTTCACGTAGATAATCAACACCACCGTCTAGATTGTCCATCCAAACTGAAGTACGTTGTAACTTGTCAGCGGTACGCACATAGAACATTAAGAAACGGTCAATGTATTGTAATAATGTAGCTTCGTCTAGATCTGATGCTAATAAATCAGCGTGACGCGGGTTCATACCACCGTTACCACACACATACATATTCCAGCCCGCATCTGTTGCAATAATACCTAAATCTTTACCCTGCGCTTCTGCACATTCACGCGTACAACCTGATACACCAAATTTCATTTTGTGTGGCGTACGAATACCTTTATAACGGTTTTCAAGTAACACACCTAGGCCAACACTGTCTTGCACACCAAAGCGACACCAAGTACTACCAACACAAGTTTTTGCCATACGTAACGCTTTGGCATACGCTTGACCGGTTTCATAACCACCGGCAATCAATTTTTTCCAGATTGTTGGTAAGTCACCTTTGTGTGCGCCGAACAAACCGATACGTTGTGCGCCAGTGATCTTGGTATACAAGTTATATTCCGCAGCAACATCAGCTAATACAGCTAGTGCTTGTGGTGTTACTTCACCACCAGCCATACGTGGAATAACAGAGTAAGTGCCGTCTTTTTGCATGTTACCTAAGAAATTATCATTGGTATCTTGCAAGCCAACATTGTCGCGACTTAATACATGATCACCCCAGCACGACGCTAAGATTGAACCAACAGTCGGTTTACATACTTCACAACCGTAACCTTTACCGTATTTAGTCAGTAGTTCTTCAAAGGTCTTAATACCTTCGATACGGATAAGGTGGAATAACTCTTGGCGAGAATATTCGAAGTGACCACATAAATGGTTCTTAACTTCGATACCTGATTTAGCCAATTCCGAATTTAATACCTGCGTGATAAGTGGTAAACAACCACCACAACCTGTACCCGCTTTCGTTACTGCTTTGATTTCGCCCATTGTGGTGTGGCCATCGGCAACTGCAGCTGCAATTTTACCTTTGGTAACATCAAAACAAGAACACAGAACCGCAGTGTCTGGTAATGAATCTGCACCCATAGCTGGTTTATCGCCACCCGCATGTGCAGGTAAAATTAAGCTATCTGGATGTTCAGGTAAATCCATGTCGTTTAATTTAAGCTGTAACAAGCTGCCGTAATCCGATGTATCACCGATTAATACCGCACCCAGTAATTTTTTGCCGTCTTCAGAAACAATGATACGCTTGTATACTTCTTCTGTTTCATCAAGATAAACAAAGCTCTTACAACCTGGTGTACGACCATTTGCATCGCCAATACTACCCACTTTCACACCAAGCAATTTCAACTTAGCGCTCATGTCAGCACCTTCGAATGCGTTGTCGTTACCTAATAGATGGTCAACAGCAACTTGCGCCATTTTGTAACCCGGTGCAACTAAGCCAAAGAATTGTTCATTCCAAGATGCACACTCACCAATTGCATAAATATCGTTATCGCTGGTAATACAATGGTCGCTGATAGTAATACCACCACGACGACCCGTTGCTAGACCCGATTGATGTGCCAGTTTGTCTTGTGGGCGAATGCCCGTTGAGAAGACGATGAAATCAACTTCAAGCGACGTGCCATCAGCAAATATCATGGTGTTACGTGCAGTTTCACCTTCAGCAACAATCTCTAATGTGTTTTTACTGGTATGTACTTGCACGCCCAGTTTTTCAATTTTCTTACGTAGTTGCTCGCCGCCTTCACGATCTAGTTGTTCTGCCATTAATACTGGCGAGAACTCAATTACATGAGTCTGCACACCTAGCGCTTTTAATGCACCAGCAGCTTCAAGTCCTAATAAACCGCCACCGATGACAACACCGCTTTTACTGCGTTTAGCGGTTGCTTCAATGGTTTTTAAATCTTCAATGGTACGGTAAACGAAACAGTCTTTACTTTCGTTACCTTTAATTGGTGGCACCCAAGGTTTTGAACCTGTCGCCATAATCAACTTGTCGTATTTAATTTCACGACCAGAGTTTGAATAAATGATTTTTTGTGCACGATTAATATTGATAGCACGTTCACCAATCAATACATTGATGTTGTGCTTATCGTAGAAACCTTCTTTTACTAACGATAATTCATCAGCAGTATGGTGAGAGAAATAAGAAGAGAGGTGGACACGATCGTAGGCAACACGGGGTTCTTCACAAAAAACGGTTACATCAAAATTTTCAATTTCAGCTTTTTCTACTAAGTCTTCAATGTAACGGTGGCCAACCATACCGTTACCGATAACAACCAGTCTGACTTTGCTCATAATTATTCCTATATATTTATTATGTAGGTATTTTGAGGTATTACT
>Ga0209292_1002250_pt1 | contig 22329 bp, 10 predicted proteins | sample GOMGulsemesocosm_2_FD_184634 | JGI IMG/M metagenome (GOLD analysis project Ga0209292, IMG submission 184634) | Methane-oxidizing microbial communities from mesocosms in the Gulf of Mexico - GOM9C Gulf of Mexico (SPAdes) (version 2) | ecosystem: Environmental > Aquatic > Marine > Cold seeps... | reverse complement strand
ACAATTACAAATATTGTTGATGACACTACCGGATGTAGTTCAATACTAAATATTCAAACAAACTTTAATATTATTCCATTACCTGATGCTGCTGGTGCAACAGTAGATGCTTTTGGACCATACTGTCAGGGAGACCCTGTAACCGCACAAATGTTAACGGCTCTTGGATTGCCTGATGGAGCTTATAATGTAAGTTATGATTTATCAGGAGCAAACACAGCTACTGGTATAAGCACCATTTTAACATTCACAGCTGGATCTAGTAATATATTTGCCATTCCTGCTCCGCTAAATAACGGAACAACTACCATTACGATCACAGTAATTTCTAGTGTTGCAACTGGATGTACTGTGAGTGGATTAACAATAAGTGACACATTTATTATCAATCCAATTCCTGACTTAACATTAGCTGAAATAACCGTTGATGATATCTGTTTAGGATCAGATGGATTAGTAACAATTGTCAGTACAGGTGGTTTAATTGATGGTAATTATACATTTACCTACAACTTAAGTGGCGCTAATACGGTAGCACTACAACCTGTTAGTTTTTTAATAGCTGGAGGAACTGGTTCTTTTAATATCCCATCAGCATTGCTAATAAATACTGGTACAACAACTATTGAAATAACGGATATTGTTAATGATGATACTACATGTAGTAACACCTTTACTACTTTAAATATAAGTTTTGAAGTAAATCCAATTCCAACAATTGATGCTGCAACGCACTTAGAAATACCTGAACAAAACATTTGTTTAGGGAATGATAAAGACATTGATGTTTTAGGAACCGTGCTTACTGATGGTACATACACTATAACTTATGATATTTCAAGTCCAGCATCAGTAGGAAATACAGCGACATTAACAAGTGCTTCAGGTGATGGTGTATTTACAATTCCATCGGCATTACTAACAAGTCTTGGAAATGTAGTTATTACAATTACTGCTATTGTGAATGACACTACTACTTGTGGTACAACTGGACTAAGTGAACAAACTAACTTTAATATTGTTAGTATTAACGGAGCTGTATTAGGAATATCAAACATTTGTTTTAATGATTCTGATGCTATAGCAACAATACTTAATGCTGCTGGATTGCCAGATGGAAATTATACCATCATATATGACTTATCTGGAGCTAATACTGCTACAGGGGAAATTGCGAATACGATATTTACAAGTGGCGACACAACATTCAATATTCCAGTTGCGCTGTTAGGGAATCCAGGAACAACAACACTTACAGTTACTGATATTACTTCGCCATTAATAGATTGTGGTACGAATAGTCTTACTCCGCAATCATTTGATTTAATTGACCCTACTCCACCATCACTTATTGATGCTTCAATACTATATTGTTATAGTGACGATCCAACTTTAGGTTTGCTTCAGGCGAATGTAAACAACCCATTAGGGTACACTATAACTTGGTACGACTCAGAAACTGGTGGTCAAGTATTAAATGATAGCTCATTATTATTAACACATGGACAAACCTATTACGTAACATTTACCGACGGGAGTTTATGTGAAAGTATCCGATTTGGAATTACCGTTAATTTAACGGGATGTGCTGTAATTGATATTCCAAATGCATTTTCTCCAAATGGAGATGGGCAGAATGACACCTATACCATTCAATTTATTGATGTGCTATATCCAAACTATACTATAGAAATATATAATAGATACGGGAACATTGTTCACAAAGGAAATATCAATACACCTGATTTTAACGGAAAATCAAACCAAAATAGTTTCTTATCGGATGATATTTTACCTGTTGGGATTTATTTTTATATCATTGATTTCAATGACAATGTAAGAAAACCTATACAAGGAGATTTATATTTAAGCAGATAAACTAAGCCAAGAACTAACTATAGAAAAATGAGAAAGAACATTTTATTCATAATCATCTTAACGAGTATTTGCTTTAACGCATTTGCTCAACAAGACGCTCAGTTTACACAGTATATGTATAATATGAGCATCATTAACCCTGCTTACGCTACTTCTAATTTAGACGTAATCAATTTTGGGTCCATTCACCGTTCACAATGGGTGAACTCAGAAGGAACTCCTAGAAGTACTTCCGTATTTGCTCATGTTCCGCTTAAAGATAATATTGAAGTAGGTATTTCCTTTTTAAATGATAATTTAGGAGATGGAACCATTAATGAAAATATCATTGCTGGTGACTTTGCGTATATTTTAAAGCTAACTGAAACACTCAAGCTATCTTTAGGAGTAAAAGCGGGTGTAAATATGTTTAACACTAACCCTAACGGAAGAAGACTACCTGATGGAACTGTTGTTGGATTGAGTAGTTCTGACCCGGCTTTTAAAAACATTAATCAAACATTTTTTAATGCAGGTGCTGGTGCTTTTTTATATACTGAAAAATATTATTTAGGATTATCTGTACCTAACTTTTTACCGAATAAACACTTAAAAAACGACAATGGATTTAAGGCTGTTGGTGTGGATGAAATTCACTTTTTCCTTACCGGTGGATATGTATTTGACATCAGTGACAATTTAAAATTCAAACCCGCAACAATGCTGAAAGCTGTTCAAGGCGCACCTTTATCTGTTGATTTAACAGCAAATTTTTTAATTCACAATCGTTTTGAAGCCGGTGCTGCTTACAGATATGACGACTCTGTAGCGGGGTTAGTAGGATTTAGAATTACGCCTACATTAAAAATAGGTTATGCATATGATTATACATTAAGTAACTTGGGAGATTACAACTCGGGATCACATGAAATAATGATTCTTTTTGATCTTGGTAAAATAGGCTTCACTAGAGGATATGAAAAATCACCAAGATTCTTTTAAATCAACTTCCTCGGTGCAAGAACACGAGGTATGAATTAATAATAATATTTTCCATTCGAGTGTCCCGATAGCTATCGGGACGAGGAATTAAACCCACTGGCGGGATTAAAAGTAATAACAATGAAAAAACACATACTAACTACATTGCTAATTTTATTTTGTGCAACCAGTACTTTTGCACAAAGATGGGAATTAAGAAAAGCCAATAATCTTTTTGAAAAAAGAGCTTATGTTGACGCTGCTGAATTTTATTCCAGATCAGAGAAAAACCAAGAAACCCTAATGAATCTTGGTGACAGCTACTATTTCAATACCAAAATGGAAGAAGCTTCAAAATGGTATGGGGATTTAGTAAAAAACTATAGTGAAGGACTGGACAACACCTACCTTTTCAGGTATGCACAATCCTTAAAAGGAGTTAAAAATTATGAAGAAGCTGATATTTGGATGGCTAAATATGAAGCCGCTCAAGCAGAAAGCACTACTGAATTCATGTCAGAAATAGACGCTAATGTTCCGTTTCTTTATGAACTTAAAAGTTCTGAGGTAAATGCATCAGTTTCTGATTTTGGCCCATCGTTTTTCGGAGAAGACAAAATTATTTTTGCTTCTTCAAGAAATCCTAAAGCAAAAAATTACAAATGGAATGACCAAGCCTATTTAGATTTGTATACAGCAGATATAGCCGAAGACGGTAGTTTATCTAACCCTCAATTGTTAAAAGGACACGTAAACACAAAAAAGCATGAAGCCAATGCATCTGTGACAAAGGATGGTAAAACAATGTACTTTAGTAGAACTAATTATACAGAAGGTAAAAAAGGGAAAGATGAGAATAAGATTACTCACCTTAAAATATATAAAGCTGAACTAGTTGATAGTGTTTGGACAAAAATTAAAGAATTACCATTTAATGATGTAGCCTACTCTACTTATCATCCTGCATTAAATTTTGACGAATCTAAATTATATTTTGTATCTGATATGCCTGGAACAATTGGAGGGATGGATATTTTTGAAGTAGACATCAATAAAGATGGTTCTTTCGGTACACCTAAAAATTTAGGTCCAAAAATCAATACTGAAAAAAGAGAGCAATTCCCATACATGAGTGAATACAACACGTTGTATTTTGCTTCTAACGGACATTTAGGATTAGGAAATTTAGATTTATTCTCTAGCCAGATTGAAGAGAATATCTTTTCTGAACCAAAAAACTTAGGAAGCTCAATTAACAGTAGTTTAGACGATTTTTCTTTGATTATTAATGAAAGAACTGATAAAGGATATTATTCTTCTAATAGAGATAACAATGATGACAACCTCTTTGAGTTTAAACGTGAAGAGTACATCAAACCGGTGTATTTGGTTGAAGGTATCGTTACCGATAAAAAAACTGGTAAAATATTACCAGGATCATTAGTAACTTTAATGGATGACGACAATAATGTTATTGCTGACACTATTGTAAAAGCTGATGGTAAATATTTATTCAAACTAGATCCTAATCAAAAATACATGGTTAGAGGTACGCGTAAACTATACAACCCATACGATGTTGATTTCTCAACAGATACTGAAGGTAAAATCAGTCATGATATCGTATTAGATCTTGAATTGTATTCTGACAAGGAAGAGAATATTATTGCTTCAACCGATGGTACTACACAAGTGAAAATAAATAAAATATATTTCGATTTTGATAAATGGAACATCCGACCAGATGCCGCTAAAGAATTGGATGTACTAGTAGCTGTAATGAAAAAATACCCAGAGATGGAAATTGAAGTCAGCGCACATACGGATGCCAGAGGAACATCGGACTATAATTTGGAATTATCACATCAAAGAGCAAAATCAACTTTGGAATATTTAGTGAGCCAAGGAATTTCAATCAACCGATTAAAATCTATCGGATATGGAGAAATGCAACCACTAAATAAATGTGGTGACAATTGTACTGATGAAGAATTTGACTTAAACAGACGTTGTGAGTTCAAATTATTAAAATAATCTACACGAAAATAAAACTATAAAAAAGGAAGCCAATTGGCTTCCTTTTTTTTTGAGTCCCCTCTCAGGAGACGGGAAAACCGAGGGCATTCCAACAACTCCCTAAACCGTACTACCACTTTACCAACAAAAAAGTACACTCCACTAATTTATGTTTGGAATAGTTTTTAACATTCCTTTACTTTGATATAGATGGTATACTAAAAAATATATCATTTCGTTCAAAGTAATATAAAACTACAACTAACTAATAAGCGGTATACCTAAAAACTATACGCGCAAAACATTAACGTTCTAAATGAAAAAGTTACTCTTCATATTTAGTATTCTTATTACAATAAGCACCTATTCACAACAAAATTTTGAGAAATACTGGAAAACTGTTGAAGGGTATGAATTGGAAGGAAAAACAGCATCAGCAAATGATATAGTAGCTACGTTATACAAGAAAGCAAAAAAGAAAAAGAATGATGTACAACTTATAAAAGCATTGGTATATCAATCAAAGTACGCTTTGGTTTTACAGGAAGATGCTGAATTATTAATAACACAACATTTAGAACAAGAGATTGAACAAACCACCTTCCCTACCAATGCGATATTACAATCTATTTTAGCAGACTTTAAATGGCAATATTTACAAAAACACCGTTGGCAAATATATAACCGAACAAAAACGACCGAAGTTATAAATACTGATTTCAGAACATGGGATTTAAATAGGTTATTTACTTCTATCCATAATGACTTCAAGCAATCAATTTCCAACCAACAACAATTACAACAAGTCCCAATTACTAGTTATAACTACATTTTAATTAAGGGGACTGAAAATCAACACTTAAGACCTACTTTATATGATTTACTAGCAAATAGAGCTTTAACATTTTTTAAAACAAATGAATCGAGGATTACCAAACCAAAAGAGCGCTTTTATACAGACAAAGTAGATTATTTTCAACCTTCTACAACATATTCAAAGCTAAATATTCAAACAACTGATACTATTTTCTCTCAATATGAAGTATTAAAAACCTATCAGCAGTTAGAACAATTTCATTTAGCAAGAAAGCAAATAAATGCATTGATTGAAGTGTATATTAACCGACTTCAATTTGTCAAAAACAACACTACGCTTAATAACAAAAGTGATTTCTATATTAAGAGTTTAGAACAAAGCTTACAGCAATATAAAACAGGCAATTCATATGCTTTACTTAAAGCACATTATGCTCAAGCAATTTTTAATTCTGCTACAAAAGACAAAACTCCCGAAAACAGAAAAAAAGCCTTAGACATTACTGAAGAACTGATTAAAAGTTACCCAAATTCTGAAGGCGCTGTAATTGCTCGAAACCTACAATCAAGAATTCTACAACCCTTTTTACAATTACAAAATGAGATAGTTATCCCTCCAAATCGTACATCAAAAATTTGGATTGAGTTTAACAATGTAACGCAAGTGTATTTACAAGTATTTAAAGTTCCTACTAACTTTTCTTTTAACAAATACAGTCCAAGAGTTGGTGAAAGTAAAATAAAAGATTTTTTCATAGATAATCAATCTATAAAAACTATTAAGATAAGCTTACCTCAAAAAGGTGACTATTTTAAACATAGTACGGAAGCCCTTATCCCTAAATTAAATCTTGGGAAATATTTAATTTTAGCTACTCCTAAACAAGAATTTAACGAACATGAACTTTTTGCTTTTAGTTCTTTTACAGCTAGTAACATCAGCGCAGTAGAGTCAAGTTTAAAAAGTAAAAAAGTTTTTCAGATAATTCATAACTCAAACGGGAAAGCAATAAAAAATGCGACTGTAATTTTTGGAAACATTAAAAAACAAACTAATGAATGGGGAGAGGTGTCTTTTGGAGGAAGGGAGAAACTTGAACAAATAAATATTTCTTATCAAAAAGATAGTTTGTCAATAGGCAAGAGATACAACCACACATATTACCACAAACCAAAAGATGAAAGCAAAAAAGAAAAAGCAAAAGCCTTTTTATTTTTAGACCGAAGTATTTATCGTCCCGGACAAGAGGTACACTTTAAAGGTATTGTATTATCAAGAGTAAATTACAAGTCGAAAGTTGTTCTTGATAGAGCTTTTAAAATCATAATTAGAGATGCTAATTACCAAGAAATAAAATCATTTAATTTAACCACAAACGAATATGGATCTTTTTCTGAAAAGTTTCAATTACCTAAAGATGGATTAACGGGTAATTTCACTATTCAGGTAGAACAAGACAAAAAACATTTTAAACACTTTAATCAGGCACATAGTTACTTTTCAGTAGAAGAATACAAACGTCCGAAGCTTGAAGTTAACTTTAATCCAGTTAAAGAAAGTTATTCGGTGAATGACAACATTTGTGTTACAGGAACTGCAAAAGCGTTATTAGGAACCAATATTAGTGATGCCAAAGTTACTTACAATATTGTTCGTAAAACCCAATTTAATCATTGGAGGTCTTCTAGACATCATGATACTGACGAACAAGAAATTGCTCACGGAGAAATAAATACTAATGATAAAGGTGAATTCGACATTAATTTCAACGCCCTATCAGACAAAACTAAAGATCCAAAAGACTTGCCCATTTTCAGCTATGAAATTACTGCTAATGTAACCGATATTAACGGCGAAACAAGGAGTGCAACTACTAGTGTAAAAGTGGGTTATCATACTTTAGAGTTAAGTATTACTACACAAGACATTTGGAATGTAAACACTTTACCAAAACTGAATATAAACACCACTAATTTAAATGGCGAATTCACTCCTGCTAAAGTCAATGTAAAAATTTATAAACTATTAGCCCCTAAAAATGTATTGCGAACGCGTAGACTCCCTGTAGCAGACACACCTTTATTGACTAAAGAAGAATTCAAAAAACATTTCCCTAATGAAGCTTACAAAAAGGAAAACTATTTTAAAAATTGGGAGAAAGGTGCAGTAGTTTATGAACAGGTTATTGATACTGAAAAAAATAAGAGTACTTCCTTATCAACTATTCATCAATGGATATCAGGAAAATATACCATTGTTGTTGAAACAATAGACAATACCAAACATATCATTACTGAAGAGAAACATATTACCGTTTTGAATAATGAAGATACTACTCTAGCTGACAAACAATTATTTGACTATATCGTTTTGAATACGAACTCTGTAAAAAAAGATGGTTTTATAAATATCAAACTATTATCTGCAGCTACTGAATTAAATGTACTAACAGAAGTTTATTTTAATAGTAAAACGATTTACAAGCAAAACCACCTAGTTAATGGCTCTAATGTTATTCGAATTCCTTTAGCTACTATTTTAAAAGGAAAAACAATTCACCCAGACGCTAGTGTAAGCATACAGTTCTCTATGGTAAAACACCAAGATTACAAATCGGTTCATACTTCTGTAGATTTATCTACACCACAGGAATCATTGGTGATAGAAACCAATACTTTTAGAAACAAGTTACAACCTGGAGGGAAAGAAAAATGGAGTTTCACTGTTAAAAATAAAAAAGGAATACAAGCTGAAGTATTAGCAAGTATGTATGATGCCTCATTAGACCAGTTTAAACCACATAATTGGAATAACAGAATAAATATAAGAGATTATTACCGAAATGATGTTCCTCACAAACGTTGCAATGGATTTAGAAGTAATCGGTTTAATTTTTACAATAGCTATTTATATCAAATAGAAGAAACTATTATACCAAAAATTCCTATTCATTTTAATCCTTATGGGTTTAAATACAACAACCAACAACTGGCTGACAAAAAATATAAGCTATGGCAAAAACACCGTGATTTTGAAAAGTCTATTTATAAAAAAAATCACTTAATAGGCTATGTTTATAATACCGATGGAGCCCCTATATATGGTGCTCAAATACAAAACTTAAACAATGGTGTTATTGCTTTCACAAACAAAGAAGGAGCCTTTGCTATTAAAGGGAAAAAACATCATGAGTATGGTTTTACTAATATTGACTATTTACCTATAAAGAAAAGTGGTAATTCTTTTAAACGATTCTTTGTTGTTATGCAAACAGATTACGCTCCACTTATTGGTGATCGATACTATGCAAATAAAAAGAGGCTAATACGAAATAAAAAAATAAAAGAATACTATTCTAGTGGTAGTAGAGTTAAAAGAGGTGACCATCAAGCTAATTTCAAACAAGGAGATGGTGATTATGGTGGGATCGCTGGTTGGTCAGATTATAATTACTCAAATAATTATAATCAAATGCTATCAGGTCAAATTTCTGGAATACAAGTTGATGACAATGAAACTTATTTAAGAACAAACTTCAGTAAATCAGATAATGCAAACTTTAAAGATGGCGATACTGAATCATCAGACTTTAACCATTATAGAGGAAATGTTTTTACTAAAAACAAAGTTGGAGCAGATGGAAGAGTGATTATTATATCAGACTCTATTGGTTATGATACCTTAGCTAGTGGGAAAGTTATAGCTACGATGTTACCAGGACAAATTTCAGACTTAAACAACAAACAATTTAAATCAATTGTAGCCCGTAAAAACCTTAACGAAACGGCTTTCTTTTATCCACATTTAAAAACGAATTCAAAAGGGGATCTCAATTTTGAATTTGAAACTCCCGAGGCGTTAACGCGTTGGAAAGTACAATTATTCGGACATACAAAAACTGGGATTTCTGGTAAATTTTCTCAAAACGTTGTTACTCAAAAAGAGTTAATGGTCATCCCAAATCCACCGCGTTTTTTACGTGAGAAGGACACCATAGTTTTCCAAACTAAAATAGCAAACCTTACAGAAAACACCTTAAATGGTTTTGCTAAACTTGAATTGTACAATGGAGTTACTGGAGAGGTAATAGATACTAAATTAAATAATAGCAATGCTATTCAAAACTTCACCATAGATAAAAAAGGAAACACCTCAATATCATGGAAATTGTCTATCCCAGAAGGAATCCAAGTCGTAGAATATAAAGTATTGGCTAAAGCTGGGGAATTTACCGATGGAGAATCTAATGTATTACCCGTTTTAACCAATAACATGTTGGTTACAGAAAGTATCCCTATTACAGTGAGTTCAAACAGTACTAAAGAATATAGTTTTAGTAAGTTAAAAAACAACACTTCTACAAGTTTACGTAATCATCAGCTTACTTTAGAGTACACATCTAACCCAGCTTGGTATGCCATACAAAGTCTACCATATTTAATGGAATTCCCACATGAATGTGCCGAGCAAACTTTTAGCAGGTATTATGCAAATAGTATCGGGAGTCACATCCTAAATAGTAATCCAAAAATTAAAAACGTGTTTGAAACTTGGAAAGCAAACGGAAAACTGACTTCTAAATTAGAACAGTACGAAGAGCTGAAACAAGTTTTGATTTCAGAGGCTCCTTGGTTACGTGATGCACAATCTGACGCTGAAAAGAAAAAACGATTGGGTTTATTATTCGATATTGAAAAATTAGCATCCGAAGAAAAAAGCATCCTGAAAAAGCTAAAACAAATTCAACTATCCTCTGGTGGGTTCCCTTGGTTTAGTGGCGGAAAAGAAAACGAATACATCACGCGCTATATTGTGGCTGGATTTGGACACTTACAACAACTAGGGGTCATAGACCCTTCTAGTAAAAAGAATGAAATTCTTGAAAAAGCTATTACTTTTCTAGATACTAAGTTTATGGAAAATCACAATAGAAAATTAAAACATCAAACTCTTGAGAATATTACTGTTGGTAATTATGAAATACATTATTTGTATGCGCGTAGTTTCTCCAAAAACACTATTCCGTTTGATAAATCGGTAAAACCAATAGTGAATACATATATCAATAAAGCTAAAGAAGATTGGTTAAACAGAAGCATTTTACAAAAAACAATGTTGAGCATGGTATTGCATCGTTTTAACGACAGACAACTACCTCAGCTAATTCTAGATCACTTAAAAGAGACTTCCATTACTAGTGAAGAGAAAGGAATGTACTGGAAAAGTAATACATCTGGATGGTATTGGCATGAAGCTCCTATAGAAACGCAAGCCTTAATCATAGAAGCTTTTTCAGAAATTACTGATGATAAAAAAAACATTGAAGAATTACAAATTTGGTTATTAAATAACAAACGCAAACAAGATTGGAATACCACCAAAGCAACTACAGAAGCAACTTATGCACTGTTATTACAAGGAAACGATTGGTTCTCTGTAGAGGGAGCTGCTGAAATGAAAATAGGAAATGAAAAAATTAAGACTAAAAAACTTGACGAAACAAAAATAGAAGCTGGAACTGGTTATTTTAAAACCTCTTGGAATACTAATGAAATTACTCCAAAAATGGCAGATATCTCTATTAAAAACACTTCAGACGTTACACAGTTTGGTGGATACTACTGGCAGTATTTTGAGCAATTGAATAAAATCACCAATGAAGAAAATAAGAATGACATTCAATTACACAAAGAACTGTTTTTAAAGAAAAATACGGACAACGGACCTACACTAACTAAAATAGAAAATACAGAATTACACATTGGTGATTTAGTTACTGTACGTATCGAATTACAAGTAAAAGACAATTTTGAATTTGTTCATTTAAAAGATATGCGTGCAAGTGCTTTTGAACCTATTGATGTTATTTCTAGCTACAAATGGCAGGATGGAACTGGATACTATCAAAGCACTAAAGATGTCGCTACACATTTCTTTTTTGATCGATTAAACAAAGGAACCTATGTGTTAGAATATGATGTACGCATCAACAATGCTGGAGATTTCTCTAATGGTATTTCTTCCATACAAAGTATGTATGCTCCAGAATTTTCCAGCCATAGTAAAGGTGTGAGGGTTTCTGTTGGTAATAATTAAAGTCACTTTATTTTTGTAAGCATTAAAACTCATATATCTTTACATTTCTTGGTATTATAAAAAATTTAATATGATTTTCAACTCAATTTACATTATCATATTCTTACCAAGAATTATTGAAAATTATTTATTTTAAATTAAAAAAATGAGACAATTTATAAAAGCCCTTGGATTGTTTATTGCTCCTTTTATACTTATTGTATTTTTAGTTTTTTGGGTTGATGTATTTAAAATTTTGGGATATCAAGATTATTATGCAAATCAGAAAGTAGTTTTAAATAGAGAAATGATTTGCACAAAAACATTCAATCACTATAATTCTGACATAAAATTCAACTCGTTTATTTTTGGAAATTCAAGATCCCAAGCATATAAATGCAAAAAATGGGCTAAACATTTAACCCCGAACGCTATTCCATTTCATTTTGATGCATCTGCTGAAAATATTTGGGGCATTTTAAAAAAGATTGAATATCTCGACCAGAATGGTAGTGATATAGACAACGTATTGATAGTTCTAGATAGGAAAACATTAAGCACTACAACCTCAAGTGACGGGCATTTGTTTATAGCTATGCCCAGCGTTTCTAAATTATCAAAAATGAAGTATTACTTTACGTATCTAGAAGCTTCATTAAATATAAAATTCCTGTTAGCCTATACAGATTATACTATTTTTAAAACCCATAGAGAATATATGGGGCATTTAATTAATAGCAGTAAATATGACGACAAAGTAAACGAAGTGAATTGTGACATTTGGTATGGTTATGATGAACATATAAAAAATGACTCCCTTGGTTATTATAATGAGCTCATAAAAAAAGGTATCTTTCATCAACGCCTTCCTAATAAAGAAATTATTTGTAATATAACTTCTGAGGAAGTAATGCAACTAAAAAAAATTAAGGAACTATTTACAAAACATAATACCAACTACAGAATAGTGGTATCTCCAATTTATACCCAAATACCATTAGAACAGCAACAGTTAAATTTACTTAATGAAATTTTTGAAGAAAAATATGTATCCGATTTTTCTGGTAAAAACAAATTCACAGAACCTACTAGTAATTATTATGAAGAAAGTCACTACAAGCCCTATGTAGCCAATGAAATAATGGAGGTTATATACAACGTGGAATAAACATAACTACAAACTAAACAATCTTGTCTACTATTATTTTGAACTTAAACACTACAAAACCTTCAATTAAATTACACGGATGTACTAATTATTTATCATCAAAACACAAAAAAGCTACTACTCACCTTTTCTTTGATCAATGAAACAAAGGAACCTATGTCAAAAAATATGATGTGCATAATAACAACATTGTAGTTTTCTCTTATCGTATACCTACCATGCAAAAAAAAGCATGTCCCAAAGTTTGCATTTAGATTAAACGATAATTAGTATCTTGCTACACTTATTTAAACTAATTTACTTTCAAATGAAAAAAACAACTTTATTACTTATCTTTTTAACTGCACTTACAGTTATTCTATCTTGTCAAACCGATGACGACATTGTTATTATTCCTGATTTTTCAGTTAATGTAACTGCATATAGTACCGATTCAGCAAGTATCACTTGGACAGCATTAAGCGGTAGTACTCACTACAATGTTTATTTAGATCAAGTGTTACAAGAAGAATTTGTAACTGACCTAAATTACTCTTTTAGCAATCTAAACAACAATACTTTATACACAGGAAGAGTTGATGCCGTAAGTGAAAATGGCGATATAGAATCAGTTAACTTTCAATTTACTACACTAGACCTAAATAATCAATCTTTACCTAGTGACTTTAATGTATCCATCAAACATTTAGGACATATTTCTACTACTATACAATGGACAAATTCTACCGTTCCAAATGGTGATCCTATTACTTATAGTGTTTATTTAGAAGGTTCTTTAATCGAGTCTAATTTAACAACATTAGAATATTATATACCTAGTTTACAAGCAAACACAAGTTATAATGGTACAGTAAGAGCATACAATAATAATGTATATACTGAATCTGCTTTTAGTTTCACAACAGTACCTTCAAATGTGTTTGATGGAAGAGCAACTTTAAAAACACAACAAGAAGTTGACGATTTTGTAGCCAACCACTATACAGAAATCACTGACTGGTTAATTATAGGTACAACGACTGTTACCTCAGACATTACTGATATTGGAGGATTACAAACTTTAGTTAACGTCACTGGTTCATTATTTGTTGCTGAAAATCCTGTTTTAGAAACTTCACATGGCTTGCAAAACATTACTAATAACCTTAACGCAATTGCCATAGCTAATAACGATTTGTTAAATAATCTTATTGGATTCTCAGGTATTTCTGTTCTTGATAGCTATATCAATATTGTTAACAATCCTGAAATAACTACACTTGATCAATTTTCTGGAATGAATAGTGGTGTATTAAATGTAAATGTTGAACTAACAAATAATGACAAATTAGTAGATATTGATGGATTAAGTCAATTAGAGCTTTTTTCTGTGTACATCAGAGACCATGCTCTTTTAGAAAATATTGATTTAATCACTAGTGCTGATAGTAATACTCTTGGTCAATTATATATTTTAAACAATGAAATATTATATGATTTCTCCCCTTTAAGTAACATTACATTAGTAAAAGGAGATTTAACCATCGGTTATAGTAACTTGACTAATTTAGACGACTTAAGCAATTTAAATAGGACATTTGGAGATGTGAATATCTGGTATAACGACGCTTTAGTAGATTTATGCGGACTACAAAATATTGTCCAAAATGACAACATTGACGGAGTCTACAATATTCATGATAATGCATTTAATCCTACTTTTCAAAATGTTTTAGGTGGTAATTGTGCTCAATAAATAAAGTTAAATACTAATAAACCGTAATAAAAACATCTCTTTTTATTACGGTTTACTTTTTTATAAAATGTTATTAGTTAACATTATTTTAATGTAAACATTCTTCAATTAAATTATACGAATGTACGGTAGGTTCAATGTCAAAATCAAACCATTCTTGTAAATCTAGTTCAAAGCCTACTCCATTCAAATAGTTGTGTAAGGCTAAATTTAATCCTGTTTTATACTTGGTGTGATCAGCTCCTTTTGAATCGTTATGCCACAAATCGTTTTGAGAAAATCCTTCAAAAGCAGGCCCTGTAATTTCAATATCAAACTCATCAGGATTTACTCCTATCGGACTATGAACAGTGGCTGTAAACTGATGCCAAAAAGCAGATTGTATGCAATTGTTCTCAAACAACTGGCGTACCACTTCTAGCGAGTCTATCGTTTCTTGATCGGTTTGCGTAGGAAATCCATACATTAAATAGGCATGTACCATAACACCATGTTGTGCAAATGCATTGGTTACCTTCGCTACTTGACCAATATCAACCCCTTTTTTCATTTTTTTAAGTAATCTATCAGAAGCTACTTCCAATCCGCCAGTTACTGCAATACACCCTGATTTCGCTAACAATTCACATAATTCTACATTAAATGTTTTTTCAAAACGGATGTTTGTCCACCAAGTAATATATACGCGTTTTTCAATGAGATTTTCTGCTAATGCCCTAAGCATTTTTGGTGGTGCGGCTTCATCTACAAAATGAAATCCGGTTGTTCCGGTTTCTGCTACTATTTTTTGAATTTTTGCTACTAAATCATCAGCAGTCGTATTCTGATAATTTCCAATATAATCCAAATTCACATCGCAAAAAGTACATTGTTTCCAATAACACCCATGAGAAATAGTGAGTTTATTCCACTTCCCATCACTCCATAAACGATGCATAGGATTCATGACATCTAAAAAAGATAAATACTTATCATGCGGTAAACCTACATAACTAGGTGCCGGTAAATTTTTATGATGAAAAATAGTATTCGGTAGCTTGTTCTTATAAACTACTCTACTGTTTTCCAAAATATAGGTGCGCTCTAACTCACTTTCATCTATTGTGCCAGACAAGTATTCTGTAATACGCAATAAGGGCGCTTCTCCATCATCTAAAGTTATAAAATCTACATAATTGAATACTCTGGTGTCTTCCAGACTTCTTAACTCTGTATTGCAATACCCTCCTCCAAAAGCTATTTTAATTTTTGAATAGTTCTTTTTGATAAACTGCGCACAACGCAAAGCAGCAAACAAATTCCCTGGAAAAGGAATAGAGAAGCATACTAATTTAGGTTGATGAATTTCCAGTTTTTCTTCTAATAATTCTAACAACTCCTTTTCTATAACGGTTGGATCATATTGTAAGAATTCTTCTATTCCGTTAAAACTACTTGCTGAAGTTGCTATTTGCTCCGCATAACGTGTAAAGGAGAAAAACTCATCCACATTAGCCTGAATAAAATCGCCTAATTCTTCAATAAATATGGTAGCGTAATGTTTCGCTTTATCTAGTATTCCTAAATTACCAAAAGCCCAACTTAAGTCTTCTTCAATATTTAAAGCACGATGTGCCTGAGGTAAAAACCCACTGTGTAATATTTGATACGCTTGAGTGACTTCCTGGTGTTGTAAATAACTTATGACAGTTTCCACCTTATGAATATACTCCTCACGTTGTTGCCACACTAAAGGGTATTCATAACTTTTATGATTATCCGCTTCAAGGAATACAGTACTGACAAAATCTGCTGTAAACACTTTTGAGAATAGCTCAATACTCAAATCACATTGCTCCACCAACACTCCTTTTTCATCCAGAAAACCTTTTAAATAAGCCGTTGCCGGATACGGTGTATTCAGTTGTGTAAACGGTGGAGTGATTAAAAGTGCTTTTATTGCCATTTGATTTTGTATGAGCTATATTTTATTGACTGCAAATATACTGCTTATAGAATTCATGTGTAAATAAGATCCCAAAACAAAAAAAGACCAGCTTCCCAGCTAGTCTTCTACCTTAATATATATTAATCCCACCAGTGGGTTTTATTCCTCAAAGATTACCTCGACAAAAAACGGAATTAATTCATGTTTCCTGTATTTACTCCACGAAGTTGATTTTTCAGAAAAACATATAAGTCATTTATTTAATTATTAATTTCTTTGCAACCATTACACCATCATTATACTCAAAGCGCACTAAATAAGTTCCTGTGGCTACACTTACTGGAATTGTTACTTCATTTCCTTTTGTATACTCCTTTTTCTGTGCCAGAACCTCTTGCCCTAAAGTATTATATAAGGTAATATTTTTAGCAGAAAATAATGCCCTATTATTTATCTGTACACTTTTTATTGATGCATTGTAAAACACGACTAACTCATCTGAATCTATTATTTCATCTTCTAATGCTAATACTTCTGATATTTTAAATACTATTGAATACCTATCGGAAAAAGTTCCCGTTTCAATAGTAAAAGCTACTGCTCCTTCTCTTAAGTCACTGTATAGATTTTCTTGTTTATCCACAAAATAAATTTCAATTTCTGGATCAATTCCTTGTAACTCCTCGATAGAAAAATATCCTGTTCCTTCGGTGACTGATTTAACATATAAAGGAATTTCTAAATCTTCCGTTATTTCTCCAATGGTTTGAATCACATACGTATCATCAGCTAAACTCCAAGAAATATCAGTAGGGTTTACATCTAATAACTTAGCGTCATAACCAAAATTCACTTCTAGAGTTGTCCCTTCTTTTATAGCTAACAATAATTGTCTTTGCGGTCCATCAGGCAAAGTCACATTAAAATACATTCTATTTATATCAGCTCTAGGTGGAGATACATTACTGTCAGTATTAGTTGTAGTTTCACTAGCACGTGTAAATACTGAATTACCCCCCGATTCCTTTTGAAATACACGTTGCCCATTATTAAATGTAACTGTTCCGCCTTCTCCACCTTCTACAAAAAACCCTTGTCCAACTGGTATATACCTCTTTGGTAATACCGAACCTGTTCCGTTTGAAGACACCATAGGATCTGGTATTTCTATTGTTGCTCCTGAAAGATTATATGTTGCATATCCTCCATGATATTCTGCCAAAACATGGCTGTTGTTTGTAGCAAAGTGTTCCCAAAAATACAAAGCTCCTGTAGTTACTCCAGCTTCAATTACATCACCATCTTCATCAATTACTCCTATGTTATCTAAAATAAACTGATCAGCATCTAATGCACTTGGATACGGATTTCCTAGTAATGAAGTATTTGTTGCTGTTATTGCATGACTGATATCTCCGTTATTTGGTTTCCCTACAAATGTATAATTTTGAGTGTTAGAAGTACTTCCTGACCCCGACCCTTTCATAGTATATCCTAAGCCTATTTTTACATCTTGAGTTTGATTTACTTGTTGCCATGATCCATAATCTTCTACCTGATTATCAAACGTAAACAACCAATAACTACTTAAAGTAATTGGTGTTGTTGGCGCTCCATCATAACCAGACACCCAAGTAATATTTTGTGGATTATTCGCATCAGTACCGTCACGTAATACTTCATCTATTGAGAAAGTATTTAAATTTATTATAATTTTTATGGTTACGTCTTAAAAAGACGAAATTTGTAAGGATACTTTTGGGAAGTATGTTTTGTTTTGATTGTTACGCAATCAGTCGGTTATTAACTACTCTTTTTGGGATTGAGTACTTTTTTTGAGGAAGTAATTAGGTGCAAATACCTGATTAACAAATAAATACAAGAAGTTTTTCAATACCTGTTACCCATCTTAATCAAGTTTTCTACATACATACATACATACATACATACATACATACATACATACATACATACATACATACATACATACATACATACATACCTTTTATTTAGATTAAATGTATCTTTATCTAAAACATCTCAAATTTGACAAAAAAGACTTTTCAGATATTAAACTAAAAACAATAAAAAAAGCTCATTTGAAGAAACAAATGAGCTTTTTTACTTTATAAAAGAAACACTCTAATGGAGCATTTCCCATAGTTTATCTTTTAATTGCATGATTCCTTGTTGTGCGACTGAAGATATAAACATATATGGTACTCCTAGTTTTTCGTCTAATTCTATCTTCATTTCTGCTTCTAACTCATCATCCAACATATCAGCTTTAGAAATAGCTATAAAACGATCCTTATCTAACATTTCCGGATTATACACCTTCAATTCGTTCAATAGTATTTCATATTGTTTCACGATATCATCCGCATCGGCAGGAATTAAGAATAACAAGGTAGAATTACGTTCAATATGACGTAAAAAATAATGCCCTAATCCTTTTCCTTCAGAAGCTCCTTCAATAATCCCAGGAATGTCTGCCATTACGAAAGATTGAAAGTCACGATACTCTACAATTCCTAAATTAGGTTTTAGTGTTGTAAACTCGTAATTCGCTATTTTTGGTTTTGCCGAAGTTATTACAGACAATAAAGTTGATTTTCCTGCATTTGGGAAGCCTACTAAACCGACATCTGCTAATAACTTCATTTCTAAAGTTACATTCTTTTCTTCACCTTCTAAACCTGGTTGTGCATATCGAGGTGTTTGATTGGTTGACGTTTTAAAATGCCAGTTACCTCTACCTCCTTTACCTCCTTTACAAAGAATTACTTCTTCGTTATTCTGGGTGATTTCAAATAATACTTCTTCCGTTTCGGTATCTTTTACTACAGTTCCTAAAGGTACATCTAAATAAATGTCTGCTCCATCAGCACCAGTACTTCTACTCTTACTTCCATGAGCCCCTTGTAAAGCTTTATGGTGGCGTCTGAATTTAAAGTGAATTAAGGTCCAGTAATTTTCATTACCTCTAAGTATTATATGGCCACCACGACCACCGTCACCTCCGTCAGGACCTCCTTTTTCAATATACTTTTCTCTATGTAAATGCATAGACCCTTTTCCTCCTTTACCAGAAGTTACGTGTAACTTTACATAATCAACAAAATTTCCTTCAGTCATTATATTTCCTTGAAAAAGGGAATCTTATTAAAAAGAGTTCCCTTTTGTTTAATACTTTTATTATATGTAATGTGTTTCAGTTTTACCTGATTATGCATCTACATTTAACGAATCAATCACAACACTCAAACGTCCAGTAATATCTTCAATGCTTCCTATTCCATTTACAGAATGAAACTTCTCTTGAGCGGTATAAAAATCAATTAACGGAGCCGTTTTTTCATTATACTCGTCAAATCTATTTCTAATTTTTGATTCATCTTGATCATCTGCTCTTCCAGAAACTTTACCTCTTTCTAACAAACGTTCTATTAAAACTTCATCATTAGCCTCCAAAGCCACTGTACCTGAAAGCTCCATGTTTTTAGATTCTAAAAATGTGTCTAAAGCTTTTGCTTGAGCAGTTGTACGAGGAAAACCATCGAATATAAATCCGTTAGCATCCGTGTTTTTTTCTACTTCTGCTTGCAACATATCAATCGTAACAGAATCTGGAACCAATTGCCCCTCATGAATGAATGATTTTGCTAACTTCCCTAATTCAGTGTCATTTTTCATATTAAAACGAAAAACATCTCCTGTTGAAATATGCACTAAATTATACTTGGTTTTTAAAAAATCTGCTTGTGTACCTTTTCCTGCTCCAGGTTTTCCGAATAAAACAATGTTAGTCATGTGTTGTGTGTTTTTTATTTGATAAACTTCTGGTAAATTTCTTCCTAATCCATTATAGTCTAATCCATAGCCCACAATAAACTTATTTGGAATTTCAATACCTATATAATCTATTTTTAAATCTTTTCTATACGCTTCTGGTTTGTAGAATAAGGTTGCAATTCGCAAATCCTTTGCACCTTTATCTTCGAATATATCATAAATTGATTCTAAGGTATTTCCTGTATCAATAATGTCTTCTAGTATTATTACTGTTCTTCCTGAAACATCTTCACTCAAGCCAATAAGATGTTTTATATCCTCAGTTGACTCTACTCCTTCATATGATGCTAATTTCACAAAACTCACTTCACATGGCTTTGGATATTTTTTTACAAAATCACTAACCATCATAAATGAGCCGTTTAGCACACCTATAAATACTGGAATTTCATCTCCTAAGTCAGCGGCCATTTTAACCGCTATTTTATCTAATGCAGTATCTATCTCTTTTGCTGAGATAAAAGACTTAAAACATTTGTCGTGAAGTTTGATTTGCATAAACTAAATTTGAAAGACGCAAAGATACTCAATTGGTTAACGATTTCTATTCTTTTGATTGGCATTTTTAGAAGCACATTGAATATTTAATGTATTTTTGTACCAACAACACAATAACTGAACTAAATGAAGGCTTACTTTTCTTCTAATTTTAAATTAGGTATTCTTGGTGGTGGACAACTAGGAAGAATGCTACTTAGAGAAACTAATAAATTTGATATTCAAACCTATGTGGTTGACCCATCAAATGACGCTCCTTGTAAAAAATATGCTAATCATTTTGAACAAGGTGGTTTACTTGATTTTGATACTGTCTATAACTTCGGAAAAAAAGTAGATGTACTTACTTTTGAAATAGAAAGTGTCAATATTGAGGCTCTCCAAAAACTAGAAAATGAAGGGATCATTGTTTATCCTTCAAGCAAGACTTTGAGTATCATTCAAAATAAAGCAACTCAAAAATTGTTTTATACGGACAATGACATTCCAACTGCTCCATTTTCAAGATTTGCCTTTACTTCAGAAATTAATGATGCAATAAACAATGGGGGATTACAATTGCCTTTTGTTTGGAAAGTAGCACAGTTTGGTTATGATGGTAATGGCGTAAAAGTTATTCGTAAAGCGGATGATTTAATTGGTTTACCAAATACGGAGTGTATTGCTGAAGAAATGGTGCCGTTTAAAAATGAATTGGCTGTAATTGTGTGCAGAAACCCATCTGGAGAAACACGTAATTATCCTGTGGTAGAAATGGAATTTCATCCGGAAGCAAATCAGGTAGAATATGTTATTTGCCCTGCAAGAATTTCTGATGAAGTTGCACAAAAAGCAATAGATATCGCCTTAAAAGTATCTGAAAAAATAAACCATGTTGGTCTATTAGCGGTAGAATTATTCCAAACTCAAGAAGATGACATCCTTGTAAACGAAGTTGCTCCAAGGCCTCATAATTCTGGTCATCAAACTATTGAAGCTTCATATACCTCTCAATTCGAACAACATATCCGTGCTATTTTAGATTTGCCTTTAGGTAATCCTGAAAATAAAGCAGCTGGGATTATGGTAAACTTAGTTGGTGCTGAAGGACACACTGGTGACGTATTTTATGAAAACATGAATACTATTTTAGCAATGGATGGGGTTACACCCCACATATATGGAAAGAAAGAAACTAGACCTTTTCGTAAAATGGGACATGTTACTATTGTAAATAACGATATTAATATTGCAAGAAAAATTGCTCAAGAAGTAAAAGAGACTATTAAAGTTATTAGCAAATAAATTTAGTAACAATAAACACATATACATGCCACAAGTAGGAATTATAATGGGAAGTACAAGTGACCTTCCAATCATGCAACAAGCAATAGATATTTTAGCAGGTTTTGATATTGAAG
>Ga0209292_1002248_pt1 | contig 22347 bp, 20 predicted proteins | sample GOMGulsemesocosm_2_FD_184634 | JGI IMG/M metagenome (GOLD analysis project Ga0209292, IMG submission 184634) | Methane-oxidizing microbial communities from mesocosms in the Gulf of Mexico - GOM9C Gulf of Mexico (SPAdes) (version 2) | ecosystem: Environmental > Aquatic > Marine > Cold seeps... | reverse complement strand
ACTGAAATGGTCACCACAGGCGCAATATTACATGGCAAAGGTGATTACCTTTCTTATAATAATGCTGAACACCCATTAGTTTTACAGTTGGGCGGTAGTGATGTTAAAGCGATGACTGAGTGCGCTGAAATTGCTGAACAGCATGGCTATGATGAAATTAACATTAATGTTGGCTGCCCGTCTGACAGAGTGCAAAATGGTCGTTTTGGCGCTTGTCTAATGGCAGAGCCTAACTTAGTTGCTGATTGTGTTAATGAAATGCAAGCAGCCACTAAGGTGCCTGTTACGGTAAAGTCCCGTATTGGTATTGATGATTTAGATAGTTATGAATTCTTACACACTTTTATTGAGCAAGTGGCACAAGCGGGTTGTCAGCATTTTATTATTCATGCCCGTAAGGCGTGGTTAAGTGGCTTAAGCCCTAAACAAAATCGTGATATTCCGCCACTTGATTACGCGCGTGTCTACCAAATAAAACAAGATTTTTCTGCGTTAGAGATATCCATTAATGGTGGTATTAAAACCTTCGACGAAGCTAATAATCACCTACAGCACATTGATGGTGTGATGATTGGCCGTGAAATCTATAATAGTCCATACATGTTGTCTGAAGCTGATAAGCAAATTTATGGTGTTGAAAAAGAGGTTATTTCTCGACAGCAGGTTATTAATTCAATGGCTGATTATGTTGATGCTTATGTCAGCTCGACACTTGAGCAGGGCAATGCTTACCGTAACCCTCGAGCTTGGCACATATTACGACATATGCTAGGTCTGTGTAATGGTTTAGCGGGTGCTCGTCAATTTCGTCGTTACTTGAGTGAATCTGCCAGAGAAGATGGTGCCAATGGTAATACCTTAAAACAAGCTTTTGCTAAAGTAACGGCTCTTAACGAGTCAGTTTAAGTGAAAAGTCTCGATTTAGGGAATGTTTGCCTTTAAATCGGGAAACTCAAGCTTTAGCGGTTTATTAGCTTATGTTAATAAATGACTATTTTGTTACATAAATTACTAAAAAGTAGTTGTTTAAACCAATCCCATTACATTGTTTCATAACTAAACTAGATCTTATACATTATATTAAAAATTAAATTCAATAATATCAGTACGTTAATTTATTTCTAAAACTATGGCACAACCTTTGTAATAGTTATTGCAACTTATTACTAAAGCTTAATTTATGAAGCTTTAGTTTAATAGATTTAGCTCAGCAGCGTTAAACGAGCTAATCTTTTGCAATATAACTAAAAGGAACATTTCATGTTAACTTCTGCTTCTTTATTCGCTTTAATGATGATGCCAGCTATTTCTATGCTAATTGTATCGTTACTGGTTAGTTTCTTTGAACAGAAAACTGCTTAACTAATGTTATCAGTGGCTGAAAGTCATTAAGGTTACTAATAGTCCAATTTCAATCATACTTCGCTTTAACCATACTTCATTTTCCGGCATACCCGTTCTTCCTTCGAATAGTTAAATCTTCTTTATCCATCATCATATTCTGTGTAGTCCTATAGCTCACTCAAGCTCCTTGTACTTGAGAATTTACACACATTTAAATTTGAACCATTAATTAATCTGATTTGTATAAGCTCTGATATTTGAAATTAATAGAGTGTGGTGCTATTTGCGTCATACCCGTTATATCGAACATTAAATAACTGAGCCTTTGTATATTATTCACACTGATTATTGATGTGGTCAATTTGACTACTGCTATGGTTAATTCTACTACTTTATCGTGTGACATATTATGTCTAGAAAAGGGCTGTTTAATGTTGGCTTCTGTTATTTTCTTTAAAATCAATAAAATAAGAAAAGTTTAATAATTGGCACAGCACTTGTAATAGTTAAATCACAAACGATAACAACTGAAACGTTGTAGTGACTTTAACAAATTTATTAAACAAGTACCCAAGAAGGAATTTCAAAATGAATACTTTAAACCGTAAAAATATCAGTGTTGCCTTATTAATAACTATCAGTGCTTTTTTTAGCTTTAATACACATGCAGCTGAAACGGCGCACATTGAAAGCTCAATTAGTGAGTTGGTTATAGCGCAAGGAAAGCAGATGATGAGCGAGTTAAGTGAGCAACTGCAACAATCAATTAAGGCTGAATTAAGTAGCTTTACTATCGATTTTTCTTTTGCAGATTCTATCGCTTGGATAAACGCTGAGCAAAAAGCACCAACTAGTATCGAAAGTGAAAACAGTAAAGTTGAAAGTAATCAAAGAATACAAAATACATCATTGTAATATCAGGAGAGAAGTCATGGGATTATTCACACGTTTTACCGATATTGTTAATGCAAATTTAAACAGCATGCTTGATAAAGCAGAACACCCAGAGAAAATGATCCGATTGATCATTCAAGAAATGGAAGAGACGTTAGTAGAGGTTAGGGCAACGGCGGCTAAAAATATTGCCGAGCAAAAGTCTCATACTCGTCGAGTTAAATCTGCGAAGGAGAGTATAGAGTATTGGCACAGTAGAGCCGAGTTAGCAGTAACTAAAAATAGGGAAGATCTTGCTAAGTCAGCGCTAACGCAAAAGCATAAATACCAAGGTGAATGGGAGTTACTCAAGCAAGAAGGTGGGCAATTAACTGAATTTTTAGCCCAAGTGCAAGATGATGCAGCACGTATTCAAGATAAGTTATCTGAAGCAAAGCGTCGCCAAGCTGCACTTATTCTTCGCCAAGAGTCTGCACAAGTGCGATTAAAGGTGCGTGAACAAGCAGCTATTTATAATATTGAAGAAGCGATGAGTAAATTTGAACGCTATCAGCAGAAAATAGATCGAGTTGAAGCGCAAGTTGAAGCTTATGATTTAATGCAAAGTACAGCTCAAAACCCTAGTTTGTCAGCTCAGTTTGCTGAATTAGAAAAAGATGGCACGGTAGAGCAAGAGTTAGCTGAAATGAAGAAGAAGCTAGTGGCGGCGTAGTGACTACAAGATTATTATTACAGCAATGCTTGGCAAGTTTTAATGGCCTGCTTAGCATTATAATAGTGAAGTGAGTAAGGAATAAAACAATGTTATATGAACGAGAGTATTCATCAAACAGAGCAGTGAAGAGAAGATTGTCTAAAGATGGTTTACATAAAAAATTATCAGGAGTTTGTGCGGGGATCGCAAAATACTATGATTATCCGCGACTTGTCATTAGAGTTGCCGCTATTACAGCATTAATTATGTTACCCGTTGCTACGGGTGTGGCTTATGTTGTCGCTAGTATGTTATTGCCAGAAAATAAATATCGTTAATGAATCAAGTTTAACAAAGCTTAATTTAATTGATATTAGTTATTAGGAGAGAAAAATGTCATTTTTCAAATCATTGTTATTAGCTATTTTTGCTACGTTATTTTTAACTTATGCGCTAGGTACTAGCTTTTTAGAGCTACTTGATATTAATGTTTATATGGATGGTGAATTAATTGAACCCTTAACAGCGATAGGAGTATCAGCAGTGGCAACCGTTATTCTGATGTTAATTGCCTTAGCAATAGTATTAAGTGTATTTGGCTCGTTTATTTTTATTAGCTTACTAGTCATAGGAGCAGTAGCTATGGTGGCAATTGGTGTTTTTTGGCCAGTACTGTTAATTGCTGTCGTGATTTGGTTGGTAACTCGCGATAAGGTTAGTACTAAAGAAAAAGAACAATACAGTTAGTCATTTTAGTTGAAGGTTATATAAGGCTGAGTATAAAGTCTCATCAGAATTGAAATACATAATATTATTTAAGGCATTCTTTTTATCAATACGATTAAGAATAATAGTAAAAACGCCCTGTTTTTCTTTAGTTATAATTAAGTCAGTCATTTTGTTACTTTACGAAGAGTGATAAAGTTAAACCTTAAGGGTTCTTAAAAATGGAAGTATAGCCAGAGATGAAAAGCAGCCATTTATATTTATTATTATTACTATTTTGTACTTGTTCTTTTTTCGGAGTCGCCAATGAGCTATCGTATGAAAATACTAGACAAGAGCAACAACTATTAATTTCAGTAGAAGGTGCTTATATACGCAGTTCAATACCGGGAACTACTATTAGTTCCTCGTATATGATCATTGAAAATAAAGGTGAAAAAACAGTGACTTTACTGGGCGCTAACAGTAAAATTTCACCGCGTATCGAAATTCATCAGCATAGTATGTATGATGGTATGATGCGTATGCGTCAGTTAGAGTCAATTGACATCAAGGCTAAGCAGCGCATTATTTTGCAGCCATCAGGTTTACATTTAATGTTATTTGATGTTAAAAAACCCCTAAAAGCACAGCAAAAAGTCGAGCTAACCTTAAATTTTTCTAATGAAACATCGGTAACAATACAGGTGCCTGTTTATAGCCCATTGCAGGAAAAAAGAGCGCAGAAAGCTGACGCTCACGTTGCGATACAACATATGCATCATCATTAGGGTGTTACTAGGAGTAAAAAATGAAAATGAATTTCTCAGCAAAAACCATAGGCTTTACCGTTACTGGTGTTTTTATGCTTTTTTATCTTGTTGGTATTTATTGGAGTAAAGATGTTGCTCCCATTGATGTTGAACATGAAGTAACTACCGCAGCTACCGCTGATAATGTAGCACCCGTAATCGGATATACCACCACAACTGTATTAATTAAAGTGGCAGAAAGTATTTTAAATAAACCCGGAGGTTATATATCTAACGATGCTTTACCACCAGGGGTTTTCTTAGACAATATGCCCGCGTGGGAATTTGGTGTGCTAGAAATGGTGCGTGATATGGCATTAGTTATACGTAAAGACTTTAGTCGCTCTCAATCACAATCATTAGAAAATAAACATATAAAAAAGGCGCAGCCTAAGTTTAATATTGATAATAAAAGCTGGGCAATGCCAAGCGCTGAGTCTGAATATAGAAAAGCGATTGATAGCTTGTATAGCTATAGAAATGCACTAGTCGGCATTAGTAAAGCTAAAAATGATAGCGCCCAGTTTTACGCCCGCGCTGATAACTTAACAGCATATTTTGATGAAGTACAAAAACGTTTAGGTAGTTATTCACAACGTTTAAGCGCAAGTGTTGGTACCGATAAAATAAATACTGATTTAGCTGGTGATAGCGTGGCTAAGCAATCTTCTTCCCAAGCGTCTCATGCACAGTTAAGAACTAGTTGGTGGCAGCTTGATAATGTTTTTCATGAATCACGAGGTGCAGCATGGGCTTTATTGTATTTTTTAAAAGCAATAGAAATTGATTTTGATAGTGTATTAGAAAACAAAAACGCTAAGATCAGCTTACAACAAATAATACGTGAATTAGAAGCTAGCCAACAGACACTATGGAGTCCTATGGTTCTCAATGGTGATGGTTTTGGTGTTTTAGCTAACCATTCTTTAGTTATGGCGAATTACATTTCTCGCGCCAATGCGGCATTAATTGATTTAAATGAACTACTAAGAAAAGGGTAATAAAATTACAATGAATAAAACAATAATTGCTGCGGGTATAGCAACACTGTTAACTGCAAGTGTTCAAGCTGATACCTTGTTAGGGCTTTATATTGGTGGACAAATATGGGTAAGCCAAGCAGATGGAACTTTTGGTGAAGGAGATGATACTCAAGCAGCGTTTGATTTTAATGATGAAAATCAAAGTAATTTCTTCGTTGCCCTAGAACATCCAATTCCATTAATTCCTAATATTAAAATTGCTTCGACAACATTAGATACTGTTGGTGGTGCAAGTATTTCTGGTAGTTTTACGTTCGAAGGAGAAACTTATACTGACAAGACAGAAATAGATACAACCTTTGATGCTAGTTATGTTGATTATACGTTTTATTATGAGTTGTTTGATAATGACTTGTTAACCTTTGATTTTGGTCTTACCGCTCGTGATTTTGATAGCCAAATTAAAGTTATTGGTGACATTGATGGTACAGAAACAAGCAGTGATCTTTCTGTGTCCGGTTTTATCCCTTTAGTCTATGTTAGTACCGTTATTGGTTTGCCTTATACCGGCTTTAATGTTTTTGCTGAAGCAAACTTCTTATCCTATGATGACAATTCTGTATATGACTATCAAATAGGTGTTAGTTATGAGTTACTCGATAACTTAGCGGTCGATTTGGATCTAACATTAGGTTATCGTGCTGTTAAATTAGAGCTAAATGATATCGATGATTTGTATTCAGATTTAACTTTTGATGGTGTATTTGCTGGTGCAATAGTACATTTTTAAGCTGGGTGAAACTAAGCGCTAAAATTTAGATATTTTAAACAGATCCCTGATAGGTTAAATACCGTTAGGGATTTTTTATTTATGTAGCTAGCTTAAATTTTAATCGCCCGTTGATAGCGTTGATATAATATATCAACTCGCTCAACATAGACTTTAGTTTCTGTAAAAGGAGGTATGCCTGAATACCTTTTTACTGCACCTTCTCCTGCATTATAAGCGGCAGCGGCTAAACGATTATTCCCCTGATATACTTTTAGTAAATGCGCTAAATGCTTTACACCACCATAAATATTTTGCTTAGCAATAAATGGATTTTTTACGCCAAGTGCTTGAGCTGTTGTCGGCATTAATTGCATTAACCCTAGTGCCCCCTGTTTAGAGACTGCCTTGGCATTAAAATGAGATTCAGCATGAATAATTGCACGGATAAACGCTGGGTTTACTTTATAAAGGTTTGCAGCCTTTTCTATAACACCATGGTATTGCCTTAAATAGAGTACGGCATTATGCCAATTAACGAGAGAGTCTAATTGGCATGCATAGCAACCAATTCTTACTTGTTCATAGACGGTACTTAGTGGCTGAATATCTGAAAAAGATGGTACACCATTAGCTGACTTGTATTTATAAATTAGCGTTCCTTCTTGACTATAACCTTGGTTACAGTAAAAAATAAAAATTAAAATCAGATATAAAGGAACGTTTTTTACAGTAATAATTGTCAAACTCAGTAGGGTAGGTGTTATGAATAACATAGCTGTTAAGCTTTTTATTGTCTAAGCATTTTTATTACAGTACTCCTTATATTACTTTTTGATATAAAAAATCGTTATCTATTCTTTTTAGTTTTGCGCATTCTTGTTTATCCTTCACTTATAAATCGTTATAGGTGAATATTCTCATGCCACAAGAGCAGCTATCTTTACAGCAAAACTTAAATCATACATCAAGTGCACTTGATGTGAATCAGCTTGCGTTGTTACAGCAAGCCACATCAAGCTATTCATCCTTGCAACTTGCATGGGCCAGTGGTTATCTTGCCGCAAAAAGTGAATCTGGGCAAAGTGTTAAGCTTTCTCCTGCGCTAGCACCTGTAGCGGCTAAAACATTAACTATTTTGTATGCATCTCAAACTGGCAATGCTAAGGGTGTTGCTAGCAAACTCGCTGAAAGCGCAAAAGCTGCAGGTATTAGTGTTGTATTGAAAAATACTGCTGACTATAAAGTAAAATCAATAAAAAATGAAACGCATTTGTTAATTGTAGCTAGTACCAATGGCGAAGGTGAAGCACCTGACGATGCTATTGAGTTTCATGAGTTTTTATTAGGTAAAAAAGCACCTAAATTACCTAACCTAAGCTATAGCGTATTAGCATTAGGTGATAGCAGTTATGAATTTTTCTGCCAAACAGGTAAAGATTTTGACGAGCGCCTAAAAGCATTAGGTGCTAAACAAGTAACACCTCGCATAGATTGTGATGTCGATTACGACACTGATAGTGAAAGCTGGACGTTAAACATTGTTGAAACGTTAAAAGAAGAGCTTATCCAAACAGATGCACCTTTAGCCACCGTTGTTGATTTACCAACAGCAGGAGCAACAAGTCAATACAATAAACAAACCCCTTATGCGGCAGAGTTCTCTTTAAGCCAAAAAATTACTGGTCGTGATTCTGCGAAAGACGTTCGTCATATTGAAATTGACTTAGGTGATTCTGGCTTAACTTATCAAGTCGGTGACGCGTTAGGTGTTTGGTTTGAAAATGATGCTAACTTAGTGGCTGAATTAATTGCTACGTTAAAGCTGACTGGTGAAGAAAAAGTTAAGTTGAAAACCAATGGTGCAAATCAGGTATTCACACTAACTGATGCCTTAACCACACAGTTAGAAATTACACAAACGGCACCTGCATTTGTTGAGTTTTGGGCGAAGATTTCTGGCGATAAAGAGCTTACTGCGATTGCTGCTGATAAAAATTCTGCCAGAGAATACGCCGGCGAGCACCAAATTATCGATGTGGTAAAAGCGGCTAAAACTGAAATTGATCCACAATTTTTTGTTGAAGCACTGCGTAAAATAACGCCTCGTTTATATTCTATTGCATCAGCTCAAGCTGAAGTAGAAGAAGAAGTGCATTTAACTGTTGGTTTAGTTAGTTTTGATGCGAATGGTGAACCTCGTACAGGTGGCGCTTCAAGTTTCTTAGCAAACCGTTTAGAAGAAGGTCAAAAAGTACGTGTTTTTGTTGAACACAATGATAACTTCCGCTTACCTAGTGACAGTAACACTCCTGTTATTATGATTGGCCCAGGTACCGGTGTTGCGCCATTTAGAGCCTTTATGCAACAACGTGAAACAGATGAAGCGAGCGGTGATAACTGGATGTTTTTTGGTGACCAAACTTTCACCCAAGACTTTTTGTACCAAGTTGAATGGCAGAATTATCTTAAATCAGGTTTGTTAACAAAAATGGATGTCGCTTTCTCTCGTGACCAAGCAGAAAAAGTTTACGTACAAGACAGATTAAAAGAACAAGCAAGTGAAGTTTTTGCTTGGCTTGAACGTGGCGCACATTTATATATATGTGGCGATGCTAACCGTATGGCAAAAGATGTTCATCAAACCTTGATTGAAATCATTGCAGAGCACGGAAAATTAACTGCAGAACAAGCAGAAGACTATTTAAAATCACTTAGATCTAATAAGCGTTACCAGAAGGATGTTTACTAATGAGCAACGATTTAACAAAAGTAGAAAACCCTGTATTGATTGTTGAAGGTAAGCAGGCTGATAACGAACGTTTAAAAGCTGAAAGTGACTTTTTACGTGGAACAATCGCAGATGATTTACAAGACAGAATGACTGGTGGCTTTACCAGCGATAATTTTCAATTAATTCGTACTCATGGTATGTACCAACAAGATGACCGTGATATTCGTGCAGAACGTCAGAAGCAAAAGCTTGAGCCATTACACAATGTAATGCTTAGAGCACGCTTACCTGGCGGCATTATTAGCACTGATCAATGGTTAGCGATTGATAAGTTTGCCGATGATTACACTTCTTATGGCAGCATACGTTTAACTACACGTCAAACGTTTCAGTTTCACGGTGTATTAAAGCCAAATATTAAACTGATGCATCAAACACTTAACAGTGTTGGTTTAGATTCAATTGCAACAGCGGGTGATGTTAACCGTAACGTACTTTGTACGTCTAACCCTGTTGAGTCAGAGTTACACCAAGAAGCTTACGAATGGGCGACTAAAATCAGTGAGCATTTATTACCAAAAACTCGTGCATACGCTGAAATTTGGTTAGATGAAGAACGTGTTGAAACTACTGAAGGTGAAGAAGTTGAACCAATTTTAGGTAGCAACTACTTACCTCGTAAATTTAAAACAACGGTGGTTATTCCGCCAAACAACGATATTGATGTTCATGCAAATGACTTAAACTTTGTTGCTATTAGTGAAGATGGTAAATTAGTTGGTTTTAACGTACTTGTTGGTGGCGGTTTAGCCATGACACATGGTGATACTGCTACTTACCCACGTTGTGCTGATGACTTTGGTTTTATTGCTAAAGAGCACGTGTTAGATGTTGCCGCTGCTGTTGTAACTACGCAACGTGATTGGGGTAACCGTGTTAACCGTAAGAATGCTAAAACCAAATATACATTAGATAGAGTTGGCGCTGATGCATTCAGAGCTGAAGTAGAACGTAGAGCGGATGTAAAGTTTTCTGACTCTCGTTCATACGAATTTACTCACCGTGGTGATAGCTTCGGTTGGGTTGCAGGGATCGATGGTAAAGAGCATTTAACTTTATTCATTGAAAACGGCAGAATCCTTGATTTTAATGGCAAAGCATTAAAAACAGGTATGTTAGAAATCGCTAAAATTCACAAAGGCGACTTCCGTTTAACAGCTAATCAAAACTTAATCGTTGCTGGTGTTTCACCTGAAGATAAAGCGACAATTGAAAAGCTAGCGCGTGATCACGGCTTGATTAACGATGGTGTCTCAAATCAACGTAAAAACTCAATGGCTTGTGTTGCTTTTCCCACCTGTCCATTAGCGATGGCTGAAGCGGAGCGTTATTTGCCACAATTAGTAGATGATGTTGAAGCAATTTTAACTAAAAATGATCTAGCTGATGAAAGTATTATTCTTCGCGTAACAGGCTGTCCTAATGGCTGTGGCCGAGCAATGTTGGCTGAAATTGGCTTAGTGGGTAAAGGTCCTAGTAAATACAATATGTATCTAGGTAGTGATTTAGCTGGTTCGCGTGTACCTAAGCTTTATAAAGAAAATGTTAATGAAGCTGACATATTAGCTGAAATTGATACGTTAACTGCTCGTTGGTCTGCAGAGCGTAATAAGGCTGAAGCATTTGGTGACTTCGTTGTCCGTGCAGGCATTGTTGATGAAGTTAAAATAAGTGTCAGGGATTTTTATGATGACTAATATACTAGTGCCTACCAAACCAAGTGCTTTGGTAAATAATGGTGCAGTAGCTCCTATAAGTAATCGTTTTCCTGCTTCTTTACCTAAACCTTGGTTAGCGCAGTGGAATGAAGATTTAGAGAATAAGACTCCTCTTGCGCGTATAGAATGGACGATGGAAAACCTGCCAAGTCAGTTTGTATTGTCTTCTAGCTTTGGTATTCAGTCAGCTGTTATGTTGCATATGATGACGCAAGTAGATCCTAATATTCCAGTATTAATAACTGATACGGGACATTTATTTCCAGAGACTTATCGTTTTATCGAGCAACTAACCGAACGTTTAAATTTAAATTTACACGTGTATAGTGCCGTTGAAAGTGCCGCTTGGCAATTAGCTAAATATGGCGAACAATGGGCACAAGATGACGAAGCGTTAAAGCAGTACAATAGAAAAAATAAAGTTGAACCGCTAGAGCGTGGTTTATCTGAGTTAAATTGTGGTACTTGGTTTTCTGGTGTGCGTCGTCAGCAATCTGATCATAGACAAGGCTTGTCAGTGGTTAGTATATTGCGTGGTCGTTTTAAAGTGCATCCAATTATTGATTGGCATAATAGAGATGTTCATCAGTATTTAACTAAGCATAACTTGCCTTATCATCCGTTATGGGATGAAGGTTATGTTTCTGTTGGTGATGTTCATAGTACTAAACCATTAACTTTAGGTATGGATGAAAGTGAAACGCGCTTTGGTCCAGGTCAACGAGAATGTGGTTTGCATACGGACGGTGATGGGATATAAATTTAGTTAATCTTTAACAGTAATGAGTAACGAATAATATACTTTTTTGTACTCATTACTCGCTTGAGCTTATCTCAAAATGATGACTTAGTTGCTGTTTCAGCATAGTTAAAAAATCATCGTCAGGCTTATCGCTGATCAAATGAGCTAACTCGGTGCCTATCGGAGTAAACTTATAAAACTCTAAGGTAATCTTTGGCTTTTTACCATTCAATTTTAGCGGTAAACCATTGTAAGTAAAGTTGAGAGAGTCACCACTTGCCATCATATTAGATTCACTTTCTTGTTGATAAAGTAAATGATTTTCAGCTAATGATAATATGTCCGCATAATTCAAACCAAAGTGACTTAAATTAATATGTTTTTGCCTATCTTTATTAAAAATATTGAATAGGCCTGGTTGTTGATAGACACCTGAAATTATACGTATATTTTGTTTGCTTTGATCTTTTACTGCTAAAGAACATGCCTTCGCAAAGAGTTTTGCATCAACAATACTCATGTCACGAAACACTTTTAATGCTTTGAGTGAATACGAACCAGGGCGATATAATTCCCCCGCTAATATTTTGGCCCATAAATCTTGCATGGTTTTATTACTAACATCTTCTGCTAAGGTAATATAGCGATTAAACCAATCTAAATCCGTTCTTTTATTAATTGATTTACTCGCACAATAAGAAAAAGTTTTTTCCATAATTGTTTCAATATTTTTTTGTTTACGCAAGTTTGCCAATCGTTCACGCTTTGTGCTTCGATCTTCTATAGGCATTTGTTTTTCAATCGGAAGTACTGCCGCTTCTAAGCCAAATTGTTGAGTTATTTTGAAAAATTGCTCATGTGCTGGGGAATCAGTCGATTGCTTTTTTTGATCGACATTTTCAAGGGGAAGGTTGCTATTGTTTTCATTGGATTCGTCGATCACAATAACTGAAGTCTTACCTGTTTTCATTTTTCCTTCCCTATACTTGAGAATTGACACGATTTTCAATTAATAACAAAATAAATTATTATTTTGTTATTAGCAGCTTACCTCTATAACCATAGCAAATTGTAAAAAATAATTGTATGGATTTATTGAATAAAGTCAAAAGGGCTTTTAGTATGTGAGGAAAGGAAGATTTTTTTCTTAAAAGAAAAACGTAAAAAAGTAGCATTAAGGTATAGTTAAGTTATAGTTATGTTAATAAGTTGCCTTAATCATAAATAGTTTTAAGGGATTTATTTAAATTATCGTTAATAGTCGTTTAATTACTTGAGGGCAGTATGCAAGCATCAGAAAATTCACACGATGACTTCTTATTTATCGATGATAGTGATGAAGATGAGATTCTAGATGGTCGCGGTGGAGAAGCCTGGCAAGTTCTTATCGTTGACGATGATCCAGAGATTCACTCCGTTACCCAGTTAGCACTATCGGATTTAATTGTACTAGGTCGCCGCCTAGAATATCTCCACGCTTACTCAGGGCAAGATGCTTGTAAATTAATTGAAGAAAACGATGATATTGTTCTGGTACTGCTTGATGTGGTAATGGAAACTGATGATGCAGGTTTAAATGTTGTTAAACATATTCGTGAAAAATTGCAACGACAAGATATTCGTATCGTATTAAGAACAGGCCAACCTGGTTATGCTCCTGAAGAAAGTGTTATTAAAGAGTATGATATTAATGATTACAAAACTAAAACAGAGCTCACCCGTCGGAAATTAGTTACTACCGTATATGCCGCTATTCGCTCTTACCAACAAATTTATACTGTTACGGAAAGTCGTCAGGGATTAGAAAAAATTGTTACTGGATCTTCTGGCTTACTCGAACTTCACTCTATTCCTGAATATACGCTAGGTGCTTTAAAACAGTTAGCACAATTACTAGATCAAAGCATCGATTGTTTATTTTGCGCGCGAGGTCAGGGCATTATTGAAAATGCTAATGATTTAAGTTTTTATATAATCGCGCAACAAGGGTTTTCTTCTATTTTAGAAAAGCAAAAATTAGAAAGCTTAAAAAATGAACAAGTCAATCAGCAAGTTAAAACATGTTTTACTCAGAAAACCCACCAATATTTAGACAATTCGCTTTGCTTATATTTAGCAAAGGGTAGTTATCGGGCGGTAATTTATCTTACTTTAGCAGAGCCACTTAGTGATGTGCAAAAGCAATTACTAGAGGTGTTTTTAACTGGCGTCGCTATAGGCTATGAAAATGTACATCTATTTCAAAAGCTTAACAATGCAGCTTATAAAGATTGGTTAACAAGTTTACCTAACCGATTGGCGTTTGTTCGGTTGCTGGATACGTTTGCCAAAAATGATTGTGAAAATGATGTTGCAGCACTTATTGATTTAAACCATTTTAGCGATGTAAATGATGCACTAGGACAAGATGTTGGTAATCAACTTTTATCTGCTGTTGCTCAACGTTTACAAAGTTTAAGTTGTAATTGTAAAGTGGCTCGTGTTGGTGCTGATGTTTTTGGTCTTATTGGCTCTGCTGATTGTATATCGGCTGATACATTGCTTGCCTTATTTGAAGAACCTTTTACCGCGGGTGAACAAAAACTCCCTATTAATGCTTGTTTTGGTTTTTGTACTAAAGAGCATGCCAACATCAGCGGTGTTAAAGTGTTAAATCGAATTAATATCGCTTTAAATCTAGCCAAGAAAAAGCGCTTAGAGCATTTTGCTTATTATAATCCTGATTTGGAAGATGAAACGCAATGGCGTTTGAATATGATCAGGCAATTACGTACTGACTTTGCCGATGATCGACTTGAGTTATGGTATCAACCTCAGCTATCGTTAAACTCAGGTAAAGTTATTGGTGCGGAAGCTTTGCTTCGTTGGCGAACGATAGATGGGAATTTTATTTCTCCCGCAGTATTTATTCCATTAGCTGAATACTCAGGACTAATCATTGAAATTGGTGATTGGGTTGTTAATCAAGCGTGTGCCCAGATCAAGTCGTTAAAAGAGAAAAACTTCTACGGTATAACTATCTCAGTGAATGTATCTATTCCACAATTTAGACGTGGTAATTTTGTTGATACAGTACTGAACGCTATTGAAACCCATCAAATAAAACCTAGTCGATTGGAATTAGAAATAACTGAAAACATTTTGATGGATGATCCACAAGTGATTATTGATGCTTTAGAAAAATTAAAATCCTATGGTATTAGTATTGCACTTGATGACTTTGGCACGGGTTTTTCTTCATTGAGTTACTTACAAAAATTACCCTTAGATCGCCTGAAAGTAGATCGTACCTTTGTTACCAATATAGCAAAAGAAGGCGAGTCAGTTATTGCTGAAACTATTATTGATTTAGGGAAAAAAATGAACCTTAAAGTGATTGCTGAAGGGATTGAAGAAATAGAACAGCAAGAGCGTTTAATCGAGCTAGGTTGTGATGAAGTTCAAGGCTTCTATTATGCGAAACCAATGCCTGAAGATAAGTTTTTAGATTTCCTAGAGAATAATAGTGCTAAGTGTTAGTTGAAATAGTAACGAATTAGATAAACTTAGTGTTATTTATTCGTTATTTATTTTTCAACTTACCCACGCCAAATTACCCACGTCAATAAAGTTATAAATTAAAAACTATATATCAAACCGACATTAGCACCGACAGACTTCCAATCAATACCGTTAAATTGTGTTGTTAGTGTAGTATCATCAGAAAGAAATTTTTTATCGACACCATTGTTATGAGCCTGCCAATCTTGATAGCTAATTGATAGGTTTAAAGCTAGTTGTGTGTCCAATTTAAATTCTGCTTCAATATCACCAATTAAACCATAACCATCCGCTTTTTGAGTAAAACTTTCTGGGTGCGAAAAATCTCCTCTCAAATTCCAATCTGCAGTTGAGCCATACTTTACATAATGATACTCAAGCTTTAGGCTCAGTGAAAATGAATCAGTGAAGTTAAATTTACTTGTTAAACCCAGCCATGGACCAAACCACGTGGCATCATAAGTCGCATTTAAACTGGGAAAAGCCCCTAAAGGAACTTGAAATTCAAGAAAATCAGCAGCAAGAGTTTGATTACCATCTGTTGCTTTTAAATTTTGCGAATAATAACTTAGGCCTATTTGAGGTTGTAATTCTATGCTTGGATAAGGAGATTTTTGGTTAAAAGGAAAGGTCCAGTTATAACCAGTAGCAACTGATATGTCTAATACAGAGCCTTCATCGCTACTATTATTTGAACGAGAAAATTCGAAGGTTCTATCATCACCTAAATAGTCCGAATCTTGATTTTCACCGCTATAAATACTACCAAATAGAAGGTTTAAATCAATAAGCCAATTAGACTCAAATATAAATGTTGTACCTGTGCTAACGGTTGCTATTTTAATGTCTTTCCAAGTCAGCTCAGAGAGTATATTAGGTGTTCCTTCTGGTCCTGCAATTGACCATTGAAGATCATCTTGTCGATAACCTACTTTGAGGTAACTTTCAGATTTCACATAAGATAAAGCTAGCTCGTCTTTCTCTGGAGTGTTTTTGTTAGTATAACGCTTAGCGACAACGGCATTATTTTTCATTTCAGGTGAGCTATCAAATACATGCATCTTAAGAAGAGGGGCTTGAGTCTTTTGGTTTATTGGCGCTTGTTTTTGTTGTTCAAAGACATGCATTTCAAGTAGGGGCACTTTAGAAACTTGGTTAGCGGGTTCCTTTTGCTCTTCTTGTTCGAAAACATGTATTTTTAACGGTGGTGCAGACCAAGTAACAGGGCTTAGTAAAAGCAATGGCACTAACACTTTTACTTGAGTATTGTTATTTACCATTAGCAAGTGACTCTTCAAATGACGAGGTTGATATTAAATACATGTAGGTTCTGTCACTTGTGTTTCCGTTTGACGCTAACTGACTATTTTCTATTGACGAGGCAAGCCAGCGGCCAGTGATACGTTGATGATCAACAGTCACAGATTGTGATGAGCTATTAATAACCTCAACCACGCTAACGAACAGGTTACCTCGTTGCCAGCTTGCAATAGCATTTACATCGAAATCAGCATTGTTAAATAACTCATTTATGTTTAAATTATTATATCTAACAGCTTGATAGTCCTTATTTCTTACTCGTTCAAGCGTAGGAATACGCACCATTTCAGCAGCATATTGACTCATGTTCATGTATAGCTGCTGTTTATTAATTTGTGGTGACTGTGCAATAGGTTTTGAAATAGCTTTTGTTATCGGTGTTTTTTTACCAATGAACTTATTATCAAATTCTGCAACATCAGGGTGATTACGATTTAGGTCTTGATAAAAGCGGTTATCAATTTTTCGTATTTGTTCACTTTCATCCGATCGCATAAGAATTCTTGGCGTAATTAATAAAATAGTTTCAGTTTCTTGCTCATTCTCAACGGTGCTTTTGAAGATATTACCTAAAATAGGGATCTCAGATAAAATTGGCACCTTTTGAACATGGCTTGATTTTTTATTTCTAATTAAGCCACCAACAGCGACAGTTAAGTTGTTTTTTGCTACGACAGTACCGGTAAGTCGGGAAGAGTTAACTGTATCGACCGGTAAATTTAAAACCCCTCCTTTGCCATCTGTAATAGGAAGGGTTGCCCCTCCTTGTTTGATCTCGGAACTCTCTTGTTCAAGTGCCAATGTTACTGTGTTATCAGCATTGATTTTAGGCACAATACGTAAAGTAATACCTATTTCTTGTAACTCAGTCTCAGTTTCAATATAGGCAGGCGAAATAATATCACCATCTTCTCTTGTTGCAGGGTTAAAGGTAAAACCCCGTACAAGTAAGCTTTCTTCCCCGATAAATAACTCAGCTTGGCGATGATTCGATGCCAGCACCATGGGGTTAGACAACACCTTGATACGTTGATTCTTTTCTAAAAATTCAATATTGGCACGTAAACGATTATTCAAAAATTCATACATGACAGAGCCTGAGTTAGGCAGGGCATTATTGCCAAGTCTTATTGGACGAATAGACTGATTACCGCCACTCGGTTGTAATTCAAAATTAAATATAGAGCTAAAGTCTTCACCTAATGTAATACTTATTATTTTCATTTCCAGCATCACTTGCGGTACAGCAATATCCATTTTATTAACTAAATGATCAATTGACTTCAGTACATTTTTATCGTCAGTTCGAACTATAATCATGCTGTGTTCATTATTAACTGTGATGTAGATAGGTTGAGCTTGAGCACTAAATTGCTGTATCGCTTGATTATTAAGAGCGGTGGAGCCGGAAATTCGTTGTGATAACTGTTCAAATTGATCAACAGTTAATTCGCTGGTATTAAAGGAATTGTTATTTGAACTACCGCGTGAATTATTAGCGCTAGACGAGCGGTTATTGTTATTATTTGTTGAACGTGAGTTTCTAACATTGCCAGACGAGCGGCTTGAATTACCACCACTACTGCGCGATGAGCTACTTGCCCCGCCTTCTACTTGCTCGCCTAGTGATAAAATAACACGATCACCGTACAGATCTTCAATAGACTGGGCAATAATTCTCACATTGGCATTTCTTACCTTAAATATTTCAATATGCTCACTTTCACGAATTACTAAATCTTTGGCATACTCTTCACGTGTCATTAAGCGATAAGTATTGGTGTCTTCATCAAAACGAAACCATAAATCGGTTATTCGGCTGATTGATTTTAAGGCATTTTCAACCGTAATGTTTCTCAAATGAATGGTGACTTTTTTCTTTGTTGCAGATGGTGTGGCAATAATGTTACTGCTCGATAATTCAGACAGCGTTCGTACGACATCAATCAACTTAGTATCAGTAAACTCTATCTCTTTAACAATTGTAGTTGCCATAACCGCTTGAGAGAGTATTAATAAACATAAGGTTTTAGTTATAAAATGCATTAGTTTCATGTGTAGTAATTACCTTTGAACTCGAATTGAACCGAGCATTCCCGCTTCTACAGTGACACTAAAGCGGGTGATCTTAGTGATACGGATAGCACTATTAGGGGTCGAAGGGTCAATATTGATTTCATCGCCCTCATGAATGATATAAGTTCGATTACCATCGACTTCAAGCAAGGCAACAGGGTTATCATCACTTTTGCCTATGTAACCACGTAAACGCATTTTGGGTAAATTAGCATTAGAAGTAGAACGCATAAATCCGTAACCGTCAGCACCAGAGGCACTGCCTTTGATCGACATAGTGTCAAACATTAAAGAACTAGGCGTAAAAGGGTCGCGTATAGATTGAATCGCTTCATATTGCTGCTGAGCGTTTAGTCTTTTATTTATTTGTGTAGAATTAACTTTTAGAGGTACTAAGCTTGTTAAGCCAATAATAATAAATAGTCTAGAAAGTAATTTTTTATCTGATAAAGCGTTCATTTATCCACCTACCAATGAAAATAAAGCTTGGAAAAAAGCGTAGTAAACAAAGCCCACCATTACGCCAATAAATAAGATCATTACTGGTTCAATCAATGCGGTCATACGTTTAATCGCATTCTCAAGAAGTTGCTCATAATAAATGCCCATTTCTTTTAAAATGTTATCAAGGCTACCTGTGCGTTCACCCACGGCGATCATCTGTGTTACTAAAACAGGTATTCTTGGATGTTGCAGACTAGTTGCCATATCTTTACCTGTTAATACTTTTTCTGCGGCATGATACATCTTGTCTGCAAACACTCGATTAGCCAATAATTTACCGGTCACTTTTAATGATTGATATACCGTGACACCACTGGCTAGTAGGGTTGATAAAGACCAGGTAATTTGCCCCATAGAACCTATCGTCAGCATAGGGCCAACAACAGGAATGCGTAACAAAACATAGTCAATGGCCAGTCGGCCCCGTTTAGTTTGATAAGTTAGTAATACCAGTACAATGAATGCAATTGCCGCAGCGATAATCACCAAACCGTTTGCTCTAATATAATCAGACATATTAATTAACGTTTGGGTGGAAGGGGGGAGTGCTTTGCCTTGGCCAAGTAAAAACTCAGCAAACTTAGGAATAATTTTTATCACCATAAAAGCAGCTACGCCAATGGCCGACAGCACCACAATAGAAGGGTAGATCATGGCATTGAACATTTGGGCACGCAGTACAGTTTTCTTATCTAAGTGAGTGGCTAACCGCTCCATAATGGCGTCTAAGTCACCGGTATTTTCACCAGCGATCATTAGGTTAATTGCCATATCAGGAAACACATCAGGGTGTTTTTTCATTGCCGCAGATAATGAGTGCCCTGATTTAATATCGTTTAACATTAGCTTTGAAGTTAACCTCAAGCGAGCACTAGATATTTGGGCATTAGTTAGTTCTAAAGATTCAGTTACAGGTAAACCTGCCCGTAACATAAAAGCCATTTGCCTAAAAAAGAAAATAAGTGATGATTGCGATACGCTGCGTTGTGAAGCTAACCAATCAGAAAAGTTCTCTTGGCCAGCAAAGCCACCTTGGCCTCGGGCTGGCTTAATTTCTAAAACACGTAAGTTTCTGTCTCGTAATGCTTGCATCGCATCATTGACATCAGTTGCTTGCTGTTTACCGGATATTTCATTACCAGCAGATGTTAATACAATGTAGGAAAATAAAGGCATGGTTATTCCTCTACTACATGATGTGTTTTAACAATCGTTACACCATGTACCTCAGCAAGCGTTGTCATACCCTTTAGTACTTTTTGGCTGCCGTCTTCCCACATAAACTTCAAATTATCGCCAGCCGCTTGTTCTAGCGCTTCTTCGCTGCAGCCTTGAGATACTAATCGTGCGAAGCCTTCATCAAACCACAATGTTTCAAATAAGCCTAAGCGACCTTTAAAGCCAGTACCTTGGCAACTTGCACAGCCAACAGGTTCAAATAAGGTAACTGCTTTATTGTTACTGCCAAGTTCGCTTAATTCAGCTTCTGTTGCAGGTCGTTCTTTTTTGCAGGTGTCGCACAAACGCCTGACAAGACGTTGCGCAATTACTGCTGTCATGGTGGAGCCAATTAAAAAAGCTTCACAGCCAATATCAATTAATCGGGTTACTGCGCTAACTGCATTATTGGTATGTAAGGTTGAAAAAACTAAATGGCCAGTCATAGCGGCTTTTACCGATACATCTGCGGTTTCATGATCGCGAATTTCACCTACCATTAATACGTCTGGATCATGTCTGAGCAATGAACGTAATGCATCAGCAAAATTTATTTTTAAACCGGTTTGTATTTGTGATACGCCTGGCATCACATATTCAATTGGGTTTTCAACCGTCATAATGTTGATATCAGGTGTGTTGATTTCCTGTAAGGCAGCACACAAGGTGGTTGATTTACCACTTCCTGTTGGGCCGGTTAGTAAAATCATGCCGTATGGCTTTTTAATTGCCTGCCTAAATTGCTCAAGATCACTGTCTAACATGCCTAAAGCCGATAAAGTAATGCCACCCGATTGCTGGCCTAGCAAACGCAGCGTAATTCGTTCACCAAATTGTGTTGGCGCTGTCGCTACGCGTATATTAAATTCACTATTAATTGGCGCAGCTAGTTTATAACTGCAACCACCATCTTGGGGTTGGCGCTGCTCAGCAATATCTAAATTTGCCAGCACTTTAATTCTAGAAATTAAGCCCGCAGCTATTGTTAAATTCGCTTCTATTGGGTAATCACGTAACTTACCATCAACGCGTAACCTGACTCTTAAGCCTTCTTCTTCGGTAATAAAATGAATATCTGACGCTTTATTTAAAAATGCCTCTTTGATTATTTCATCAAGTAGATTAACTAAATCAACCTCATCCGCTTCATTCCCGTTCTCTTCTGGGTTTGCGTTACGGTTAAATTGTTGCTTAACCAGTAAGCTTAAGGTTTTTATATCCGTCATTGCCAGCGGTAAAACGTGGCCTAACAAGCGTTGAATTGAATCAATTGAAGCACGTTCAGCAGGGTCTGAAACAACTAAAAATGTTTCTCCCGCTTGGTTAACAGGAATAATAAGTTTTCGTTTAACCAAACTGGCAGGTAATTTTTTAATTAAGCCTTCGTCAATAGTAAAAGAAGTAGGCTCTAGAAAGGATAATTGATTTTTTTCAGCTACCGCGCGGTGCAAGGTGGAAATGGGTAAACGATAATGTGCCAACACATGCTCTATAACAGAGCAACGTTGACGGCGTGCGCTAGCCTTAAGCTTATCGATTATGGCTGCTTCAATAAGGCCAGAGTGAAGACCAGCCTCAAGTAGTTTCTCGTCAGTAATCGCCATAATTTACGCGCTCCTCTTGAAAATGCATGATGCAATGGGCATTAGCAACGCCGTTAGGTAAGGCAGGTAAGGCATTGCTGTAAGGGCGTGGCGTTCTCTTATTGAAATAATAATCATCTTACAAAGCCAACACTAATTCAGCCTTTAAGGCTTGTGCATAACCGCGTAACGGGGTGATTGATTGTTTTTCAATTTTCATTCTTATCACCGTTACCTGCCAAGGTAAATTATCTAGCTCTTGAATAAACTCGCGTATCCTACGGTATTGTCCAACTAGCTCAATTCGCTGTAATGGTCGGTGATACAGGGTGTTAGGGGCCATTCTATCTAACCAACTATAAGTGGCTGGTAAGGCGATATTTTTATTTTCTTCATTAGCATTGGCCGTTTTTTGATTTTTCTTCTTTCGTTTTTTTTGCGCAACCATTTTTAAAGCAGGCGCTTTGCCTTCAATGCGCTCATTGGTGGTTATGCGTACTTTAAGATCGCGTGCTAATTGAGAAATTAATACTCTTAATTCTTGAGAATCAAGTGGTGCAAGGCGTTGCTGTACACTGTCTGCCATATCACTAATCAGTGCCATTGCGTGCTCTTGATCATCTAGTTGCGACAACAATTGTTGCGCATCTT
>Ga0209292_1002240_pt1 | contig 22373 bp, 20 predicted proteins | sample GOMGulsemesocosm_2_FD_184634 | JGI IMG/M metagenome (GOLD analysis project Ga0209292, IMG submission 184634) | Methane-oxidizing microbial communities from mesocosms in the Gulf of Mexico - GOM9C Gulf of Mexico (SPAdes) (version 2) | ecosystem: Environmental > Aquatic > Marine > Cold seeps... | reverse complement strand
AAATTTAAGACAGCTTTAGCTGGTCCGAAGGACAAATAGCAAGGACGCTATTTGCAAAGGCGACCCGTTATTTTATCGCTGATCTTAAATGATACATTGTCTATTCAATACCGTATTTGATCCGCGTCCTGCGGAAAATACTAAAAAATCATCCCTGATTTTTTCATTGGCCAATTTATAATTTAAGGCGATAAAGGACGGGAGTAGCCGCGCTTCATCGATCGTCTATTCCTTAATAGGCTGGGATTAAGCGATTAGCTTGCCCTTAATGCAATAAATATTATGCATGCCCGAGGTAAGGACTTAGAAACTGCTGTACTTCCTTGGCGCACACGCCTAACTCCACTGTAACCCCATGGGATTTTAGCAGCTCGATGCCACGGCCATTATTGCGCGGGTCGGGATCAATCATTGCTACCACCACATACTTGATACCGCGATTAATGAGTGTATTAGCGCATGACGGTGTCCGCCCGACAAATGAACATGGTTCTAATGTCACATAAGCAGTGACGCCACTCAAATTACCGCTATAGTTACCGCTATAGTTACCGCTATAGTTACCTAGAGCTTGTGCTTCGGCATGTGCGCCGCCAATGGCTTGGGTAAATCCTTGCGCGACAATGGCGCCCTCTTTTACTAACACGCACCCCACCGGAGGATTAGGCCGGCAAGCAGGTAACGCCTGACGAGATAGTGCGAGCGCCGCCAGCATGAACTTATCATGAAACTTATCAGCCAAGGGACAACTTAGCGGTTAGTTTAAACAGTGCCTGACCGCTGGCCTGATATTTTCGTTCAAACGGCGTAATCGTTGGTGAGGGTTCAAATTGTGCAACTTCCCCCTCCTGACCAGCGACTTGAAGTGCCAGCTTAAACTCGTCAAGATATAAGCGCCAATTGCTGCGCATTTCAAGCTCGCCGCCTAATGCAATAATGCTAGGAAAAACGGCAGCACCATGCCAACGACGCTGCACATGCTTCGCCTTAGGCCAAGGATTGGGATAAAGAATATAATGTTTTTGTGGCAACATTTGGGCCTCAACAGCCAGTCGCCAGAAATCATTTAGATCGGTGCGCAGTAGCATGAAGTTGTCGATGCCGTGCTGCTCGTAGGCTTCATTCTTGTTTAAACGATGCCCCGACTTGTCCATGCCGATAATAAAGTGATCAGGATGTAACTTGGCTAGATTAATGGTGCTATCACCAACGCCACAGCAAGAATCGAAGATAATCGGCTTGCCCAACTGTTCTACCTGTTGTTCAACCTGTTTAAACCCCGCCAACGAGCGCGGGTGAATCGGCTTTTGAAACGGATGACTAAGGTGTTTTTCAACAATCGACACGAGGTGCTCATGCACCCCATCTTGATTCGTTATAATTTCATGGGAATTTGCAAAAGACATAAGCTGCTCTATGAACGTAAACCGATACCACGAGAAACCATCCAATATGCCACGCTATAAAGCACAGCAACGAAGATGAAGATCATCGAGAATGAATAAATAAGTGGGATGTCGCTGGTGCCCAAGAAACCATACCTAAAGGTATTGATCATATAAACAATCGGGTTTATTTTGGAGACGCCCTGCCAAAAATCAGGCAATAAACTCAGCGAGTAAAACACGCCACCTAAATAGGTTAACGGGGTTAACACAAAATTAGGAATAATGCTGATATCATCGAAACTCTTCGCTAAGATGGCATTAATAAGGCCGCCTAAGGCAAATAATGTCGAGGTCAATAACACGCTAATCACCAATACTGCCAGGTTATGTATTTTTAAATCAACAAAAAATAGCGATAACACGGTGACAATCAACCCCACCAAGAGGCCGCGGATCACGCCGCCGCCGACATAACCGGCAATGATGATCCAAGTTGGTACCGGCGCCACCAGCAGTTCTTCGACGTTGTGCTGAAACTTAGAACTGAAAAATGATGAGGCGACATTGGAATACGAATTGGTGATCACCGACATCATGATCAAACCAGGCACGATAAACTCCATATAGCTAAATCCCGACATCTGACCGATACGGCTACCGATCAAGTTACCAAAAATAACAAAATAGAGACTCATGGTCACCGCTGGCGGTACCAAAGTCTGCAACCATATGCGGGTAAAACGGCTGACTTCTTTAGTCAGTAAACTCTTAAATGCGATATAATTTGCTGACATATTAGTCCTTGGCCTCACCGCTAACGAGATGAATAAATAACTCTTCTAAACGATTGGCTTTATTGCGCATGCTTAACACGCTAATCTGTTGCTCGGTCAATTGGCTGAAAATGCCATTGAGCTCACTGCCCCGGATCACGTCAATTTCAAGCGTATGATCATCGATGCGGCGATAAGCATAACCGTCTAAGTTACATTCGGCTGAGTCAAGCGCCAAATCAAAGACGAAAGTTTCGACATTGAGCTTCGCCAACAATGCTTTCATACTGCTATTTTGCACGATAACACCATGATTAATAATGCCAATGTTACGACATAATAGCTCCGCTTCTTCTAGATAATGGGTGGTCAGAATAATCGTCACACCATCTTCATTTAGGTCCTGGAGAAATTGCCACATCGAACGGCGTAGTTCGATATCAACACCGGCAGTTGGCTCGTCAAGGATCAGCAATTTCGGTTGATGCATTAAAGCACGTGCAATCATCAACCGGCGCTTCATACCACCCGATAACTCGCGTGATTTCTCGTTACGTTTACCCCATAACTCCAGCTGAGTCAGATATTTTTCGGCGCGCTCGATAGCCAATTTTTTTGGCACGCCATAATATCCGGCTTGATTCACCACCACCTGCAATACCGTCTCAAACTGATTAAAATTAAACTCTTGTGGCACTAAACCAATATGTTGCTTGGCCAATTCAAGTTCACTATCGATACTGTGACCAAAAACCTCGACACTGCCAGAACTCTTGTTGACTAAGGATGAAATAATGCCAATGGTGGTGGATTTACCCGCACCGTTGGGCCCAAGCAAGGCATAAAAATCTCCCTGCTCGACCGTGAGATTAATCCCTTTTAAGGCCTCAACACCACCTTTATAAGTTTTAGCTAAATTTTTAATGACCAACGCTTTCATGAACTACCTTTTACCAAGTCACCCAATGGCACCTGCTTTAATATGTAAAACTAATATGGCTATTATACCCGATAGCTAATCCATTAAATACAGCGCCAGTCGATTAGCGAATTGGCGACTCTTTTGCTAGGCTTATATTCCCGCCTTTATTTGGAGTTTGATTAATGCAGCACAGTGACATCATTGATTTTTGGTTCAATCAACTCTCTCCACAGCAACATTGGCAAAAGGATCCTGAGTTTGATAAAAAAATTGAGCGTCAGTTTGGCCATGTGCATACCGCTGCCTGTCTCGGTGAATTGGCCCATTGGCGCAAGGAAGCAGAAGGCCGTTTGGCTGAAGTTATTGTGTTAGACCAATTCTCACGTAATATTTATCGTGATAAGGCGCTATCTTTTGCCGCTGATGGGCAGGCGTTGGTGTTGGCGCAGGAGGCTATAGCTGCTGGCATTGATTTAAAACTGCCACCGAGCAAGCGGTGTTTTTTGTATATGCCGTTGATGCATAGTGAATCGTTAATCATTCATAAACAAGCGGCGCAATTGTTCAATCAACCGGGCCTGGAGAATAATTACGACTTTGAAATGGCCCATCTTGCGATCATCGAAAAATTTGGTCGCTATCCCCATCGCAATGAAATATTAGGCCGAGATTCCACTCCCGCCGAGCTCAAGTTTTTGGCGCTACCGGGTTCTCGTTTTTAGCGCCGATTGCCACTGCATGTACGACTTGGGAATGTATGGAAACAATTCCCTGCCATGGCGTGACAATCAGCGATTGATTAGTCCAGTGGAATTACTTTAGCCACGTAAGGCAGGTTACGATAGCGCTCTGCGTAATCGATGCCATAACCCACGACAAACTCATCAGGAATGCTAAAGCCAATCCAATCGACATCAACCTTGACTTCACGGCGCGATGGCTTGTCTAATAAAGTACACAGCGTGAGCGAGCGAGGCTCACGAATAGATAAGATCTCGACGACTTTCGATAAGGTATTCCCGGTATCGATGATATCTTCAACGATAATGACATCTCGGCCCTTGATGTTCTCGGTCAGATCTTTAAGGATCTTAACATCGCGGGTGCTTTCCATGCTCGAACCATAGCTTGACACGGTCATGAAATCCATCGATAGAGGCAGATCAACGGCGCGAGATAAATCGGCTAAGAACACCACCGAGCCACGCAATAATGCGACCATCAACAGATTATCGGAGTCTTTATAACGCGCTTCAATTAGCTTGCCGAGCTCGGCAACCTTAGCGGCGATTTCTTGTTGAGAAATCATCACTTCTGTCGTGTGCTTTATCATAGTAAATCCTAATAGTTGTGAGGAGATTAATTGGCGAAGATCCTAGCGACTAAGCGACTCCTTGGCAATTTACCTAGTGAGAAGTGTGATCGATATCACTCATCCAGGGTAAAACTAATTGCTGCTCAATATTAAGGTGGTCTAAGATCCTCGCCACCATAAAATCAATTATCTGGTGTAGACTCTGCGGCTTGTGATAAAAGCCAGGGGCCAACGGCATCATGGTCACCCCCATTTTTGATAAACCCAGCATATTCTCAAGGTGAATGGTCGAGAGTGGACTCTCGCGCCAGGCAATAATCAACTGCCCACGTTCTTTCAAGATCACATCCGCCGCGCGTTCAATTAAATTGTTGCTGGCACCGTGACGTATAGCCGACAAGGTGCCCATCGAACATGGGCAGATAATCATTTGTTTTGGTGATGAAGACCCGGAAGCAGGTGCCGAGAACCAATCACTGCGTTCGAGTAACACGATTTGCTCGGCCTTGGCATTAAAACGCCCTGATAAAAAATGCTGCGCCTCATTAAGCTCTGTCGGTAACTCAACATCGGCTTCGGTGGCCAACACAATTTTAGCCGCGTCAGAGAACAATAGATAAACCTGACTGTTGGCAGCTATCAGCTGTTGGAGCAGACGCAAGCCATAGGGCGCGCCCGAGGCACCGGTCAATGCCAAGGTTGTTTTACGTGAGAAGTTACTCATTGTTGTTCCTGCTGAAGTTCCTGTTTAAGTTCCTGCTGACTGGCAATACCATCGAGTAATTTTTGATGAATACCACCGAAACCGCCATTACTCATCACTAATAGATGATCGCCGGGCTGCGCTTGCGCCACGATCTGCTCAATCAATTGCTCTAAGTTACATTCGATGATAGTCGGTGGGTTACCACCACTAACCATCGCGCGCATGTCCCAATGTATATCATCGGGTTGATACATGAAAATGGCATCGGCTTCGCTCATTGAGTTAAATAAGGTGTGCTGATGTATCCCCTGTTTCATGGTATTTGAGCGGGGTTCGAGTATCGCGAATATACGCTGTTGGCCGACGTTGGCGCGCAGCCCTTCGAGGGTGGTATGGATAGCGGTTGGATGGTGAGCGAAATCATCATAGACACTAATCTCGTTTACCTTTCCTTTAAACTCAAGCCGCCGCTTGGCGTTTTCAAAGCGAGCTAAGGCGGCGATTGACTTATCTGGTGAAACGCCAATATGACGTGCAGCTGCAATGGCCATCAATGCATTGGCGACATTATGCTTGCCAATTTGTTGCCAATCGACAGTGCCCTGTAGCTGTTGCTTAAAATAGACCTCAAAGCGAGAACCGTCATTAGTCAGCAGTTTAAATGACCAATCACCTTGCTCGCCTAAGCTTTGCTGCTCACTCCAACAGCCCATTTCCAATACTTCATCAATGGCTTTAACGCCTTGCGGCGCGATCACGAGCCCATTGGAGGGAACCATCCGCAATAAATGATGAAATTGACGTTGAATAGCGGCTAAATCGGGAAAAATATCGGCGTGATCATACTCAAGATTATTAATCACTAGGGTACGCGGGCGATAATGGACAAACTTAGAGCGTTTATCGAAAAACGCACTGTCGTATTCATCGGCTTCAACGACAAAAAATGGTGCCTCACCTAATCGCGCCGACACACCGAGACATTGCGGCACGCCGCCAATCAAAAAACCTGGCGCTTGGCCGGTTTGATCTAATATCCATGCGACCATGCTGGCAGTCGTCGTCTTGCCATGGGTGCCCGACAGCGCGATGACCCAACGGTCTTTAAGCAAGTTTTCCAACAACCACTGCGGCCCAGATGTGTAAGCAATGTTGCGATCGAGCATATATTCTACACAGGGGTTGCCTCGGCTCATCGCATTGCCCACCACCACTAAATCTGGTGCGGGATCAAGCTGACTAGGATCATAACCTTCGATGAGTGTAATACCAATCTCTTCGAGCTGGGTACTCATTGGTGGATAAACATTGGCATCACTGCCGGTGACCTTGAACCCAAGCTCACGTGCTAAAATGGCGATGCCGCCCATGAAGGTACCGCAGATACCCAAAATGTGTATATGTTTCATTAAAAATCATTCTTAACCAGTAATTATCACGCATCATAGCATAACGAAAAATAATCATAGACCATAAAAAATGCCATCAACATAGTTGATGGCATTTTAAGTTTGAGCTCGGTTTATCTTAGGGCTTATCCATTGCCCTTAAGCGAAACGAATTCAGGATAGGCATCGACGCCACAATCAGCAATATCCATACCTAAGTATTCTTCCTCTTCGGTAACTCGAATACCAATGGTTTTCTTAATCACTAACCACACTACAAAACTAGCGCCAAATACCCAAGCGAAGATAATAGCAGCGCCGCTCAGTTGACCAACAAATGTTGCGTCGCTATTACTAAATGGCACTAACATCAGGCCAAATAAACCGGCAACACCGTGCACAGATACAGCGCCAACGGGATCATCAAATTTAAGCTTGTCGAGCGCAACAATAGAGAAGACAACGAGGCCACCAGCTAGTAGACCGATAAGCGCTGCCACCGGCAATGACGGTGAGAGTGGATCTGCAGTAATGGCGACTAAGCCAGCCAATGCGCCATTTAGAATCATGGTTAGGTCCGCTTTGCCCCACAGGAATCGACAAACTAACAGTGCACTAATCGCGCCTACAGCCGCAGCGGAGTTAGTATTAACAAATATTTTGGCCACCGCGCCAGCATTCTCAGCATCCGAAATCATCAGTTGCGAGCCGCCGTTAAAGCCAAACCAGCCCATCCATAAAATGAATGTACCCAAGGTAGCCATCGGTAAATTTGAGCCAGGAATAGGATTAATCTGGCCATTTTTACCGTATTTTCCCTGACGAGCACCCAATAACAAAACGCCAGCAACCGCTGCTGCCGCGCCTGCCATATGGACAATACCTGAGCCTGCAAAATCGACAAAGCCTAATTTAGAAACAAAACCACCGCCCCAAGTCCAATAACCCTCGACCGGATAGATAAATCCAGTTAAGACAACTGAAAATAAAAGGAAAGACCAAAGCTTCATGCGTTCAGCCACGGCGCCAGAAACGATCGACATCGCGGTGGCAACAAACACCACCTGAAAGAAGAAGTCAGACTCCAATGCGTGGTCGGCGTCACTCGCTTGTTCGCCAATAAAGCCAGCGATAGTTGGTAACCAGCCACCTTCGGTATTATCGACATACATGATGTTATAGCCCACCAACAGGAACATGGTACAGGCGATTGCATACAAGCAAATGTTCTTGGTTAAAATTTCGGTGGTATTTTTAGAGCGAACTAAGCCTGCTTCTAGCATCGCAAAACCCGCGGCCATCCACATCACCAGCGCACCAGAGATTAAAAAATAAAATGTGTCCAGCGCATATCGCAGCTCGGCGACCGTACTACCTAATGTTGCTAATTGTTCCATCATTTTTCCCCTTACAGTGCTTCTAAATCGGTTTCACCGGTACGAATACGCACCGTTTGCTCTAAATCGGTAACAAATATCTTACCGTCACCAATTTTACCGGTATGCGCCGCACCAACGATGGCGTCGATAATCCGTTCTACTTGCTCTTTCTTGCAGGCAATTTCTATTTTTACCTTGGGCAAGAAATCCACTTGGTATTCTGCACCACGATATAACTCGGTATGCCCTTTTTGACGGCCAAAGCCGCGAATTTCGGAGACAGTTAGCCCTTCAACGCCAATCTGTGAAATAGCACTGCGTACATCATCAAGCTTAAATGGCTTTATAATCGCGTTTATCATCTTCATCGCTTTTATCCCCTAGCGTCATGTTAATGGTGAAATAGATTTGTTTGTACCTGTGCTATTACAAAGCCCGTACCAACTTTGTAAAGGGCTGATTTTTAACACTTTATAGTTTCGACGGAGGGGGTTTGATGTCGTTGTCGCACCAAATTCGTGCGCCGAATCGGTAATAATGAACTGTTTTGGCTCAGGGTCATGACAAAACGGTTAACCAGCAACACAAAAAGGTAACTACTGATAAAACTCGCTTAAATGCGATTAAAATTCACAAAAAGTTAACAAACAGCTTTTAAAATGCCAACACAAATAATAGACTCGAACACAGACAGCCATATGATAAAACTAATAAAACTAAGAAAAGGATAAGTTCCATGGTATATACACGTCGCAAGTTTCTTTCAACCCTAGTGGTCAGTGCCAGTGCCGTCGCACTCGGTGGCATTGCCGGGTGTGGCTCAAGCAGTTCAAAGGATCAGGTAGTTGTACCAACGCCACTGCCGCAGCCAAAACCGACAGGATTACAACCGGGCCAAGTCTACTTCCCCCAATCTTTACTCTCAGGGGATCCAAAACCGAGCAGTGTAATACTCTGGACTCGTGTTGAAGATGCCGACGCTGGTGATATTTCAGTACAACTTCAGGTCGCATTAGACGCTGACTTTACCGATATACGTGTCGATGAAACCCTCACAGCTTATAGTGACAGTGACCATTGCTTGAAAGTACGCGTCACCGATCTTGACCCATATAGCCATTATTACTACCGCTTCGTTTATACTAAAGACGAGGTCCAATATGTCACTAATATCGGTCGCACCAAGACGGCACCACTAAATGATGCCGATGTGCCGGTCAATTTTGCCTTTGTTAGTTGTCAGGATTACATCGGTCGCTATTACAACTCTTACCTGAGCGTTTTAGACAATGACGACTTGGATTTTATTGTTCATCTGGGCGACTATGTATATGAAACCACTGGTGATGCCTCATTCCAATCGACCGACGGTCGTGGCTTTGAGTTTGACGACTTAGCCGGTGCCCAGCAGCTTGGCCAGGGAGATGCCAATTTCTATGCGGCTAAGAGCCTGTCTAATTACCGTCAACTGTATAAGACTTATCGTGGCGATAGCGTATTACAAGAAGTGCATGAAAAGTTCCCGATGATTGCGATATGGGATGATCATGAATTTGCCGATGACAGCTGGCAAGATACCGCCACTTCATTAAGCGGCATTGCTAGTGAGCAAGACCTTACCCGTAAGAAAGACTCAGAACGGGTGTATTTCGAGTATATGCCGATCGATCATGAGCATGCCAACGACAAGGCCTTAAGCTTAGGTCAGGGTGAGTTGGCGATTAGCGAAGATCACTTATTTCCCAATACAAAAATCTATCGCGATTTTAAGTTTGGTCAACATGTCCATCTGTTGATGAGCGATTTTAGAACTCATCGCCCCGACCACCTTATTCCAGAAGACGGATTTCCGGGCACTATCGTGATGGATCAGGCGATTACAGCCATGGTTATCGCTGGCGCGACAGGTTATCCGATCGAAGTCGCTACGGGTATTGTTAAGGCCAAGTTTATGTCGTATATCGACATCGACTTGCCACAATTTCATATCGTTAAAACCGTTTTACTTGATGTCATCGCAGGCTTATACAAGAGCGACTTCATGACTAAGTTGAACTTGAGCGAGGCCGATGCTGGCGCCAAAGGCCTGGCCAAAGCGACCGGCGTGCTCAGTGGTAATCTAGCCATCGACTACCTAAATGAAGTAATTAAACAAATTCCGCAGAGCCTTTTGGACATCTACGGCGTTGAGGCGTTTGAAGATACCGATCTAGAGAAAGGCATTGCCTATTTCACCATGGGCAAGACTTCTCTCTTCTCTGAACTAGGCAGCCGTTATATGGTGGTTAAAGATGTCTTTGATCTTTATGCCGGTTATAAAGCTAGTGTCAACCCAGCCAGCCAAAATGCTTATGGTGATGCACAAATGGCATGGTTAGGGGGCAGCGTCATGACCTCAACCGCCACCTGGAAAATTTTAGGCAGTTCAGTCTCCTTCGCACCAATAATCTTCGATTTGAGTAGCGATCGCATGTCTACTGGCATTGCACCATTAGAGGCGATGTTAGATTCCGATGCAGTACCTGCATTGTTTAAAAACCGCTTCTATGTCAATGTCGATCATTGGGATGGTTTCCCGCAGGCTAAGCAAAAAATCATCAATGAATTACTCAGCCCTGCTGGCGTGATCACGCTCTCTGGCGATGTACATTCGAGTTATGTTACCGAGCATGCCATCAGCCCATTAACCGGCAAACGTAGCTTTGGCTTTACTGCTGCATCGGTCTCTTCTGGCACGCTAGGTAGCTTCATCGATACCGCATTATCGGGACTGGCAGCCAGTGTCGCACCAGAGTCTGCTGAGACTTTTAAAGCGCTTAACCCGTTCTTTAATGCCTTAACCGCAAGCGCTTCAACCCGCGCCGATGTCGCCACCAAACTGACCATGTCAGAATTGTGGAAACATGGTGTTGGGATCGTACGTGCCAGTGGCGATCAGCTAAACGTTGAGCTACATCAAGTACCGGCTGTCGGCGATGTTGAATATGTTAAAGACAGTTTTTATGATGACAGAGCGACCTTCCTTGCGGCTGTAGAAGTGAGCCACTTCACGGTAAAAGACGGTGAGTTGACTGCGCTTTAACCCTGCTATGAGCTAATTGCCACCACGTTTACCCCTAAACGTTGGTGGCAAAGAGCGCTATTTTACAACACGGCCATAGCGAATTAAATGCGAGGGCCAGCACGAAGTAGTAATAAAGTATTAAACATAAAAAATAATTAAACTTTATTGCTAGTCAATCCGTAACTTTCTCGTAACAAAATACTCCATATTTACCAAGCTTTTAGCGTCGCTATCGCGTCTATAGACGGCCAATTAACGAGATAAACCTTGCTGTAAACACTTGAACTTATATTTCAAGGTATTGTTAAAAAAGCAATAATCCCTATAATGCAATTAACCTTTTTGCAGTACCAGCAATCGCTAGATTGATGGGTAAGGATGAATTATGGGCTCTTTTCAGCCAGTCGAATATAATACGATAAAAGTAGGCAGTGCAATCACCCAGTCGATCTATTTAAAGAGTGGTGATTTGCTGTTTAAAAATGGTCGAGTCGTCACCTCACAGCGCCAGAAAAAAGTCTTAATTGCCCAAGGATTCATCAAAATAGAGCCAAGCAAAGCGCCAACCGGAGCCGATAAAAATACGGTTCCCGATTATGCACTTAAGTATTTACCAGCCGTCCCTAGCGACACCGTATTCGATGTAAAAGAGCGTTGGTTAGGCGAGCTTTATCATATCTTTAAACTGTCAAAAGAACCTTTGGTACTTAATTTTAGCTACCAGATTTTAAAGTTAGCCAATGAAATACAATGGGTTTGTGAGTATCACCAGAATGCACTACTAGCGGCATTCCACATCGATAGCTTCAATGATTATGGCCTGTTACACGCTTTGCACTGCGGAATAATAAGCGAGATTATCGCCAAAAATTGCCAGCTAACCCGCGCTCAGCGTCTTTCTATTATCGCTGGCGCTATCACCCATGACTTAGGTATGGCCGAAGAGCAAACGGCGCTACATAAACAAAAGTCGGCGCTAAGCGAAGCGCAGTTACTGGAGTTGGGTAAACATCCCGCAGAAAGCTACAAACGCCTGATTAAATTGGGAATCGATGATAAGGACTGGCTCGATATCGCGCTACATCATCATGAACGTCTCGACGGCACTGGTTATCCGCATAAGCTAGCTGGCGATCATATCCCCTTAGCGGTAAGAATAATGTCTGTCGCCGATACCTATACCGCCCTAGTACGCCCTACGGATAACCGACAAAGTAATTCAGGTAAGAAGGCGCTAACCATTTTATACAAAGAACGCGGCTGCGGCTTAGAAGCAAAGTTGATTGATATTCTAATCAACGTTGTCGGCATCTATCCGATTGGCGCGTTGGTGCATATCGCCAACGGTGAAATTGGCGTAGTCGTCAAATGCGGCAAGAAGGTATCCCAACCGATTGTCTCAGTATTGCTGGGTAGCGATCGCCAAATAATTAGGAGCCGCCGTTTAAGGGACAGTCAAAATGAGTTATTTTCAGTGGAAGATGAAATCCCTCTAACTGATCATCTAGAATTAGTTGAGCACATTCAAAAGCAGTGGAGTGCGGTGGTTTAGTCGTAACCATGCCGTATTTTAGTCACAGCGCTTTGGGGTCATACCTCATACGAAAAATTCCGCTCGTTGAGTATAACTTGTCAACGCGGCTTAGCCACCCGTACTTCACTCTAACAGCCATGTCATACCTCCGTAATATGCATAACTTCAACCGCAAACATTACGGCATCAAGTATGTCACTCCACATCAAAGGCATTCAGGGGTGGCGAACGAAGTACTAGCAAATAGAAAAGAAGTTTATCAGCATGCTAAGGAACAAAAACCTAATCGCTGGAGTAGTCAAAGTTGATAGTGCATAACATAGATCGCGACAGCTAGTTTGGCAAACACCTATACCTGTTCTAGTTTTCTTACATCACTACCTCAGATCTTGATCATAATACAGATAGGCCGGTAAGACGTATATGCAAAAAATAACAAAAGTAAAAAAAGACTTGTGAACAATGTCGGACACTTCATATCCCACTGAATTATTGTAGAATTCATACGCAAGAATAATTACATTTCCCACAAATAAAAATATTATAGAAACCTTCCAAAAAGATGTTTTTGGCAGTATTTTTTTTTCAAACGCATAGCAAAATGCACCTATCATTATTATTATTTCAAATAGAAGAACAAAAAAAGATACCCAACCAGGGTGGGTCGGCGCTATTATATCCGGCATTTTCGCCGCATCATATATCCCTGTAAAAAAAATAACTAGCATTACAGAAAACAAGACTTTCCAACCTAATCGGCCTAAATTCATATTACCACCAGTGCCCAAACATGATGTCATCTGGGTCCTTAGGAAGAAACATCCAGCCTTCTTTGTTTGTGACAAATTTCCTAATAAAATTTTTCCGTTTAACCCCAATCGGTGTGAGTGATGAAAATATACTTAGAAGTTCAACAAACTCTTTCGAATCCCTACCATACTTAACATGAACAAGCCTAAGACTAGGATACATCGCACGATATTGTTTATTGGCTTCTTTTTCATTCTTATAAAACTGCTTATAAATTGTGTCTCCAATGCCATATATAGTATTAAGTGCGCTTCCACGCCGCATAATGCTTGCTAAGTCCATACTTTTCCCCTTAATTCTACCGTGAGCATATAAAAATATAGTAGATTAAAATCAAAAATCAAGGTTTTGTGGCTGGGCAAGCATTTGCAATGTTTCATGGAGTAATAATTGTTCACTCATGGCATTCTCCGATTTGTTTTTTGTCACAATAGATCACCAAATACAGTGACTGTTCCCCTTATTTTTAATTTTTCGATTATCTTTATTTCATTGTTCGCGGGGATTCGTCCGGTCGGGAACAAAAAACCTGACCGTTCATCCCGGCACTTGTTCCCTACAGTGCTCTAATGTGCACATCCATGTGCAAATCGGCAATATGCTCCCAGCATTGCCCTATCTAGCACATCCTTGTGTCTGCATGAACATCGCCGCTCTTTGCCATTGCTGCCAAGGATGGCAGTACTTAGAGTTTGTCTGGAACAAAAACTCTGTGCGCCAAGGATGGCAGTACTTAGATTTTGCCTGGAGCATAAAATCAGCCCTGGCACCGCGGCATTGCCGCCAGGGACGGCGGTACTTAGAGTTTGTCTGGAACTAAAACTCTGTGCGCCAGGGACGGCGGTACTTAGAGTTTGTCTGGAACAAAAACTCTGTGCGCCAAGGACGGCGGTACTTAGGATTTGTCGGGAACAAAAATCCTGACCGTTCATCCGTGAACATAAAAGGGCGATTTGAGTTTAATCAAATCGCCCTTTTTATGTCTGTGTAAGCCGTTGCTAGGCTAGGTTAGTTTAGTTTACCGTGACATTGCTTATATTTCTTACCTGAACCACATGGGCAAGGTTCGTTACGCCCGACTTTATCAGTTTGACGGATAACCGCTTGACCGGATTCAGTTGCCTGTTCAGGCTCGCCGTTGGCATTTGGGTGATCGTAGCTATGCTCGACACTCGCTGCTTCACGACGTTGCTCTTCGATAGCATCGACGTCTTCTGGCGCCTGAACCTGAATCTTGCTCAACAGCACTACAACATCTGTTTTTAGCGATTCTAATAGCTCTTGGAATAGCTCGAACGATTCACGTTTGAATTCTTGCTTGGGATTCTTCTGCGCGTAACCACGTAAATGAATACCCTGACGCAAATGATCCATCGCCGCTAAGTGATCTTTCCACAGACCATCTAGCGTCTGTAGCATTACCGCTTTTTCGAACTGGCGTAACACGTCACTACCAACCATTTCTTCTTTGAGTTGATAAGCTTTCTCGACCACTTCTTGAATCTTTTCACGTAGGTTTTCTTCGTGCAGCCCATCATCTTCTTTAAGCAACTTTGCAATAGGAAGTTCGATCAGGAAGTCTTCGCGCAGACGCTGCTCTAGCCCCTCAACGTCCCATTGCTCTTCCAATGATTGCAATGGAATGTACTGGCTAATGGTTTCTTCAACGACGTCTTTACGGATATTATTAATAGTTTCAGAAACATCAGCTTCATCCATCAACTCGTTACGCTGCTCGTAAATAACCTTACGTTGATCGTTAGCAACATCATCATATTCGAGCAGTTGCTTACGAATATCGAAGTTACGACCTTCCACCTTACGCTGGGCATTTTCAATCGCGCGGTTAACCCATGGATGCTCAATCGCTTCACCATGTTCCATACCGAGCTTTTTCATCATGCCAGTCATACGCTCAGAAGCGAAGATACGCATCAGACTATCTTCCATCGAAAGATAGAAGCGTGATGCACCCGCATCGCCCTGACGTCCCGCACGACCACGTAGCTGGTTGTCGATACGACGAGATTCATGACGCTCAGTACCTAAGATATAAAGACCGCCGGCCGCGAGCACTTTGTCGTGCTCAATTTGCCATGCTGCCTTAATTTCACTAATTTGCTCTGCGCTTGGGTTATCAAGTGCATCAATTTGCACCTGCCAATTACCACCGAGCACGATATCGGTACCTCGACCCGCCATATTAGTGGCAATCGTAACTCGACCTAACTCACCTGCACTGGCGATAATTTGCGCTTCTTGCTGGTGGAATTTAGCATTAAGTACGCTGTGTTCAATATTCTCTTTGTTTAAGAACTCAGACAGGTATTCAGACGACTCAATGGAGATGGTACCAACGAGAGATGGTTGACCACGCTCTTGACACGCTTTGATGTCCTCGATAATCGCTTCATACTTCTCTTGTACCGACATATAAATCAAGTCGGCCATATCATTACGAACCATCGGGCGGTTGGTTGGAATAACAACCGTGTCTAGGCCGTAGATATGTTGAAATTCGAACGCTTCAGTATCTGCAGTACCAGTCATACCTGATAATTTATTGTATAGACGGAAATAGTTTTGGAAGGTAATTGAGGCAAGCGTCTGATTTTCATTTTGAATATCAACTTTCTCTAGCGCTTCAATCGCCTGATGCAGCCCTTCTGACCAACGACGACCTGGCATTGTACGGCCAGTATGCTCATCAACGATGATGATTTCGTCATCTTTAACAATATAATCAACATCACGTTCAAATAGAATATGCGCGCGCAATGCGGCATTAACGTGGTGTAATAAACTGATGTTGGCGGCAGAGAACAATGAATCATTCTCGTCCATTAACTTATGCTGTTGTAATAACTCTTCAACAAAGATTTGGCCTGTCTCGGTCAAATGAACCTGTTTAGCTTTCTCATCAACCGTATAGTGACCGTCACCAGTAAACTCTTCGGTATCTTCTTTGTCTTGCTTTTGCAGCTGTGGAATTATGCCGTCAATTTGACGATATAGTTCCGAGCTATCTTCGGCAGCGCCAGAGATAATCAACGGTGTTCTGGCTTCATCGATAAGAATCGAGTCGACCTCATCGATAATCGCAAAATTTAGTGGACGCTGTACACGCTCTTCCGGCGAAAAGGCCATGTTGTCACGTAGGTAATCGAAACCAAATTCATTGTTGGTGCCGTAAGTGATATCACTCGCATACGCCGCTTGCTTCTCGGATGGCCCCATTCCTGACACGACGATACCAACCGTCATCCCTAAGAATTCAAACAACGGACGATTCCAATTCGCATCACGCGTAGCGAGATAATCATTAACCGTAATAACGTGCACGCCTTCACCGGTTAAGGCATTAAGATAAGCTGGCAATGTTGCGGTTAAGGTTTTACCTTCACCGGTGCGCATTTCAGCGATGCGGCCAGATTGCAATACCATGCCACCAATCATCTGAGCATCAAAGTGACGCATCTCAAAGACGCGCTTGCTCGCTTCGCGGACCACGGCAAATGCTTCAGGAAGGATATCATCGATCGACTTACCTGCCGCTAGTTGCTCTTTAAAGTAGGCGGCTTTTTGTTTCAATTCATCATCAGAAAGCGCTTCGATCTCTTTCTCTAACTCATTAACTAACACAACAACTTTTCGTAGCTTCTTGAGCGTACGATCATTTTTGCTGCCAAATATTGAAGTAAAAATCTTTGTTAACATCTAATTGACCATTTTTTTGATTATTTTTCTGCCTACACCATGTGCAAGCCATATTTTTATTTCCTACCCATTGCATTAACCATTTATTCCTAGCCGTACCGGGAAAAATAGGCCTATCTACCTAATGCAATTGGTATTAAAATTCGCAGCTTATTATTATTGATTTACCGCTGATAAGATAGTCCTAAAACTCGCTAATCAGGAAAAAATTTTAACTACTTAGGTTACTTAGCTTATATGGGGACAGGTATGGGAAAAAACTAGGGGTAGGTGGTAAACTACTTGAAGCTCTTGTCTCAAGTAGTTCATGCTTAACGGTAGATATATTTACGGGGATTAACCTGACGGTCCTTGGCTAACACTTCGTAGTGAACATGCGGGCCGGTAGAACGGCCAGTATTGCCAATCAACGCGATAACTTCTCCTTTGGTCACCACATCACCCAACGCAACCAAAATCTTTTTCGCGTGACCATAACGTGTCTTAAGACCGCCGCCATGATCAATTTCCACCAATAGACCATAACCAGATCGTTCACTAGCCCAACTCACTACACCAGCGCCGGTAGCCATCACGTCACCGCCTTCACTGCCAGCAAAGTCAACGCCTTTATGCATCGCCAGTTTACCGCCAAAGGGATCGTTGCGCATGCCATACTGCGAAGACATCCAGCCACGTTTTATCGGTCGCCCTTCGATACGGCTATCTTCATCGATACTATGATTGAGCATCACCGTTTCTAACACCGCCAACTGGTCCTGTTGCTGCTCAAGGTGTAGCAACACATTGTCCATCTGATTGAGTAATACGCTAAGGGATGATTTTTCAGAAACCTCATGCTGCTCACTAGGACCGCCCACTGCTGGCAGTAATGTAAAGTCAAATTCACTAAACTGCGCGTCTTGCGCCAGTCGTTCACCTAAGGCATCAATACGATTCATCCGGGCAGTCAACGTGCCCATACGCTGCGCTAATAAGCCAAGCTGAAGTTGAGTCCCAGTTTTAAGTTGATTAACCAAGTGCGCCTGTTGTTTTACATTAGCTCGCTTGTCATTGATATTCTTAACCGTCGTATCAGGTATTAACCATTGCTGATACGTGATTAGGGCACAACCTGTTAATAACAACGCCTGAATCACTAAGAAGCCGCCGATACGCTTGGGCGTCAGCGCCACTTGCCAACCTTGGCCAATGCTTTTTTGTTGGTTAGTTGTGTTGTTAGTTGCTACAATCATCTTCATTCTCACTAAAAAATACACGTTGAGGCGATTTATGAATCAACGCCACCGACCTAATACGATTAATACCGTGACCACCGAGTCGGGTAAGCTTGCCAAAATACAGCAAAAGGCTAGTATACTACAAGAAATTAACCGTTTGCTAACAAATGAGTTACTCCCTGGTAGCGATGAATACTGCCGCGTAGCTAATTATCGCCTAGGAATTTTGATCATCGAAGTGACTTCTGGTGTTTGGTCAACTCGGCTAACCCAACTCCGCAGCGAGCTGATGCGCCAGATGCGTCAGGGTATTTTACCATCGTTGGTATCGATTGAAATCAAGGTTAACCCGAGTCTATTTATTCAACCAACAGTCCCTAAACCCAATTCACGAAAAATATCGCCACAGACCGCCGAGCACCTCAATGCGCTGGCCCAGCATTCTCCCCCGGCACTAGCCGAGAAACTACAACGCCTAGCGAAATTGGCTAGGCGTTGAGTTTTATCTAATCATCACAGAGATTTAGGCGTAAGCGGGTTCACCAAAACTAATCGGTGATTTTGCTTCACCTTCATAGGTGATCATCTCAACAGCATGTTGTTGCGCTAACATCTCACGTACCAACAAATTATTAATATGATGGCCGGCTTTATAGGCTCTAAACTCGCCGATAATGCTATGACCGGCTAGGTATAAATCACCTAACGCGTCCAATACTTTATGTTTAACAAACTCGTCGTCGACTCGCAAACCATCAGGATTTAGGATGCGGTACTCATCGAGTACCACAGCATTTTCCATGCTGCCACCGAGGGCAAGGTTATTGGCGCGTAATAATTCGATATCGCGCATAAAGCCAAACGTACGCGCTCTTGAAATTTCGCGCACAAAAGACTCACGAGAGAAATCCATGACCAGATGCTGTTTAGTGTTACTAATTTCTGGATGTGCAAAATCGATGGCGTAGTCGACTTTAAAGCCGTCATAAGGGACAAACTCTGCCCACTTATCACCATCTTCAACACGAATTTTTTGCTTAATACGAATAAATCGTTTGGGCGCATTCTGCTCTTCGATGCCCGCAGATTGCAATAGAAATACAAACGGACTGGCACTGCCATCCATAATAGGGATCTCAGGGGCGTCGACTTCGATAATCGCATTATCGATGCCAAAAGCAGCAAGTGCGGCTGAAATGTGCTCAACTGTTGAGATTTTGTTGCCTGAATCATCGATTAAACAAGTACACAATGTAGTTTCGCGCACCAGCAAACCATCACCAGGGATATCGACACTGGGAGATAAGTCGGTTCGACGATAAATGATGCCAGTATTTGTTGGCGCGGGCTTAATCATCAGGTTAACTTTATTACCCGAATGAAGGCCAACACCTACCGCATTAATTTCTTTCGACAATGTTCTTTGCTTAATCATAATAATTAGCAGCCTTTTTTGGTTCAACATCCACAACGGCGGCATTTTAGCACGAAACGCCCTCGCTTAACAAACGAGCGTTTAACTTTATCCTAAGACAGTGAGCCCACCGACACTTTTCTATTGTTTGGCGCTAATAAAAAATCAACTTACTGCGCCGAGTTAGCACAGCAAGTCATTTAATCATTAGCCTGCGTCCACATCATACGCAGCCAAACTTAAGCCCATATTAATCCGCTTGTTTGCGTAAAAATGCTGGGATATCAAGATATTCAAGTCCACCACTACTGGCAACGGTTCCCTGGCTATTAACCGCTGCTGCCATTGGTTCTTCGTCCATCGCAGAGATTTCACTCTGAATCGGCTGACTTGGCTTTGCCACAATATCTTCCGGCTTAACGAGCTTGATGTCCGGTTGGATTTCAGCGCCAATACCTGTTGCAACAACGGTAACGCGTAGTTCATCAGTCATCTCAGGATCGATCACAGCGCCCACAACCACGGTCGCGTTTTCAGAAGCAAAACCTTTAACTGCGTTACCCACCGTTTCAAATTCATCAATACTGATGTCCATACCAGCGGTGATGTTAACCAGAATACCGCGTGCACCAGCCAAATCGATATCTTCAAGCAACGGGCTTGAAATGGCCAACTCTGCCGCTTCATCGGCGCGGTCTTCACCACGAGCAACACCAGTCCCCATCATTGCCGTCCCCATTTCAGCCATCACCGTTCTCACATCGGCGAAATCCACGTTGATTAAACCAGAACGCGTGATAAGTTCGGCAATACCCTGTACCGCGCCAAGTAATACATCGTTGGCTGCTTCAAAGGCTTGCAACAAGCCTGTGCCTTTACCTAATACTTTAAGCAGCTTATCGTTTGGAATGGTGATCAGTGAATCAACGCTCTCTCTTAACATCGCGATGCCTTGATCGGCATAGTTCAAACGTTTCTTGCCTTCAAAGTTAAACGGTTTAGTAACCACGGCGACGGTTAAAATGCCCATTTCTTTGGCGACTTCAGCGACAATAGGTGCAGCGCCGGTACCAGTACCGCCACCCATGCCCGCAGCAATAAACACCATGTCGGCACCTTGTAATGCTTCGATGATAGCTTCACGATCTTCCAGCGCAGCTTCGCGCCCAACTTGTGGGTTCGCGCCAGCACCGAGTCCTTTGGTGGTTCCTTTACCAATTTGGATAGTTGCTTCAGCCGATGAATTTCTTAGGGCCTGAGCATCGGTATTAGCGACAATAAACTCAACGCCTTTAATTGTTTTAGAGACCATGTGTTCTATCGCGTTGCCGCCACCGCCACCAACACCAATAACTTTAATGACTGCTTCTTCTGAATGCTCTGATACTAATTCAAACATATTTATTCTCCATTACGCATAAACATACGGATTTAAGGCGCTTACCTTAAAATTCGCCTTTAATCCAATTCTTGATGGTGTGAAAAATACTCACACCACTGCTCTCTGTTCTTTCATTGCGCGCATTAGCACGCATCATACTGCCAAACTTTAAAAGACCGACCCCTACCGCATAGCTCGGATCTTGGACATAATCATTGAGCCCCTTCACCGCCATTGGGTTAGCCAAACGCACCGGCATGCCAAAGCAAGCCTCGGCGAAATCAACCGCGCCTTCAATTTTCGCGGTACCACCGGTCAATACAATGCCAGCGGCAATTTTCTCGTCAAAACCAGCACGACGTAATTCGCCCAGTACTAACTCGAATAATTCTTGATATCTCGGCTCTACCACTTCCGCCAACGTATGACGTGACATGGTCCGGGTTGGCCGTCCACCCACCGAGGGTACTTCGATATTATCTTCTTGACTCACCAGCTGGCTTAACGCACAGGCATGCTGAATCTTAATCTGCTCTGCATGGCTCAGTGGCGTTCTAAAGATATGCGCAATATCTGAGGTAACTTGCGCGCCAGCCACCGGAATAACGGCGCTGTGGCGCAATGCGCCATTGGTGTAAACGGCGATATCCATCGTACCGCCGCCGATATCCACCAAACAAACACCGAGATCTTTTTCATCATCGGTTAATACGGCATAACTGGCGGCAATCGCCGAGAAAACCAACTCATCAACCTTTAAACCACAACGCTGAACACATTTTTCGATATTTTTTGCCATATCACTGGCACAAGTAACCATATGCACCTGCGCTTCCATACGCATCCCCGACATACCAATCGGCGATTTAATCCCCTCTTGAACGTCGATCGCATATTCGGTCGGCAGCACATGTAGAATGCGTCGATCATCGGATATTTTTACCGAACGAGCGGTATGAATAACACTGTCGACATCATACTGCGTGACCTCTTCATCGTTAATAGAGACCATGCCTTTCTCGTTCTGGCAGGCGATGTGTTTACCCGAAATACTCAGATTTACCGAGGTCACTTGACAGTCAGCCATCAATTCGGCTTCATCTAACGCTCGTTGCACCGTCTTAACCACTGAATCGAGGTCGTTAACGCCGGCCTTCTCCATGCCTTTTGATACTTGCGATCCGATGCCAACCACACTTAGTTCACCATCAGCTAATATCTCACCGATAATCACCGATACTTTAGATGTGCCAATGTCTAATCCGACAATTAGATCTCTTTCGTTAGCCTTGCTCATTGCTTGCCTTGTCTCCCGGCTCTGTGTTCCAATTTACTGCAAATCCTGAATCGTAACGTAAATCG
>Ga0209292_1002238_pt1 | contig 22411 bp, 21 predicted proteins | sample GOMGulsemesocosm_2_FD_184634 | JGI IMG/M metagenome (GOLD analysis project Ga0209292, IMG submission 184634) | Methane-oxidizing microbial communities from mesocosms in the Gulf of Mexico - GOM9C Gulf of Mexico (SPAdes) (version 2) | ecosystem: Environmental > Aquatic > Marine > Cold seeps... | reverse complement strand
TGCTACAGAGATATAGATGAACTTCTGATAATTGGTGGGGTAATATGGAAAGATGAATCAAACAATTTATATCTAAAGTCGCATAGTGTTTCAGTCCCTAGCGCGTATTGGAAAGTGATTATTAGAAATGATCGTGTAATATCGTGGATTGTTCCTAATTCCAGTAAAGCCAAGCGTAAACGATTAGATGAATACTTAGTTAGCATTAAAGATATAGAACGTATCACGGGTGAATCCATTCCTGTAGCTGACTATCTGAAGCATGATAAGCCTAATCGTTCTTGGCTAGTTCCAAGAGATTGTAATAAAGGATAATTATGTTATTACCAGCAATGAATAAAACGATAAACAATACCAATAATGCTTGTTGTTTTAATGGGCACAATGTTAGGAGATTATGAGAACCGGTCGCAGCAATCTCAAAAGCTCTTTTAACATGAAATTGTCCCTGCACATCAGAAAAATCAACAGAGGAAGTTGCTTCTTCTTTTTCGGGATCAGCTATAAATGATGTTAATGATTTTTGTCCACTGATATGCGCACAAACTTCTAATAAACTACTAGCAGGACAAAACTCAGCTTGCTTAACTAAAGCTGCTTCGGTGGCATTATCACTTGGTAGTATAAGTTTTCTGTTTGCATCTCGACTATGAATGGCTACAGGTAAAGCACCTAAAATAGGTCGTAATGCTCCGCTGAGGGAAAGCTCTCCCACACATTCATATTGATCCAATTGGTTTTTAGGTATTTGATCGGATGCAGCTAAAATGCCTAAGGCAATAGCTAAATCAAATCTACCGCCTTCTTTGGGTAAATCGGCTGGAGCAAGGTTAATAGTAATGCGTTGAATAGGGAATTCAAAGTGTGAATTTATAATAGCTCCACGTACCCTGTCCTTGCTCTCTTTTACTGCTGTTTCTGGTAAACCCACTATACTAAGAGAAGGAAGGCCATTGCTTACATGAACTTCAACAGTGACTAAAGGGGCTTCAATCCCTGAGCGACCTCGGCTATATACAATGGCAAGTGACATATAAAGTTTGGTTTTTAAGTAAGAAGGCATACACCCTTTTAAAAGTGTATTTATGCTACTTGATAGCTTGTGTGTTAGAGGAAAGTATAGTGTTCAATATTGTATACTGCTTTAATGATTTAAAATAAAAAAATTCAGGTAAAAACAGCATATTCTGAAGACAGAGTTGAATCAAGAATAGAGTGTATTATGTGGTATTAATCCCCTTAGTGTTAGAAAGTATTTTTTATAAAAAAATTACGGTATATAAAAATGTCAGCTAAACCGTCTGTACCAATAAGGTCACAAAATTATAAGCTACTGTATGAGCGATCGCCTCTTGGTAGCTAAAGTCAGTTAAGTTTGATGTTATTTGGGTTCCTAATTTTAAGCCGGCTGCATGAGGCGAGTATTCAACGCCTCGTGATTGTAATTCGGTATGTGATTTTTTTACATTACTTTGATCACTATCAATAACAATGATTGTTATTTGTGCAAGCAAAAAAAAGACTAAAGGTTAAAAGGGTTGCAAGGTAAGTATTTAATTGCTTTATTGTTTGTTTTTGAAGAAGGCAACGTTTGTTTGTGTGGGTTATGACCTGTTTTTATGGGGATAACCCTAAAGTACATATTGTTTATACTAGGTGTTTAGGTTATCTATATTACTAATTAAGTAAAGTTAAATAGATTTATTTTGTGGCATATAACTTAAAGTTGTGTCATATGACTTGTTTTTAAGGGCGTAAATGAAAGAAAAAGTAAATGATCTAGTATAAATAATGCGGATGAAAATCAATATCATTATTGTTTGTTATTTATAATCAATTCCTTACAAAAGGTAGTGAAATAATTTAGGGGTTTAAAACAATTTTGGCATGAAAGCTGTATTAGCTAGATTGATTTTAACTAAAATGAATTGATAAAAATGAAAATAAAACAAACTCTATTAGGTCTTTCAATTGCTGGAGTATTATTAAGCTCGCAAATGGTTTCTGCTCACTCTTCTATTGTAGAAAAGGAAATTATTGAAGGCCAACGTGCATATTTAACAATTCAAGTTCCTCATGGTTGTCATGGTAACCCAACAAAAAAGATATCAATTAATATGCCTAATACTCAAGATGACCTTGATAGCGAGTGGGCTTTTACAAGAGTACAACCTGTTTTATCTTGGTATAAAATAAAAACTGAAACAGATAAAATGTCTGAACAAGTTAATGCTATTAATATTTCAGGTATTACATTGCCTTCAGCTTATGTACTAAAGGCTGAGTTTCGTGGCAGAGCACCAGTATTACCACACGGTGTGGAATCACAAAAATTGTATTTTGATATTATCCAATACTGTACGGATAACACTGTTTCTGAATGGACAGTTGAAAATGGAAAAGCAGCATCAGTTACTGTAATAAAAGCACCTGAAGGGCATCACGGCGGTCATTAAAGTTCTTGTATTGCCAGCCTAAATAGGCTGGCAATACCTAATTTTGAATAGGCCAATGGATTATGGCTGCATAAATTTCTATGAAATCCTGACTTTCGTGATTGACGGATTAATTTTACTCAATATAAGTCAACAAATGAGTTAATCCCAAACCCTCACTTAGAAAGTTGGCATAGGTAGCATCCCTTGACTCCTATGGACTTACAAAAATACTTGTTGATAAATTGAAAACAAACCATCATTTATCTTGCACAGTACAAAACTAGTTAGTAATAAATGAGGACTCCCTCCCTCTCTATAGATGTAATAAATAGTTAACTTTTCCTCGAACTATTGATACCCATATAAAACAAAACACTATAGAATCATAGTCTTCAGCTAAGTTTTGAGATTAAAGCCGTCTTTAGGTAAGGCAAAAACATTGTATCTCAAGGCAATAAATAGCTTCAAAATTTAACACCAAAGAGGGTATTACAATGACAGTCAATTTATATGATAAATATGGTGGTTTTGAGACTGTCAGTAAGATTGTGCATGGCTTATATGAAAAAATAGCCACATCTGAAATTTTAAAACCTTATTTTGAAGATGTAGATATGCAAAGGTTGATGAGTCATCAAACTGTATTTTTCTGTTCTATTATGGGGGGGCCTATCCAGTATGATGCAAGTCAATTAACAGATGTTCATCGTGATCTAAATATTAGTGAGGAAGCTTTTGCTGAAGTAGCTGAGCTTTTTGAAGAAGTATTAGAAGACTTTAGTGTTGATCAACAGGATATAGACACTTTAATGACAATAGTTGGATCTGTTAAACCTCAAATAGTCCAAGTTAAGTAATGACTGCAGACGAAAAATCACAGCAGGTACTATCCTCACTTACATTCCAACCCAGTATTGATCTTATTGATGATGCTTATGCATTTTGTGATAAAAAGTCATTAGAGTTACTTTATTGTAATAAGGCTTTTACAGAATGGTTTGGTGTGGACAGATTACCAGTCAATATTGAGCAAGTTTTTTCCACATTAAGAACAGATATTTTGCTAAAACGTCTTGCTAAAAGAGGCGCTTATACATTTTCTCTAGAATTAGAACCAGAGAGCAACTGGTTACCCAAACTGTTAGAAATATCATTTAAGCTTGTAAACCAAGACGGCCAACAATATATTGCCATCCATGCGCATAATATGACTAAACTGTTGGAAAAGGATGCTCTTATTCAAAGCCATTCTCGTATTATTGAACAAAGTAATCGAAAATTAGCAAGACTGACAAAGCAGCTAGAAGATGAAAACTTGCGTTTAAATGCAGAAGTTGAAGTGACTCGTAAGTTGCAAAAGTTTCTACTTCCTACGATGGAAGAATTATCAAAAGTCGAAGCAATGGATATTGCTTGTTTTATGGAACCTGCGGAAGAAGTGGGTGGTGATTATTACGATGTACTTCAACATGATGGCGGTGTTTTAATTGCCATTGGTGATGTAACTGGCCATGGTTTAGAAAGTGGTATGGTTATGCTAATGGTGCAAATGGGAATACGCACTTTATTAGCAAGTAATGAAACGGATGCAGGGCTTATGCTAAGAGCACTTAATCACGCTATCATAGGGAATGTGGCGCGTATGAATGCTGATAAAAGTCTATCACTTGCTATTTTGTATTGTCAGAATGGAAAAGTGAGGCTTACAGGGCAGCATGAAGAAATTATTGTGGTACGAAAAGACGGTAATATTGAATGCATAAATACCCTTGATTTAGGTTTTCCTATTGGGCTGGTTGATGATATCTCAGACTTTATTGATGATACGTATATAGACCTACAGCCAGGTGATGGTCTTGTGCTTTATACAGATGGTATTACTGAAGCAGAAAATTCGTCAAAACAACAATATGAAATGCAACGCTTATGCAGTGTCATTAGTAAACACTGGTCAAATCCAGCAGATGCGATTTGTAAGGCAATAACTGATGATGTTTATCAATTTATTGGTGAACATCATATTTATGATGATATTACTTTGCTCGTGATAAAACAAAAATAGGAAGCGAGAGTAATGATGCAAATATTAGGTGATTTTATAGAGCGTGATACGAGTGATACTAGCGACTTTTTAATGATTAACTTTTCTGCGACTTCTACACCTTTAAAGCAACGTTGGCGTAACAATGGCTTATCAGCCGATTTTTTAGCCGATTATTTAACTACTTTTCTCTCTTGTGATGATGATAAAGCACTTCAGCAACGGGCAGAGCTTAAAGATAATGTAAATTTTGTTGCAAATGAATTGTTGGAAAATGCAATGAAATTTAATTTTCCTGCGTCTAAATATCCTATTCGCTTATTTATGGGGTTAGAAAAACAGCAGATATTACTCTATGTAAGTAATTATATTGATGCATCAGTGGTTGAAAGTTGGCAATATAAATTGAATAAAATGTTGACGGGAGATACCCATAAGTTATTTATGGAGCAATTGATCAAAAATGATAAGGAACAAAATATTGATTCTGGCTTAGGTTATTTATCAATGATTAATGACTGGAATGCTAAATTTGCCTGGAAGTTTGAATCAGTTAAAGATGATAAAAACGTACAGAAAGTAACAGTTATGGCTCAGGTTCTTATCTAAAAACTAGCTATCTAAAGAATAAGATAAAGGTAATAAAAATGGAAATACAACACGATGATTATCAGATTCTGTTTAATAGTGATGAAAATACAGTCCTCTGTTCTGGATCATTTAGACTAACAGGAAGTGAATACGGGCCTATTATGGAAATTCTAAACACAGTAGCTGATGATCAACCAGAATTTTTAATTATGGATTTAACGGCACTTAAGTTTTTAAATAGTTCTGGTATTAATACTTTGTGCAAATTTGTAATGCGCTTACGCAAAAATAATATAATCAAAGTAAATGTTATTGGAAGTAATGAATTTGCTTGGCAGAAAAAATCCTTGGCAAACTTTAAAAAACTATTACCGAGTTTAGAATTGGAGTTTAAATAATGGGTGTAGAAGGTAAAGAGTCAGAACCATCTTTAGAGGAATTAAAAGCTGAGTTGAATTTGCTTAGGCAACAAGTAAAAGAGCTGGAGCAAGATAAAGATGATTTAGAAACTTTATTGGAAATGACTACTGAACATTCAGATACGGTAGAAGAAGAGTTACACGGTAAAGCAGAAGCGGCGATAAGAGAGAGTGAACGACGCTTAAGGATGATTATAGAGGCGACACCTGTTGCCGTGGTAGTCACTGAGTTATCAACCAGCATTATTGTGTTTGCAAATACTATCGCAGGTCCTTTAGCTGGCTCTTCATCTGAAGAAATTGTTGGTCAAAAAATGACTACTTTCTATGTAAATCCATCAGAAAGAGCTGCATTAGTCACTCTTTTGGAGAAAGAAGGGCAAGTTGACCACCACGAAGTTGAGTTTATAAGAAAGGATGGTTTAAAGTTTTGGGTGGATATCTCTATGCGCTATATAGAGTTTGATGAAAAGCCTTGTATTCTGGCCGCTTGGAATGATATTAGTCATCTTAAAGAATTAAACCATGCTGCAAGTCGATTTGTTCCTAGGGAGTATTTGTCTTTTTTAAATAAAGATAGTCTTGCAGATATTCATTTGGGTGATCATGTTACAGATGAAATGACGGTTATGTTTTCTGATTTACGCTCATTTACTACCATCTCAGAAGATATGACACCCCAGCAAAACTTTGATTTTGTTAATGCTTATTTGGGTCGAGTAAGCCCAATGGTAAGAAAAAATGGTGGTTTTATTGTTAAGTATCTAGGGGATGGCATTATGGCTATTTTTCCTGGTGATGCTGATTCTGGTGTACAAGCTGGCATTGATAAACTTAATAAGGTCAATATTTATAATGCCGAACGAATAGAACAAAATCGTTTGCCAATTGATGTGGGGATTGGGGTAAATACTGGGCATATGATGGTGGGCATGGTTGGTGAAGCGGGTCGAATGCAGGGCGATGCTTTTTCTGATGATGTTAATTTAACCTCGCGTGTTGAGGGCTTGACTAAATATTATGGTATCTCTTTCATTATTACTGCCGCCACCAAGAATGCTTTGGTTGATTGTTCACGATATAACATACGGTTTTTAGATAAAGTACGGGTAAAAGGTAAGCAAAAAACACTAATCTTGTACGAAGTTTATGACGGAGATTTACCTCAAGCAAGAGCGCTAAAAAAAGCCTCTCACCGTTGTTATGAATTGGCAATGAAACACTTTTATGCTCAGGAATTTTCTCAAGCGCAGTTGATATTACTTGATGTGCTAAAAGAAAACCCAAAAGATAAAGTAGCATGGAGACATCTGATGAAAGTGACAGAATGTATCGAAAATGGGGTCAATGAGAATTGGACGGGAATTACAATAATGACTAGCAAATAATACGCTTATGTTTTGGTTACTTTTACTTGGGCACTTTTTAGCAGATTACCCCTTACAAACTGATGGGATGGTGCTAGCAAAGAAGCGAATTGCTGGCTTGCTAATGCACGTCTTTATTCATTTTGTAACGCTGTTTATTTTATTAAGCACGATGACTACGCTGGAAACAAATATCAATCTTGTTTTAGCTTTATCAATAAGCAGCTTGCATCTTGGTATCGATCATTGGAAAAATGTTTTATGCCGATTACGGCCTACGTGGGTGATATTTTCCTATATACAAGATCAAGTACTGCATCTGATTTCACTTGTTGTTGTTTGTTTTATTTATAAGCAGTACAGTCAAACAGAAGCTTTTCAAATAGACAAGTTAATGGTTTTTTATACTATAGGGCTTATATTGATTTCTCATTTTTGGTTTGTGACAGAAAGGGTATTATCTAATAAGGACTCAATAAAAATTCAATGGCTAAATACTGTTATGTGGCCTCGTATGATGAGTCGAGCAATGTTTTATAGCGTACTCTATACTACAGACCTTATTTCTGGTTTAGTACTATGTACAGGAGCAGTTGTTGTTGCCTGGAATGATGTAGAACCAGAGAAACGAATAAACACGTTATCATTTGATCTGGGCGGAACAATGATTCTAATGAGTATTATTTGGTTTGTTGGTGAACAGTTCTTTATATCTTAATTCTCTCTTTCAAGGTTATTTCAATTGAAAATATTAGAAATAATAGGCTATACAACGCGACAATTTTTTACTAACGTTATTGATTTAGTATTTTTTATTGTCACTGTTTTAAGGCGAGGCTTTTCATATCTACATAAAAATAAAGAAAATAGCCTAATAAAAAATGCAGTTGTTAGAGAAATTATTTTTGATGGTGTTGATACTTTAATAACGACTATTTTATTATTAAGCCTTGTTATTGGCTTTAGTGTTACAGCCCAACTTATTATATTTTTACAAAATATAGGTGCAGAAACTGAAGTCGTTAATATATTGATTCGTTATGTTGCGTTTGAATTAAGTCCCTTATTAACAGCGATTATTATCATTTGTCGAGGTGGGTCAGCCATGGCAATACAAACGGGTAATATGTCGATTAATCAGGAGATTAAAAGCTTAGAGCTACTCGGGGTCGATGTTTTAGTTTTTTTTGCATTTCCTAGTTTAATAGGTAAAACTATTTCTCAAGTCTCTCTATCCTGTTATTTGTCGGCATTGTCTATAACATTTGGTATTTTATTTTCTGCTGTTCTTGATTCGTCAGCAAATTTAAAATATTTTACAATCCTTATTAATTCTATTGAACCGCTAGAGTTATTATACTTTTTAATTAAAAATATAATATTTGGCATGATTATCAGTGCAAATGCATCGTTTCATGGTTTACATGTCAAATTATCAGTAACAGAAATTCCTCAGCGAGTTCAAAAGGCGATTATGCACAGTATCTTTTCAGTTTTCGCAATTAGTGTTTTGTTTATTATATGAATAAAAAACAGGTTCTTATTCAAACAAAATCGGCGACTCCAATAAATGAGTCTATAACTTCCACACAGCCATTAACTTGTGAAATAGAAAATGCGAGTTTAGTGTGTATTCTAGGACAACAGGTTGATTTGTTAAATGTTTATATGGAAATGCTGGCAGGGATTAATGAGCCTGATTCTGGAAAGGTTCAATATTTGGATGGCTTAATAAAAAGCAATCATAGTTCAGCGTTGAGTTATATTTATCATAATAGTGCCTTGCTATCGATATTAAATGGAATAGATAATGTAAAAGCACCTGCTTTATATCACCAACTTGCTTCTATTGAAGAAATAGACCAACAAGCTGAATTGTTCTTAGCAGAGCTAGAATATGACGCTAATCATAAAGTATTGCCTGCTTTTATGAATGCTTTACAAAAAAAACATTTATTAATTGTTCGCGCTATTATGCTAAAACCTAAGGTGCTATTTATTGAAAATCCTTTTATGGATCTTGATCGGGAACAAGTGAGACTTTTTGGGAAATATTTAGCAAGTCTGGTAACAGAGAAAAACATTACAGTGATTACTAGTAATGTAAATTTAGATTTTGTACAAAGTTATGCGGATCAGGTTATTTATTTAACGGCAAGCGAGCTTCATGTTTTTAAACAAAGGGATGCATTTTCAGAGTATATTAAAAATGCTTCAGTTTCTTAGCCACAATATATTATGAAATCAGCTAAAGTCCATTACATTCATAGTTTAAGTTATAGCGCTAGAGATAAGCTTGTGGGAGCCTTTGTTCTTATTGCTCTACTTTTTGTTGTCGGGCTATTTGCCAGTAAAATTAAATTATCAAAACTTTTTGATTCAGTTGTATATTACCAAGCGGTTATGAAGAATGCGCAAGGTATTACCTCTGAAACAGCTATTAATATTTCGGGTATAGATGTTGGTCGAGTAACCGATGTTAATCTTGATGAAAGCAGCCGGGTTAAAATTCAGTTTTTTATTTATAAAAGGTTTCAACCGCTAGTACGGGCAGACTCAACTGGAGAAATAAGTAAACTATCTTTGGTGGGTGATAATATTATTATTATCAAGTCTGGGTCTACTGATCAGGCTATGTTGCAAGATCAGGCGATTATTCCAATAAAAGAACCTACCGTTACTAATTACCTGACTATTGCTGAAATTACTCCAGCTATTAAAAAATTTACTGCTATGGTGACTAATTTATCGGAGGCTCTTGATACGCTTAACCCTAAAGTAATAAACCAGACCAGTCAGGATTTTCAGACGATTTTGACTGATCTTCGAAAAATAAGTGATCAAGTTTCTGAGGGTAAAGGTTCGTTGGGACGGATGATATATGATGAGAAGCAAGAGCAACGAGTGGTTAATTCATTGGCAATGTTAGAACAGACTCTTTCGGGAATTGCACAGAGAGTCCATGATGTTCAGCCGATTATAATGAATGCTAATCAGCTGGTTTCAGAGTCAAAAAAGATAATGCAAGAGTCACAACAGTTAATTGTTGAAGTGCGTGGGTCTGTGAATAAAATAGACCAACAGCTAAACCACTTGCCATCATTAATAGACAATGCAGAATCTGTTTTGCAATCAACGGAATACACTTTAAATGGCTTGCAACCAGTTCGTGTTCATATTGATAATAAAATTTGGCCGTTTTCATCAAATACTGAGATTGAAGATACGCAGCTACTTATTCAGGAGTCTGGTTTAGATGAATAAGTTTTTAATACTTTGTCTAAGTCTGCTGTTAACAGCGTGTACTAATCATTCTGGCTTACAACAAGAGCATAAATCAATTGGTGAGCAATTGTTGTCCAGTGGTGTAAAGGATTATAAACAAGACCATTATTTAACTGCACAGCACAAATTTTATCGAGCCTTATTGTTTTACCAAAGTACAGATAATTCAAAAGGGATCTTGTTAGCAAAAATCAATTTAGTTGAAGCCTTAATAGCATTAAGTAAGTTTTCTGACGCAGAAGCAATGTTAGTGTTTTTTTCGCAAGATGAAGCGTTTAGAGATAGAGCTACTTTATTAAAAGTTAAGTTATTATTTCAGCAGCAACAATACAGTGAAGCATTAGTTATCCTCCAACCCTTATTATCACAAAAAGGTGGTCATAAAAGGATTGATTTATTAGCGATAGCTGCAAGACTAGAAACCTTAGTTGTTGAAAATACAGCTCAACAATGGCTAAGTAAATTTAAAAATGCTTTGTTGATGGCAGAGAATGGTCAGCAAAAATATCAGATAATTTTAAAACGTATTGAAGCTGTTATTGCAACACAAAACAAACAGTATCAAGAAGCCATTAAATTATTAAATGAAGCTTTAGGTTTTTATAAACAACAACAGGATCGTAGAGCTATTGCGGCATGTCTAACTGAAATGGCTGCTATTGAAATAGAACAAAACCATAAAGCTGAGGCCGTACAATACCTAAATAGGGCTTTAACTGTAAGGAAATGGCTTAAAGATCAGTATCAGGTTGAGAGAATAAAAAATACAATATTGGAAATTACTAAATGATTTTTTCTGATGGGTTTTTTAAACTGAGCGAGGCAGTGCTTTAGATGACTAAAACACCGCACCGCAAGAGAATTATAGAATTTATTTTAGTACCCTAAAATAGCCTCTAATAAATCGTCTTCAATATAATCTATTTGGTAATCTGCACCTTGTTGATCTAAGCTTCCAACAAAAGCACGTAAGTGACTTTTTGAGCCTTCTAATAAGCTTGCATAGGTTGTTTGAAGTGATAAGTTATTAGATTCTTCAACGGCTTTTATTAAGTCAACAATATCTAAATCTTCAATTTCTACTCCGACTCTTAGGGCTTCAATATAAGACTCACTTCCTTCTGCAATTAGCCTATCGTATAAATCTTGTAAGACTGGGGAATGGAATTTACCATAGCCGTCTAAAACAGGGTCTTCAAGTCCAAAGGTATTTATCTTTTTTAACAAAGCATCCATGTGGTTTTGTTCAGAGGCTGCAATATTATTGAAGATTGCTTGCTTCCATTTTTTGCCTAATTTAAGATAAACATCTCTTGCCAGTTTTTCTTCTTCACGCATCCATAATAAAGTATCAATCTCGGCTGGTGATAATCCTACGGTAACGGGTTGGTCTTTAACACGAGATCGACTGCTTCCTTTTGCTAAAGATACAGTAGGCACAAATAGGGCTAATGCTAATATAAATACGATTGAGTTGTTTATTGTTTTCATCATAATTAAGAACCTTTGATTGTTAATAAATTGTTTTTAGTTTTGCATTTTGTTTTGTTTGTTGTTTTTACGGTTTTCTTTACGTTCTTGTTTTCTTTGTTTGCGTTGTTGTTTTATTTGATCAAGTTCTTTCATTTGATCAGAGCTTAATACGTCCTGCATACGAATACGGGTTTCTTCCTTAATGGCATTAAACTTCTCTTTTTGCTGCTTAAAAATAGCTTCGACCTTGGTTTTTTGGTCCGCTGTTAAATTAAGTTTTTTTGCTAAACGTTCAACTTTATTTCCTTTCTGGCCTTGACCCTCAGATCGGAAACCATCTCCACCTTGGTAAGCTGATACAGTTAAAGGAAGGGTTAGTGCTAATACGATGGTTACAATTTTTTTGTTCATTTTTATGCCCTTTAGTGAATATCAATTTAAATGGATTAACTTTGTTGTTGATATCTACTTTAGCGCTGAATGTTGCAAACAATTTGAAGTAATTGTGAAAACAATGTGCAAATTTAAGGTTTTAGGAAGGAAGAGGCTAATGTAATAGCCTTGGAAGTGATGCTTTAGCTTCGCTTGATTCGGGCGAAGCTAAAGAGACTGTGAAAGTATTGGGTTTTTACTCCCCTCTTTGGAAAAGAGGGGCTGGGGGAGATTTTATTACAAAAATAATTCATTTAATATCAATGAGTTATTGTTTTGTAAAATCCCCCTCAATCCCCCTTTTCCAAAGGGGGAGGCCAAAAGCATCACTTCCTAAGTCAATAGTATTGGATATTAATGTGGGTTATAGCTGTAGCCTGCACCGTAAACTGAATGAATCAGTTCTTGCTCGGGTAATAATTCGGCTAATTTTTTTCTTAATTTTTTTATGTGGCTGTCGATAGTACGGTCTGAGACAACTCTTTGATCTGAATAAATTAAATCCATTAATTTGGAACGTGAAAATATTCGTCCAGGCTGTTGATACATGGCTTGAAGTAATTGAAATTCAACACTCGTTAGTTCTATTTCTTGTCCTTTGGCTTGGACACGAAAACTATTGCTATCTAGTTGTAGGTTTTGATTGGAGCTATGCTCAGTGGGTGGGTGTAAACGACGCAGTATCGCTTTTACACGTGCAACCATTTCTTTTGGGCTGAACGGTTTACAAATATAGTCATCTGCCCCCATTTCTAGTCCTAGTAGACGGTCAATTTCTTCAATACGAGCGGTTATCATAATGATTGGAACTGAGCTAAAGCTTCTAATTTCACGACAAAGAGAAATGCCATCACGACCAGGAAGCATTAGATCAAGTAAAATAAGCTCTGCTTGATTCTGTTTAAGCCAAGGGATAACTAAGTCACCGTCAGCTAATATGTTAGTGGTGAATCCTGCATTATGTAAATAATCAGCTTCTAGTTGAGCTAATTTAGCTTCGTCTTCTACTATTAAAATGCATTTGTTTTCTGTCATTTTACTATTGTATCGGGAATTCAATATGAATGGATAGTCCTCCTAATGATGAGTTATGGGCGCTAATTGTTCCATTATGTGCGGCAACAATATTTTTGCAAATGGCTAATCCTAAACCTGCGCCACCAAGGTTTCTATTACGTGATTTCTCGACACGATATAAGCGATCAAATAATTGATTTAGGTTTTTCTTAGGTACACTTGGTGCGCTGTCACTAAAATCAATATGTAAAGTATCAACCATTTTGGATATTATAATATCCAGTTGACCTTCATTATCAGTATAGTTGGCGCTATTGTTTAGTAAGTTTTTAAATAGCTGGGATAGGCGATCAGCATCAGCATATAAACTTATGTTATTTGTTTTAGTGATTAAATTGACAGTCAGTTGTTTATTGTCAAATTTAGGCATAAGCCCTGTAATACTTTGTTTTAGAATCTTAATGGGATCAAGCTTAGTTTTTCGATAAGTTAAGGCTCCATGGTCAGATAGAGTGAGTTGGTATAGATCATCCGTTAGGCGTGTGAGTCGTATCACTTCACTAGAAAGCGAATTGATAGCATCAGGGGTCATGGGGCGTATACCATCTTGTAATGCTTCTAATTCGCCGCGTAAAATAGCTAATGGTGTTCGTAGTTCATGTGATATATCTGCAACCCAACGTTGTCGAGCCTGTTCAGACTGCTCTAAAGCAATCGCCATTTCGTTAAAGTTTTGTGCTAATTGTCCTAGTTCATCAGTTGAATCTACCGGTAAACGCATACTGTAATGTCCCATTCCTAATACTTTAGTTGCTGCAGTAATTTTCTTTAATCTGCGACCAAAGATGTATGCGAGTAGTAAAGCAAGGCCTGCAGATAAAGCAATCATCAATAAAGCGATCCAAATAAAGGCTTTACCTTGTTGGGTAATGAATTGAATTTCATTAAGTTGTTGCAGTGGTTTTCCGGGTAATAAGCCTAAAAAACCGATTGTTTCATCTTGGTAATAGATTGGGTGTAATGTTAATTTTGATAAACCTTCACTACGTCCATAAATAATCGACTTATCAGCATTTAATAGCATAAGGCGTAAGTTTAATGGCGTAATTCGGTTGTTGTAAACTTGTTTGGGAAACTTGGGTGGCCAACTGTTGTCCGGTTCTCTAAGAGCTCTTTTCATCCATTGTCTGGGGTGTTGTTGAGGAGCAGCGTTTGATCGCAATAATTTCATCCATTGTCGTTTACTACTTGTTAATGACTCCCAGCTTTCGGATTTTGCATACTCATTACTTAAATGCAGAATTAATTGTTCAATCTTTTCCTGTTGTCGAGATTCAATAAGCTGATTAAAACCGCGCTCTAAAGACCAACGCATAAAAACGTGCATACCAGCAACTACTAGAAAGGTAGTTAATAAGAATGCTATAAATAGTTTTAAACGAATTGAGTTACGCACAAGTGAATTTTATTTGTCAAAAGCTATATTGTTACCTTTTAATGTGCAAAAAGTATGAATTTAAACGTAAATGTTTTTTTAGAATTATTATCGCAAAGCTTTATGGTGTTCTGTTGGTTTGTCTAGATAATAACCTTGAACTAAAGGTACTCCCAAAATTTTTAATAAATCAAAAGTAGCTGAATCTTCTACAAATTCGGCAACAATTGATTTCCCTAAGCCTTGTGCAATACTAATCATTGCTTTTACAAAGACTTGGTTTTCATGATTGTTAACAAGGTCGCTAACAAACATACCATCAATCTTAAGGGTTTGAACATCAAGGTATTTTAAGTAAGTAAAGGTTGAATAGCCACTGCCAAAGTCATCTAGGCATACACTACAACCAGCTTGGTTTATAGCTTCAATAAACCGTTGGGCATCTTGAATATCTGAAACAGTTTCGGTTTCAGTTAGTTCTACAATTAGACGTGAAGGTTCAACGTCATGTTTATTTAGCTGTTGACGAATATATTCAGGTAAGGATGGCTCGTCAAATGATCGACCTGAAATATTAACGGCAAGTGCTGGTAGCTCAGGGTATTTAGCTAATTGAGCGATACTTTTAGCTATTACAATACGGTCTATTTCTACAATTTGCCCTGTTTTTTCGGCAAAAGGAATAAATTCACCTGGCATAATTAAACGTGAATTATCTGCGGGATCGTTCATACGAACCAAGACTTCTAAATGGCTTATTTCTCTATCTTCTGTTTTGTATATACCTTGAAAATATAAAATAAGCAGGTCTTGTTCAAGTGCTAAAGAAATTCGGCGACTCCAGCTCATTCGATCAACCATTAGTTCGGAGTTATCTCGATCGGGGTTGTACAATGACCAAGTATTTTTACCCATTTTCTTTGCTTGGTACATAGCTGTGTCAGCATGTGCTACCAAGTCTTCACTATTGTCGCCATGGTCAGGATAAATAGCAACACCAACACTGGTGGTAACACGAAGATTATTCCCTTGAAAACGAAATGGAATAGATGCAACCGTCTTTGTTATACGATCAGGTAAGGCATCGATATTGTGGACTAAATCAAGTTTAAGGAGAACTGCAAATTCATCTCCACCTAGTCTAGCAAATAATTCCGCACCTCTGACGACGGTATTGATTTCACTGGATGTTCTTAGTAGAACATTATCGCCACAGCCATGTCCGTAGGTATCATTAATAAATTTAAATTCATCTAAATCAAAATAGAGTAGAGCAAATTTTTCATTTCTTCGACTGCAACTATCAATTAGTGATGATAGATCTTGTTGAAAGCGGTGACGATTAAATAACCCCGTTAAATGGTCATGTTCTGCAAGATGAAGTAATTGCTGGGCTGTTTGTCTTTCGTGAGTAATATCTTCATAAACCCATAAGCGCCCAATAACACCTTTCTCATAATCGAGTACGGGATACGATAATTGTGCTAAAACTCGGCCATCATTTAAATTAACCTCAAAACGTTCACTGATCTCATGGGTATCGAGTACTTGAAGGATATACTTTGATGAGTGATCTAAATTAGGAAAAAGGTTAGGGGAGTTACTTAATAATTCATTTAAAGAATGACCTATTAATGTTTTCTCATCTGATAGTGCCCACATCCGTTTAAAGGCAGGGTTTATATATTCAACATTATTGTTATTATCTTCAAATAATATACCTATATTCATAGCTGATAGTAATGCTGTTATTCGGCTTTTTTCTTTATCTGCCTGATCTTTTAGGTGACGCTGATGGTCCTCAGCAAGATACATTCTATTTATTGTTTTTTTAATATTGAGTATTAAGGGGAAGATGATTAAAGCTATAACAGCTATGGTTACAAAAAGTAATTTGAATAACTTGTTTGCATTTTCTTGGGGAAGTTTTGCAAGTTTTTGTTGAAGAGTTTTATTAGCATTTATATGTAAACGACTGAACTGCTGGGCACGAAATTTTACTGATTTAATTAAGTCGGGTAACAATTCAAGGTTTTGATTTTGGGCTAAAGAGAGTTCATTCAATACTTGAATTAGAGTATTAGACTCTTTTTCCAAGCGTGACTTTGTGCTATCTATGTTTATATTTTGTTTCTTTATTTTTAAGTCATTGATGTTTTTTATATAACTTTTGATGGAGTAAGCAGGGTTACTTAAGGAGTTAGAAAAAAAGATATTCTTTGGGTGACTTTCATTATGGTGTTGAAAGAAATGGTTGGATTGAGCAATCTTTTGTAATGTTTCAGATAGTTTCTCCGAATAATAAATAGCTGGGGAATGATAGTTATTAATTTCGTCAAATACGGCTTGTTGTTCACGAGAATTAATAACTAATAGGGTGACGACAAGTGCAGCAAATAAGGTTAATAGAGTGACTAATATATAAACGTGTAAAAGGATTGCATTTTTAGGCTTTAGTTTTCTCATTTCATTTTATGCTCAAGTAGTTTCACCACTTTTCTTAATGAATCGAAGTCTTCATTGTTAGCGGGAAGAAAGCCATGTGCTCCCAAGGCATTGAGAATATATTTATGCGATGGGTTTAAAGGAGAAAGCGATAGGAACGTGTCTAATAAATGTTGGCGAAGTGATGGCTCAAAATTGGGTTGAATTGCCCAGACATAATCACTATAAGCAGGAGTTTCCCAAAGAATACGAATATCACTTTGTTTTAATGTGCCTTTTTTAAACATATCTCTGATGACATCACTGTTTGCAGCCCCTAAATCTACTTTATTATCTCTTACTAAATAGGCCGTATTATCGTGGCTTCCTGAATAGCTTACTTTAGTGAAAAATGATTCAGGGTTAATATCACGTTCAGAGAGGAAATAACGCGGCATTAAGTGTCCTGAAGTGGATTGCTTGGAACCAAAACTAAATGCCTTACCTTTGAAATCTTCTAGTTTAGAGTTTTTATTGTCAGCATTAACTAGAAATACTGTACTGAACTGTAAATCTATATCTCGCATGACTAAAGGTTCTGCTTTGGAATTTATTTGAGCATTGATAAAGGTATAACCACCAAAAAAAGCCAAATCAATTTTCTTTTCTTTAAATTGAGTTAACAATTGCTGGTAGTTTTGAGATTTAACTACATCAATTTTAATATCAAGCTCTTGCTCAATAAAAGTGATTAATGGCTTATAACGGTCATCAATTATATGTTGAGCACTATCAGGCAATATGCCAAATCGTATGGTGGTTTTATTTAAAGCATTAATTTCTTCGGCAAAAGCACTAGTGTTAAATAGTATAAGAAAGATAAGAGATAAAAAGACGGTGTAAACTAATTTGATAGAAGAGTTATGTGAATGATTATTAGTGAGTATAAGCATAACTATTTCCTTGTAGACTTGTATTAGGATAAACACTCATGTTTACTACCGTAGTAGTATAAAAAATGTACTATTACGAATATTACCCTAACGGCTAAAGTAATACAAAACGATCCATCATTCGATGGAAAAATATTGAGTCATTTTTCTTTTAAAGTTTGGATAAAAATTACATAGATTACCAATTGTTAAGCTCCTTATTTAAAATTACGTGTAATTTATTGGTGATAATCTCACCTTTATGTAATTCCTTTAAAGTAGCTGTTTGAACTGTTTGTAATAAATTAATGGCTGACTGTTCGTTTAAATGATCAAGCATATCTTTGTTGGAGTCGAGCTCATTTTGCATTTGCTGCTCAGTTGCAGTTTTTAAATCTTGATAGATGGTAATAACACTATTAATAGCTTTTTGATCATCAAAAATTTCACATAAATGCGAGTCTTGCAGTTGATGCATTTCTTCTAAAACTTTAGTGATAAGGTGGTATTGAGTTTGGTAATAAAGATAAAGCTCTCTAGGGTCGGCTTTTTTATCGGATAAGAAAAACAGTTTACGAAAGGCATTGTTTAAAATACCCATCCAAGTTGTGAAATAGGCATTAAGTGATTTTAAAGTATCGCTGTCTTGTTCAACTCTTTCTGTTTGCGTTTCTAAAATATTAAGGTTCTTTTTATAAATGCTTTCACTGATTTCATCATGTCGAAATAGAGCTTTCAATTCTTTTTTCTGAACAGCTAAGGTATAAATTCTAAGCATATTTTCTACAACATGATTAGCATCCATATTTAATTCAGCACATTGTGTACAAATTTTCTCATGCTGCTTTTTATAGTAATCAACAAAAATTTGATGTTGTTCAGCACTGATATGACGGTTGTCGTAAAGCTTTTTACTATGTTGGATAATATCTTTATAAATTAGAGCTTTGCTTTTGTAATAGCTTAATTGTTCGTGGGGTAATAGAGCGTCAATTTTTAACCAGCGAACAACTAGCCCAAGGGTGTTTGCTTTAATCAATAAGGTAAAGTAAATACTTCCAATTGTAATTGCGATAATAAACTCTTTAATTGAAAAGTCATAAGGCCAATTAGGCAAGGATGTATTGTCAGGAATGAGTAAAACCATAACTACAGCAAGTGACCCTCGTAAGCTGCCCCAAGCCATTAAATGTTGCCAGTTTAATGGAATGTTCTCTTCTGATTTAAATTGATTGGCTATGCCTACAGAAACATAGACTGAAATGGCACGAGCGATCACCACCACAAAAATAATCATTAAAATGGGTAGCCAGGCAATGTTTAAAGAGATTGTAAGACTGGTAAATAACAAGCCCATTAGAAGAAAGACTAGAGAGTTTGATACAAAAGCAAAGTACTCCCAGAATTTATCCATATACTCTTCAACACCACTGGACATTTTGAAACGACCATAATTTCCTAAAACCATTGATGATACTAAGGTGGCAATAATGGAGGAGATATGAATGTTGTGTCCATTAATAATCCAGTGAGTAGAGATTACTTCGGCCAATAAAAAAGTAAAATGAGCAACAAGTAAGGTTAGGGTGATTTCTAGGTTCTCGTGGCCTTTAACCCATTCAATCAATTTCGAAAAAATAATCCCCATTAAGAAACCAAATAGGCTTCCTCCTACAATCATGGTGCTGACTGTAATTAATCCTTGTAAAAATGTTGCATAACCGTGGTAGCCATGCGCGATAACATCAAGTAACACCACGAAAATGGCAAAAGCAGTACCATCATTAAATAAGCTTTCGCCTTCAAAAATAAGTGTTAAACGATGTGGAGCACCAAATTCTTTAAATAAAGCAAGAACGGCAACAGGGTCAGTCGCTGAAATAATAGCGCCAAATAATAAAGTGACCAAGAGTGGGATTTGGAAGCCTAATAATTGAAACCCCCAATATCCGACATAACCAATAAAAAGAGTGGAAACCAATAAGCCAATAATTGCCAATATACTAATGGCAATTTTGTTTTCCCTCATATTGCGAACTTTAATGTTATAGGCAGATTCAAAAATTAAGATAGGTAGAAATACAAAAAACAATAATTCAGGCGTTAGTTGAAAGCTGGTGATAAAAGAGAAAAGTTCGATTTTAGATAAAGGAACTAGGAGTGAGCCAGCAATGACAAGAAGAACGGTATAAGGGATTCTAAATTTTAGCGAGAGTATATTTACTCCGAGAGAAATAAACATAAGAGTGAAAATGGAGAGATATACGTCGAGTGTCATTTCAAATCCAAGTTGTTTCTAACTGAATATTAGCAATATACAGATAACACTATATATTCACTAGTCGAAAATTTTCAATCAAATTTAATCGGAATAGTAGTTAGATAAAAATTCCAGCTTCTTTATTATCTGAACAGCAAACTATATATGACTAAGAGAATGTGATTGTTGTCACCTGACGACAAACAGCCCACTTTTATTAGCTAATAAATATGTTTTATTTCAAGTGCTTGCTTGTTTTTTGTGTAAGTGTAAATGTTTTTTATTTTTATGAGGGTTGTATAAAGTAAATACATAAAATATGTCGGGTTTTTGCGTCATATTTAGATGGGAATTAATAAAATAAATAACCAAATATGTAATGGGAGTAGTACATATAAGACTTGTTTGTTTTTGGTATATGTCTTGCTTTATACCCTGATGATATCAGAGCAATCTATTGTTAATAGTAAGTACTGATATGTGGAAATACATTACAGGCATTATTAAAAATAGAAAATCACATATGAAAAATAAACAGAAAATAGCAATACTCAGGTCGGGCAGAGTTAAAATTCTGAATCTGGCTTTAGTTTTAACTTCAGCAATTAGCTTACCTGTTAGTGCATATACACTTATTGATTTAGGGGCAAATGTCACGCCCAAGTATATAAATAATCTAGGTGTTGTTGCGGGGGCAAGAAATACAGATCAATACCCTGCTACTGCATTTAGTTGGTCTTCAGTAACAGGGTTTAATAATATCAATGGTGGGATTGTAGCCAATGTGATAAATAATAACGGCATTATTGCAGGTAATACGGTTGATGGTGCTTTTATTGAGAATCGTGATTGGAGTGATTATGGTGCCTTTGGAATAAATCAACTAGGTGAAGTGGCAGGGTACAAGGTGGGTAATAACCCTTATCAACCAAGATCTTTACCTTATAATCCGGCAATATTTAATGGCAATAAATGGGTGTTTTTTGATATTGCTAGATTATATTCACGAGGCACACGACAAGGCGTTTATGCAGATAGATATATTCTGAATGCTATTAATGATAGTGGTCTTTCTGTTGGATATAAATATCGCTATGGATTAGCGGGAACAGCTGCAATTTTGATTGATACAAAAGGGCCTGTTAATGATATTACTGATGTAGATTTCCTACCAACACCAGCAGGTGGGCGAGCTGTTGATATTAATAGAAATAATAGAGTGGCTGGTACGACAGGAAGCAATACCAGAGTTGACCCTGTAATTTACTCTAAAGCCTATGTTTATGAATATGATAGAGATAACTTAATAATCTTATCTGTTCTAAATGGTGGATTGCGTAGTAGTGCTAACGATATTAATGAGAACAATGAGGTAGTGGGTAGTTCAGAATCTATATCAGGGAATCATGCTGTATTGTGGGATGAAATGGGCGGTGTTATTGACTTGAATGATGAGATAACTTTGCAGGGATGGGCACTCACATCCGCCACAGCTATTAATGATAATGGTGATATTACGGGAATAGCTTTAGTGAATGGTGTTTCTCATGGTTTTGTATTAACTAATGGTACAGTTACCCCGCCTCCTAGTACAGCAAACCAAGCACCTGAAGCAATTGTAACTGCTAATGTTTATTCTGGTAGAGCTCCTTTGAGCGTAAGTTTTGATTCAAGTGCTTCAGTTGATGCTGATGGTGCAATTGTCGGTTATTTTTGGGACTTTATGGATGGAAGTAGCAGTACTGAAGCAAATCCTCAGCATACATTTAGTTCTCAAGGGGGGTATCGCGTGACATTAACAGTGACTGATAACCAAGGCTTGACTCATTTTACTGAAGTAGAAATTACCGTTAGAAAAAAGAAAGGAAAGTGATAGCTTACTTTTATTAATAAAAAGATGGCACAAGGAATGTGCCTGATAGCTAGAAATGGAGTATTTGCAATTTATAATAATTATATGAGGAAATTATGAAGTATTTTAAAAGTGGCTTAAAACCAATGCTATGCACAGCTTTGTTATTGCTAATGTTTAATGCTATTGGCGTAGCTCAAGCAATTGATGTTGTTGATCCTGTACGGGTTATGGCAGCCCAGTGTGCTCAATGTCATGGAATGGACGGTAATAAATTGGAAGGGTTTGAAAATTTAAATGGTGAACTTGTTGGTGAAATTCAGGATGAATTAATTGAAATGACTCGAGATTCTGATAATGATCTGATGCATCATCAAGCAAAGGGTTATACAGAGGAACAAATAATAGCATTAGCCAATTATTTTGCTGGGCAAGCTAAAGTGAA
>Ga0209292_1002237_pt1 | contig 22426 bp, 15 predicted proteins | sample GOMGulsemesocosm_2_FD_184634 | JGI IMG/M metagenome (GOLD analysis project Ga0209292, IMG submission 184634) | Methane-oxidizing microbial communities from mesocosms in the Gulf of Mexico - GOM9C Gulf of Mexico (SPAdes) (version 2) | ecosystem: Environmental > Aquatic > Marine > Cold seeps... | reverse complement strand
GATAGCTCGTTACAACAAGTACTCAATTTATTTAATCGGCTTGGCCGAACAGCTTGGGTGATGCATTGCTGTGCACCCTATAAATACGGCACCAGTGTCGCGAAGTATTTGGGGCGTTATATAAAAAGAATGATAAGGGACACCCAAGTTTTTTAGATGTCTAAATCAATTTTTGTACTATGCTTGTGGCCTGCTACTTGTCGGAGTGAATACAATGACCCGTGCCCGTGATAGTTTAATTGATTTAGCCACAACCCCTTATTACCACGTTATTTCACGCTGCGTTCGCCGTGCTTATTTGTGCGGTGACGATGCACTCACTGGCAAGAACTTCAATCATAGACGCCAATGGCTAATTGACCGAATTAAGCTACTTTCTTCTGTATTTTCAATAGATATCGCAGCTTATGCCATCATGAGTAATCATTATCACTTGGTGCTGCGTGTTAATCGTGAAGCCGCATTGTCTTGGTCAACTGATGACACTATTGACCGTTGGTATCGGCTTTATAACGGTAACCCTTTGGTTGATTTATACCGACAAGGAAAAATAGATGATGACACCAATCTAAAGCGTATTGAACAGTTCGCTAGTCTGTGGCGAGACAGGTTATATGACATCAGTTGGTTTATGCGTAATCTCAATGAAACAATTGCCCGGGAAGCCAATAAAGAAGATAACTGCAAAGGTCGTTACTGGGAAGGCAGGTTTAAATCACAAGCCTTACTAGATGAAACGGCTTTACTGAGTTGTATGATGTACGTTGACTTAAACCCTGTCAGAGCCAAAATGTGTGATGACTTAGCTCACAGTGATTTCACCTCCATTCAAGAACGTATTCAGACCTATCAACAATACAAATCAAGCCAGAGCAACATAACGACAGAAAAGCAACCAGCGGCATTACTGCCTTTTAGCCATTCTCAAGATAAACACGCCATTGCATTCTCCTTGGAAGATTACCTAGAACTTGCCGATTGGAGCGGGCGTGCTATTCATCCCCAAAAGCGCGGTTACATAGGCAGTGCAACTCCTAAACTAATCGACACACTGGGCATTACTGAGGATGACTGGATAGAAGTGATAAAAAACTTCAGACGACATTACGGTAATTTCGCCGGCACAGAACAAAGCTTAAGGCGTTGTGCCAATGAACATCATCACTGTTGGTACAAAGGCGTTGGCTGACTAAAACGAGTCATATTTTTTACCTTATCGGTTTATAACCGAGGATTAGTTACGCCCATTTGGGCTTTATAGCGCCATCAGCATGCCATTAATCCCCAAAAAACTAAATGATGATTGTTACTTTCGTGCTATTAACCTTTTTAACTTTAAAATCTGAAGAATATCTTGATTGATAGTGAATAGCGGTAAAACACGCACAAATAGCATTGCGCGAAATCAATTACGACCTACCTATTTGAGATTCATATATTAAGTGTATCTTTGTGAGTGTCCTAAATTTCAAAATTTCAATTTTAAATTTTAAATTTATACTAAATTTTCATTGAACAAGCGTCTCGCTATCTCTGCGGGACGCTCCGTTAACTATCAAGTTTTTCTAATAACGACTTTAAAATTTGAGTCGTCCATTATCAACACCGTTTATGATTAGGATGGGCTTCACAAAAATTTCCTCCGCCGCCACCTGTATTTCCACCACCGCCAGTGCTATCACTTGCCACAACAACAGTTGTTGTCGAGCAGATCCAGTCCGATGAACCCGCACTATTGTTAGCACGTACACAATAGCGGAAGGTGCCGGCATCGCCCGTAATATCGTTAAAGCTGGTAACAGCTTCAACCGTCCCTATTTCCGTGCCTCCGACAAACATTCCTGCCCGTTTCTTATGCGGCGAATCACGCCATATTGAAAAGCTAGCTTCTTGACTCTTACTCGTCCAGCTTACTTGTGGCCAGGTTTCCCCCATTATCGCTGTTACATCAGTTGGTTCATTTGGGATAACCGATACTGCTGGTGTTATTTCAATAAGCACTTCTGCCGTGGCAGAGCCTGAATCTGCATCGCTGACATTGGCACTGATCGTATGCTCCCCTACGGTGTTAAATACTACAACCAACGAGTTGCCTGCCCCCAAAGATCCAACGAGATTGGAATTCCAGTTGATTGAATCACTCAGGTTACCGTCTTCTATATCAGAAGCAGACGCGTTTAAGTTGACAGCGCTGCCCGCTACAAATGTATCGCCATTAATAGGTGAACTAATATTTACTGCTGGCAGGTTATTGCCTATATCCGCCAACCAACCAATATCGAGCATTAGTTCAAATGCTAATCCCGGATCATGGATCGGTGGGTTAGTAATAAACGGCTCCATGAGCTGATTTGGTGTAAAAGAGGTGCTCCAATGTGAAACGGAAGACCCCTGCTCGACCGAGTTTGGCGCATACATCGGCGCATGACCCACTGCAGCATCGACATTGCCACCAATAAAATGTAGGTCTCCGGTATCGATGGCTGAGGTATGGCGCTGTGCGTCGGTCATTAGATCCCAAGTTAATGATTCGGAGTGGTCTTCTAGATTCGCTGAATAAATGTCGATCATACTAAAGAAGCGTTTACCTGTTAGTTCATCGACATAGGATGCAAACCCCAAGCCGTGTCCAATTTCATGGATGACAACATCGGCCAAATCGATATCGCCTCCGTTATCGCCGTCAAGCCCCAGATACCAGCTGGTGCCCAGCAGACACGTATTATTATTGTCGATACTGCTATTGAACGTTGCACCCAAATCTGGAACCGTTGGTTGTAAGTCGCTACCAGCCAAGGCATTCGCTAACGCTTGTGGGTACCATGTATCGCTGAGCGGTGCATTAATGAAGTTTCGATGAACCGTGGTGGCTCCTGCAGAGCCCAGTACAGCGGAGCTTGAATTACAAGAAAGTGGATCAAATTGAGCCTCTACCTCAATTACGACCTCACTATCTAAATATGCTCCCCAAATCTGGGCTGCATAACGAAAAACCTCAAGTCGCTGGGCGCCTAGTGTTGTACCTGTGTTGCCACCAATAGGTGTCGCTATCGTGGGATCGTTGAACCCTTCACCGGCACCATCGGCATTCACAATCACGATGTTTGCAGCAAACGCTGTCATCAGTGACAAAAAGACAAGCAGTATGCCTAGCAAAGTAATCTGCTTAAAATAACGAATACACATGCTGCTACCCCCCTTGCCTAATAACGGCAGCTGAGCGGCCACAATTTAAGTGTTCGGTGCTGACGCTACCATTTTTATTGACCACTGCAACCAATGGACTGCGAAAGCGACTGCGTAAATTGACACTTACCCCACCTGTTGGCCCTCTTTGTTGTACCAGCCCTGTGGTTGATCGGTTTGCATGGGCGGAGTGTAACGCGGCCCATGCATTAGATTGCTCTGCTGATGGCACTGAGGTAGGTCGACCGGTTTGCGGATCCAAATGCATGACCATGCCCGATCCTCCGAGAATGCAACCACTGGTTTTTACAGCGAGGTTAGGTTTGTCGATGTTGATGTCGTTTTCAGCTAGAGTCTGCACTGAGAAAAGCAACAGAATTACCGCTCCCCCTGCTGTGCACAGCTGTTTGACAATTGATAGAGTGTTCATTATGCCCTCCTATTTACGGGCAATATGACAAGTGGATAGTGCATACTTATATAACAAGCTGATAGTACGAACTAAGTATTACCCTGCTAATATTACTAGTAAGTATAGACTGCCTTTGGTGAGCTGCCACTGCATTTTCCACATATTTTCATGGATCAAAACGGTTGAGTTACAGGTTAATAAGATAACTATTCCGGCCAACAACCTCCCATATGAAAGCAACGAACAACTCACAATTGATACATAGCATTCAATTAGATTATTAAGCAATTAAGTGGCATAACCTACCATCAGTACTATAGTTTGTAGCACTCAAGCGCTTTGATGTTAGCGCTATGTACCTAGTTAAACCTTTACTTTTCTCACAACAAAGGCGAAATAATATATGGCCACTATTACTGTTTTGATCATGATGATTATTGCGACCATTATTTGGGCGATAAAAACATATAATTCATTGCAAGCTAGCAAACAGTCGATCATAGAAGAGGCATCAAACATGCAGGTATCGATGCAAAAGCGTCGAGATCTTGCTTCACGAATCCTAGATATTGCACAGGGGTTTGGCGATCATGAAAAACTAACGCACTTAAAAATTTCATCGGATCAAATGGCTAGCACCAATACTTTGGCCGCTTTGTCTCAAAGTTTTCCTGAATTAAAAGCCAACGAAACATATGTTCAATTGATGAGACAACTTGAAGAACTCGAAAACAACATTTCAAATAAACGTGAATCGTACAATGCCACAGTCAGGGCATACAACAGTTATCGCTCTAGCTTTCCTACCATGCTTGTTGCGAACAAGCTTAATTTTGACACTGCTCCTTATTACGATGCAAAAAATGAAGATTCAATCAATCAGCTAATAACATTCAATCGTGACGATGCTGAAGCGGTTAAACAACTGATTAATTCATCGTCGGAATCAATTAAACAATCGGCCAAACAGTTAAAAGAATCGACCTCAACTCATATTGAAGAAGCTTTACATTCTGACATTGTAAAGACTGCCGTTACACAAGGTGATTTCGTGATGAGCAAAGCCATTGATGCGGTTAAAATGAAAGCGAAAAGCAACAAGGAAAAAGCAGAACATCCCAGTGAAGATAACGAATCATCAGACAAAAATTAACTTCGTAACATTCACTTATCTGGTGAATATACAGCTGATATAAATTCATAAATAGGACAGGCAGCACTAACATTAGTGTAATAACAAATAGCGTAAGTAGTTCATGATCAGCAATTAAGATAAATTGAGTAAGGCTACTATTATTAGTTGTTGCTGTTTTATGCTTATATCACTGCTATGCAATAACTGCTGACTGAACATGCTTGTGTTAACAACCTGCCAATTCAATATTAATAATACTCATTCAATATAAGTAAACGATTGAAAGATTATTCAATTTCAATTATGGTCTTCGCATATTAAAATGTTCAGTTATGATTAGTTTTCCTTTGGTCTTTGTTTTCCACTCAAATTTTAAAAATTTGAATGCGCCAAATTTGTGCGACCACTTTTATCCAAAACATTGAAAATGTGCCAAAACGTTTTCAACAATGACTCAGCCGTAAATAACAAAACTGCAAACCTTGTGCTGACTATTTTGTTTACTCAACATTTTAACCAACAATTTTTTACCCTAATTAAATAGCAAAACATCCTATACTACATGGCCCATCTTGCCGCTAGTTGGGTGGATAAGTAGAGGTTTTACAACAATTATGAATAAGATTGAAATTAAGTATTGCTCGAAATGCCGTTGGTTATTGCGCTCAAGTTGGATGGCTCAAGAGATCCTGACGACTTTCGAGGGCGATATTGATGAATTATCGCTGCTGCCAGGTCAAGGTGGCATTTTCGAAATTATTGCCAATGGTAATATCATTTGGTCACGTAAAGAAATGGGCCGTTTCCCTGAAATCACCGAATTAAAACAATGTGTTAGAGATGCAATTGTTCCCGAAAAAGATTTAGGCTGCATCGACCGAAAAAAAGTAAAAGAATAATATCAGTTACAAAATAAAGTATAAATAGCCCAATATTATTGGGCTATTTAACCCCTCCCCTGTTTTAAATACTCGATTAGTACTTTAAATACATTTTGAAATAGACCGCAAGAGTATCGCTGTGTTTAGCTTGTTAATCACAACATGGTTATTTTCACCCTGTCTTTTACTGTGACTCATGCTGCTTAACGTACACTTACCTTTGTTTAAAACTTCAGCATAAATTGGTCTATTCATCTGATATATATGTGATACTCTAAATTAAAGTAATCAACATAAATAATTAAGTACAGGATAAATGAGCTAAAAAACTCTTATCCATCACTCAGCTTAAATAAAATTTTGTGCCAGTTCTAAATTTAACTATAAGGAAGTAGTTACATGGGGCTAATTTTTAATAGGAAGGTTGTCGATATAGCGCCTACGCAAGAACAGCTTACTGCAAACAAGTCTCAGCGAATTTTAGATAGTTTAAAAAATTCAGTCGCGTTTATCGAGTTTACACCGCAAGGCACAATCATAGATGCAAATTTAAAATTTTTAAATACTGTCGATTATACACTGGATGAAATCAAGGGAAAACATCACCGTATCTTTTGTGATGAATCATATACAAAATCAAGTAATTACGAAGATTTCTGGCAGCAGCTAGCTGCAGGCGAATCGGTTAGTGATCAGTTTTTACGTTTTACTAAACAAGGCACACCCATTTGGCTCGAAGCAAGTTATAACGCGGTTAAAGATGTCAATGGCCATATCGAATCAGTGGTGAAAATTGCCAGTGATATTACTGAATTCGTCATCGAATCTAATATTGAAAAAGGTATTTTAAGCGCGCTTGATCGCTCAACCGCGATCATTTCTTTTGAGCTAGATGGCACAATAATTGAGGCAAACGAAAACTTTTTAGCAGCGACTGGCTATAGCCTTTCGGATATTGCAGGTAATCATCACAAAATGTTTTGCCCTAGTGAACTTGTAGCGAGTAGAGAGTATTCAACGTTTTGGACCCAGTTAAATCATGGCGAATTTGTGCAAGGTTTGTTTGAGCGTAAAGATAACCAGATAACATATTATGGCTAGAAGCAAGCTATAACCCGATCAGAGATGAAGCAGGAAAACTGATCAGAATTGTCAAATTTGCTACCGATGTAACTCAAAGGGTCAATGATATCAAAACGGCATCCGTTGCCGTGCACACGACGGTTGAAGCCACTGAGGAGGTATCAAAAGAAGGCAAAGAAGTATTAGTAAAGAGTGTTTCAATTATGGATGAAATCACGAAAAATGTCGAAGTCGTTGCAAGAGATATTTCCGCTATTCGTGAGCAATCAGATAAAATAAGTAATATTGTCAGCACAATATCATCCATCGCAGACCAAACCAATTTACTGGCTCTGAATGCCGCAATAGAAGCAGCAAGAGCGGGAGAGCAAGGGCGAGGCTTTGCTGTTGTCGCAGATGAGGTAAGACAATTAGCCGCTCGAACTACCAGTTCAACCACTGAAATAGCCGATGTCGTTAAAAATAATGCCGAGTTATCATCAGCCCTGTCTAAAAATATTCTCGAAACGCAAGAGAAAGCTGAGTTGGGTAAGGAGCTTGTCTCTCAAGTAGATGGAATTTTTGTCAAGATTAACCAAGGGATGTCGGGAGTAACTGCCTCGCTTGATAGATTACAGTAGCCCGCTAACGAGTCGACGCCGGTTTCACAAATTTTACGTACTGGCATTGATTCAATAAATTATCGGCTTGAGCGCAGTAAGTATTTTTGTCAAAAGTAAATCACTACAATAATTAGTATAAAAAAGGCCTGCAACAATATTGTTGCAGGCCTTTAATTAATGGCTAGCAAAAATTAAAATGTAGCGATTACTTTCACAGAGTCAGTCACTTGTGCAGCATCAACATAACCAATTGCATTGGCATTATTGGCGACAAAGTTAATAACGTCAGTGTCTGAACCTAAATCTTTTGGCGGCTTACCTTTGCCAGTAAAGATTTGTTTAGACCAAAAAGCCTTAAGTTGGCTAGCGCTCTTTTTAAGGGCTTTTTGCTCAAATTCACCACGAGCAGTGCTCGCTGCGGGTAAATTGACTGGTACAATTTTGTTGCCGTTGGCGAAACTTTTAATTTTACCTAAAAATATTCTTGAAGCATCACTTGTCGTAATGGCACTAGCGTTGGCGTTATTGATGATTACAGCCACTTCAGCCTGCGCAACACTGCTATTGAATAATGCAGTAGTTGCAACAATTAATAATATACGTTTCATTGTCTACTCCTAAAAAACAGTGACGAAAGCCATGCGAAATAAATTCGCATCACTGGCAGCATTGATATTGTTTGAATAATCTGTGTATTCAAATTTAAGCGCTGCCGAGCTGTGGAAATCCCAACGAAGACCTAAAGTAACGTAGCTACTGTCATCTTCCTGAGTACGCATAAAGGCATCTGTTCCAGCTTTTAATGCATCGATTTGAACATTACCGCTAGCTACGTCATTGGTTATTACGCGACTTTCATCGTCGTCTTTACCATAGGTAACATGCACTAAAACATCATCGAACCGCTTACCTAGCGTCACGTAATATGAAGCTTCTTTGGCGCGATAGCTGTTTTTAATTTCTAAGCTGGCATATTCGGCGATAACGATATAATCGTTATAGTCAATTTGTAAACCAAGCTCAGCGAAAACTGCTTCGTCTTCAGCGACAAGCAATTGACTAGCAACATCGTTGTAACCAGCGCCGCTCCATGAATCAGCGGTTTCAGCAAGTACAGGGTGCATTACGTTGGTATCGCTCGCCACAAAATATGCACCGCGCAACGTTAACCAATCTCGGGTTACGGTCACTGAAAATCCGCCAAGATTATTGGTTTCTACGTTGAAAGTGCCGTCGTCTGTTGTTACATCGCCGTCGTAGTTACCGTAAATTAGCTGAGTTGATACATCAAACTCACCCAAGGTAGAAGTATAGGTAGCAGATATTGCATCTAACTTTGAAAAAGGCACATTGTAAACACCTTTTGGCGGGCTGATCCATGGGTAAGCATATGATACATCGAGATAATCTGAGAACATGTAAAACGGTGCACGCTGACGACCTACTTTAATGTTTAACTGATCGTTTATAGCATAGCTCAGGTAAGCCCATTCAAATTCAGGATCCCAATCGTTCTCTCCGCGGGCCAAAATTTGTGCGGTAACACTTAGGCCGTCACCCAGATCATTACTCGCTTGCAGCGCAAAGAAAGAACCTTGCTCTAGGCTAATTGAGTCGTCGTAACCATTTAAAGTGTCACCACTTGAGGTTGTTTGTCCGGCAACAATTGATGCAAAACCGTTCCACTGGATCTCTGCATGAGCAGTAGTGCTAAGACAAGTAGCAACCGATAAAGCTGCTAGCTTTTTGAATGTTATTTTCATGTATGTTTTCCGTTGTAAAAAATTTAAAAATTGAAATTAAAACTTAGATCTTCCATGAAAGGTCGTGCTCATAAACGCTGAGCTGCATCAATATCCGTGTATATTGAGATGCAATATCGAGTAAAACAAATAATTATCACGCCGTTAAAAAGGATGAACGGACAAAGTTAATGGGGATTTACTTTAATAATTACAGTAACTTACTGTTAACAGTATAGCTTTTTACAATTAATAAACAAAGCGAATAATGACGTTTTAAACATAAATATTAAACATTCATTTGAATTAATAATATATTGAGTACGCAAAATATAAAATTTAAAATAACAGCACCGAAGGCAGTCAATTTTAACCGTCGTTTGATCGATTAATTACAAACATTAACTGAGCTTGGCTGCTCTCATCTTGTGAATTCTGATCTGAAGAGTTTTCAGCTGGATGGCTTTGATCGGACAGTTATGATTTAGCGAGTTCTAAGTAGGAAAGTATTTGAACAAGTATAGTGAGCTGTTATATCAGCTCACTATATGATGCCAGAAAAGTATAATTGCTAGCTGTTTATACTTTAAATTGGCCTGTAATTTTCGCAAGTTCTGACGCTAACATATTTAAATCCTTTGTTACGTTAGCTATTTCGTTAGAGGCCGTTGAAGCGTCTTGCGCGCATAATTGGATATCTTCAACTTGCCCGACCATGATGATTGCTACCTGACTTTGCTCTTCTGTGGCAACCGCAATAGCACCATTCATATCTGAAATCGTATTAACGGTTTCAGTAATCAGCATTAAACGTTCGCCCGCTTGATTGGCGCTATTAACACTGGCTTCAACACTTTGACGTGAATTGTCCATCATGCTTACTGCTTTGCTGGCAGCCGTTTGTAATTGGATCAACATAAGATTAATTTCTTCTGTTGACTCTTGGGTTCTTGACGCTAAATTTCTTACTTCATCAGCAACAACCGCGAATCCTCGGCCTTGTTCACCGGCACGCGCGGCTTCGATTGCAGCATTTAAAGCGAGCAAGTTTGTTTGTTCAGCAATACCTTTAATAACGTCTAACACCACGTTGACACGATTGCTATCTTGTTGCAGTTGATTAATGGTGTCTGAGGTATCAGCAACTATTTGAGCCAGTTCTTCGATGCCGGCAACGGTTTTCAACACAACTTCCCTACCGAGATCGGCTTCTTCATTAGCATTTTGCGCTGCTGTCGCAGCATCTGCTGCATTGCGTGTTATTTCGCCAACACTCTGACTCATCTCATCGACTGATTGGCGCGATTGAATCACACTTTCGCTTTGCTTGGTAAAAGAGATAATAGTGTCGTTTGATAAACGTTGAATATTCTCAGCGGTATAAGCAATGGGCAGAGAAGTATCCACCACCCGTTTAATAACACCTTGGAGTTTTTCAATAAAGCTATTAAACCAGAAGACTAATTCGCCTATTTCGTCTTTACTGTTGGTCTTTAGGCGAACGGTTAAATCGGCGTCGTCTTGCGCGATGTTTCGCATTGATTCAATGATTTCAGCTAAGCTACGCTTGGTAGTTCGTGCAATTGGCACTGCGACAATGAACAAAAGACCAATGGTCGCGATACCGATAATTAAACCTGTTTGCGAGGTCGATTCAACATTAGTATTTACTTCCTCAAAAGCAAAGACAAAAGCCTCATAACGCTGATGTTTGAACGTTGCTAAATTACGCTCAACTTTTATTAACTGCTCGCTAATTCTCTGCGCCTGCGAAGCTAAAGTATCAAAATTTATCGTGCCATCGACCATTTGAGCTGACAAGGTGCTTGACGCAACATAATACTGCTTAAAGTCTCGTAACCAGGCGTTCAAAAATATTGCATTTTCTTTATCTGCTAATGCTGTTGTTGTAAAGGCGTGTTCAATTTCTTGGCTGTATACTTTTGCATTGTCAATAAGTTCACCCTCACCCATTGTTGCTGCGTTGGCCAATGTTTCTTTGATTTTATCGAGTTTAACCAAACCTAACTCAGCGGTCTGCAATAGACGATAATCAACTTGATATGCCTGTTTAAGCAAGTCAACCGTATTTGACATCGACAGTATGCTAATCATTAGATAGACACTAAAACCAAGCGCACCAACAACGGGAATAGTAAGTATTTTTACTTGAACAGAAAGCGAGTTAAACCAATTCATTACGAAACCTCAATGACCAACATTAGCTAATTTACTAGCGCTCGGAGTCTATAGATATAAGCTATTGAATACAAGAAAGATATACTGAACAGGCTGAATAGTGCGTATAAAGTCGCCGAATGTGCGCTTAAATATCCACAAGTCACAAGTAAGTAAAATGGGCTTACAACTGTAATTATTTTTGTGATAAAAATAGATAATTGATAGCATCGGTGAACATTAAAAAGCCCAGCAAAGCTATGCTCATCACCGAATCTGGTTAATTGCTCTGTGCCAACAGATTAAAACATACGTTTTATATTTTTTAAGGAAAACCGTAATATCTGTTAGGTCTATTGAACTTAAAGACAAAAAAAAACTTGAATATCCACACTTCTGTTTGATGCTTTTTTGTTCACCAATAATTACTTGCGACTTTTAAATAGTATGCTGTACTACAAATTGATTTAGGCGTCTCAAATGTTAGGCACAACTTTCGCGCACAAACTTAACCTTGTTTTGACTTAGCTAGTTTGCCAGACTTAAGCAATACCTGTAACTGGATCCATTTCAGGTCCAAATTACCGAGCGATTTACCATTATTCTCAACTCCATTATTGCCATATTAGAGTTCCCCAGCGAAGAGTTAACCTGCTCTATAGTAAAACGTTTCTTTGGCACGATTGGTTATTTAAGGTGCTACTACCGAATCGCGTAGATAGGTAGGAATATGTCACCAAATATTTGCAGTATTACAATGTTGCACTGCTATAGTGAGCTAATGATGACCCGTCGGCAATTAAATTTCACAAACCTTTAGCTAACTGTCCGGTTGGACTTGACCAGAACATCGTAAGTTGATAATTAACCATTTCATCAGGCGCAATTTCTTGTTTAGCATCCCGAGGTCAAAAATCGTTCAGGTAACGAGATATACCCCAAGTAATCAATAAAACCAACAACACAACTTCAGATTAACCACTTGATGCTTATAATTATAGTCACGTAAAATCACAATTTTTGCAAACCAAACTGGTTTCAAATCATTGATAAATTATTAGCTCAATTAAACCTGTTTTGACCTTGCTCAGTCCCATGTCTGCTATACTAAAAAGACATAGATATGTTGATTCTACAGCCTCCAGTTTTTCAAAGGAATCAAGATGAACATCAACAAGACGGTGCTCGCCTATTTTTTTTTATGCTTTAATTCTTCCGCTGTCGCTGAGGGTTTAACTTTTGGTTTAGTTGCCAAAAGTATTAATGATGTTAATTTTATTGATGTTTGGCAAGGATGCCATAAAGCCGCTAAAAGCTTTGGTGACAGATGTTTACTTTTAGGAGGTAAGGGAAATGCCCAAATACGACATCAACAAGAAGCAATTCAATCTGCTGTAAAAAGCCAACAATATGATGCACTTGCCATCTCAGTGATGAACTCTGAATTTGCTGCAAGAGCCCTACAAAACATTAATATTCCTGTGATTACTTTTGATTCTCCCTTTAATGAAAAATACCAGTTCCTCAGCCACGCTTACGTGGGTATAGATAATATTGAATTCGGCAAAGATTTAGCCAAAATAGCAAAAACATTATTACCAAAAGGCGGAACGATTTGTTTTATGACAGTAATGCATGACCGAAATCTAGCGTTGCGGATACAAGGTGCTCGCGCAGAATTTAGTGACAATAACAAATTCACCGAGTCACAAAGGTTAGGTAAAAAAGGTAAATGGACCGAACTGAACCGATGTCCATGGTATACGTCAGATAATATAGAAAGGTCACATGATCAACTCGAATATACAATAAGAGTATTGAAGCCGGATGTTTTTATTGCAGTGGGTCATTGGCCGGTGTCTGACATAACGGCTTACAAAAAATTAATGGAGCCTTTTCGCCAACAGATAAGTCATAACAAACCATTACTGATCTTTGGTATAGGCTCTTGCCGTAAAAATCAACTAAGTAAACTCATCAATGCTGGACTAGTCCATGGTTTTGCCAGCATTAACTTCCCTCAATTAGGGAAAAATAGTTATGAAATCATGAAAAAATTAGTCCAAGATAAAACAAATAAAAACATCAGCCGAAAAAATTATATACCCAGTATTATTGAAATGAAGAAATAATACCAATAGCGTCGTGTCATCAAATACATTAATAGCGCTGTGTTAAGGCACAATAGCTGTACTGATAATATTTTACTCAATTAAAGATTACAAGCAGTTACACATACCCTTGGTTACTCTAGAGTTCACATAACAGCTTATCCCACTTGATTAGCGCTGCGGTACTAAATTGCTATTAGCCCACCAACTCGCCGTAAACTCATCGCTGTTTCGGCGAACTTTCATTAGTAATCCCCTGCTTGCCTTAAAGCTGGCTAATCAACTTACGCAACCAACGATGACTCGCTTTGCTGGAGTTTAGTTTGTGCCAGTAAATATTTAATTGATAATCAGGGATCGCTAATGGTGGCTCAAAAATGTCAATATCGAGCATGTTACTGACGTGCGATACAAAAAGTCGGGGTAAAGTAAGAATTAAGTCTGAGTTTAATACCGTATAAGGCGCGGCCATCACGCTAGGTAATTGTAACGCCACGTCTCGTTTAAGGCCGAGTGCGGCCAGTTGTCGATCAACAATTCCTGCTTTTTCACCCCAGGGTGAAATTCTGACATGCGCTAACTGCAAGAAAGTATCAAGTGATAAGCCATTAAGTAGTTGAGCATGATTTTTTCGCGCGATTGTACAGTATCGGTCGGTTAACCAGGTTAAATACTCGATGTTCGCCGACTTTTCAATTTCATGGCTAAAGCCCAACACAAAATCCAACTCACCATTAATCAGTTTCTCAGTGGGTATTTTATCTTCAGATGGCACAACAGTAATGCGAATGTTCGGTGCCAACTTTGTTAGCTGACCAATAAGCTTTGGCAATAAACTAAATTGAGTGTAGTCAGTGGCAGCAAACGTAAATTCAATATCGCTGGTTGCAGGGTTAAACTCCAGCGTGTTATTTAAACCATTATTGATCTGGCCAAGTGCAGGCGCAATCGCTGTCGCTAGCTGATGCGCTAACGGCGTCGGCTCCATCACATTATTAATCCGCACAAATAATTCATCGTTTAAACGTTTTCTTAATCGTGATAAGCCATGACTAAAGGCTGACTGGCTGATACAAATATCATCTGCTGCCAGCGACACAGATCTATTTCGGTACAAAGCGTCAAACAAAATTAATAGGTTTAGGTCAAATTGATGTAAGTTCACATGAATCCTTTTCATTTTAATATGAATATAATGCACTGTTATCATAGAAATTCAAAGGTTATGATAACGTCAATAAACAAAACTGGAGCAAAAAGTGAATCAACTTTCAATTCGTCAAGCCGTTGCCAAAGATGCAGCTATTATTTTAAATTTTATTCGTGAGCTGGCAATTTATGAAAAAGCCGAACATGAAGTACTGGCAACCGAAGAAACAATTACTGCGACAATTTTTGCCCACGACAACCATATTAATGCCTTAATTTGTGAGCAAGACGACCAGCCAATAGGCATCGCAATTTACTTTTTCAACTACTCAACTTGGCTTGCCAAGTCTGGCCTTTATCTTGAAGATCTATATATTTCTCAAGAACATCGTGGCAAAGGGGCAGGTAAATTACTGCTCAAGAAAATGGCGCAAATTGCGCTAGAAAAAGACTGTGGTCGATTCGAGTGGAGTTGTCTTGATTGGAACAAGCCGTCACGTGATTTTTATGAATCAATAGGTGCTAAATCACAAGATGAATGGGTTGGTTACCGGATGTCGGGCCAAACGCTAATTGATTTTGCCGAGCAGCCGTAAGGGCATAAGTTTTCCTGTTCAGGAAATGAAGCATTAGCATGATTTCAACGCTAACATAAAGGCGCTTTGCTACCAAAGCGCCTTGATAGATTACAAATTAAAGACCAATAAACTCAAGGTATTGTGATTCGCTAAGCACTTCAACGCCCTTGTCTTTGGCGGCGTTAATTTTACTTTCGCCAACTTTTTCACCGGTTACTAAAAATGAGGTTTTACCTGTCACTGATTTTGCCACTTTAGCACCAAGCGCTTTGGCTTGTTTTTCCATATCGCCTCTTGATCCTTGCGTCATGGTGCCAGTAAAGACCACGATTTTACCGGCTATCGGTGAGTCATCGTTGGTTTGATCAGACTGTTTTGGGGTAACAGCTAATTTGAAACCTAACTCATAAACTTTGAAAAATTCGTCTCTGACGTTCGCTAACCCTTCAACAATCGCTTCGGCGCTCACTTGGGCAAAACCGTCAATAGTGACCATTTGTTCAACAGAAAGCTCAAACAGTTCGACAAGCGAGTGGTGTTGCAGCAACTTTTCACAATTTCCGCCAGCTAACCGACTGACGCCAAACGCCGCTAAAAAGCGCCAATCTTCTATTTCTATCTCGCGGCTAACGCGCAATTGTTCAACTAAGTTACGCGACGTTTTATCACCGAAGCCATAAGTAAGGTATTGATGCCGTTCTATTTCATAGATTTCATGAATTCGCTTAACCCCGAACTGGTGAAGTTTTTCAACCACTTTAGGACCAAAACCATCGTTATTACCTAGGCTTTTAAAGAAATGGACCAGAGTATTCTCTGTTTGCGCTGGGCAATCAGTTTTGTTTGGACACACTAAATGATCTGATTCCCAAATCAAGTGCGAACTACAGCTAGGACACTCGGTTGGTAGTTGTGGCTCAGCGCCCTCAATCACTTTTTCTATTTTAGGAATAACCAAGCCACTTCGAACCAATTGCACGATGGCACCTGGTCCTACCCTGTTGGTTTTGACCATGTTGTAATGATGAACGGTAACCCGGCTAATAGTCGCGCCACTTAGTTTGGTTGGTTCTAATTCGGCAACTGGCGATATTCTGCCAGTGCGCGATGTTTGTGGTACCACGTTTAACACTTTAACTTGGGCAGAGTCTTCGTTAACTTTAAACGCAATTTGCCAGCGGTGGTGATGCCTAGTGGCACCCATCTCTTGTTTTATCGCGTCATTGGTTACTTCAAGGATCACGCCATCGATATCGTAATCGACTGCATTCCAAATTTTCTCAACAATACTGTCAAAATCAGCCAGCACTTGTTCAAAATGCCCAGTCCAATTCTCAATTAACGAAAATGGGTAAAATACACAGGCGCCGTCATCAATCGCTTTTTGGACCGACTCATCGACTTTCTTCTCTGCGATAATCGCGGCTTGAATGTTTCTTGAATTTTCAAAGTTATCACTTAACACTGAATCAAAATAACTTTTCTTGATTACAATTTCACCAGGCCCTAAACCTCGGGCGCCATTTTCGGCAACTTGCAGCCCTTTACGAAAAGCGCGAGTAATATCTTGACCGCGAATACCATCACCGCGGGTATAAAGCGTGGTGCCATCATCAAATGCCGCATAACCATCTAACTTAGGTGTTACCCTAATTTCTACCTCACTGTCACTAACACCAACAACTTGAGCTACTTTTAGCAGTCGACCGGTCCATTTTTTAATTTCTTCAAATGAGTATGCTTTGTCCGTCGAAAGCATTTTTTTAGGCAAAGCAACAGTTTTACTGTCGGCTACGGCTTCAGGTTCGACCGTTGAAAGGTATGGATGATTTGGCTCGCGAGATTGAAGCTCAGCTATTGAGCTGTCATATGTTTCGTCGTTATACACTGGGGTGCCAGCACGGTACAGCGCGTTCGCTACTTTTAAACTAATAAGTAAGTCTTCAAGCGACAGTTCGTTGATAGCCTTAGCAAATAACGCTTCAAGCGCGCTTACTTCGATGGTGATATCTAGTGGCTCAATAATTGATAATTGTGCTGGATTAAATTTTACGATGGACATGAACGGCACCTATTAAGCGGCTAAGAAATTTATGTTAAATTTGGATAATAATGGATAAATGAGCAGAGCTAATATCATCAATAATATAAGAACAACCAATGTTAATAACAGCACTGGTTTTAGCTCATTTTACGCTCATAACAACTTACACTCATAACAACAAAGCGCAGTAAATATACTGCGCTTTGTTAATGTTACAATGCTAATAATGTTATTTGCTGGCGGCTACCCGTTGCTCTACTGAGCGGATCCGCTCAACGTATTGATGGGTTAATTGGTTGGTTAAAATATTACGTTTACCATCTAGCACTTGGCCGTCAAACTCTTCGGCAATTTTAGCGGCCGCATTAAGCATAATATTAAATGTTTCTAAATTACCCTGGGTATGAGGTAACTGCATAAACAACGAAACACCCGTGGTACTAAATTGTTCCATATTGTCGATATCGAAAATACCCGGCTGCACCATGTTGGCCAAAGAGAATAAAACGTCACCGTGGCCGGCACTGCTGGCATGACGGTGGAAAATATCCATCTCGCCAAACTTAAACCCTAAGGTCAGTAACAGCGGTAACAATTGTGCGCCTTCTAACTCGCTAGCATCACGACCAACGACATTAAGCACTAGCACATCCATAGGATCCACAGGCTCGACGGTGGTTGGCTTTATTATTGTTGGTTTAACCGTTGATTTTGCTGTTTCTTTTACAGTTTCTTTTACAACTGGCTCGACTATGACGGGATCAACGATTTCAGGTTCGGTTAACGCAGATTCGCCCTTGTCCGATTCAATAATTGTTGCTTGAGCTGATTTAGTTTCTGGCTCGGACTGTTTAGGTCTCATAAAATCGAATTTACTGATTGGCTTTTCTCGCTGAATTGGCGAGTCGAATACCGGAGAAATTGGCTCTTCGATAATCAATTGCGACCCACCATTATTTTGCTCAGCGCCATCAAGTGCCACGTCAAAATTAATCGTTGTATCGCTGCTGTCAAGCGCCGATCCTTGTGGTACCGCATTAGTGTCGATTTTAGTTGGATCAGTTTCACCTTGTGAGTCATCAACACTTGAGTCCACTGGTATTTCTTCGCCATTGTCATCGATAATGCGGGCAACCCCAACACCGTGACGATCAAAGCCAGAGCCATCACGAATAATATTGCCTTCGGCGTCTTGCTCCCTAAGATCGATCCCAGTTAGGTCAACGGGCTTATTTGATTGGCGAATGCTAATCAAGCCATGAATTAAAATAGCGGCAATAACCACTAAACCAATAATCAATAAAACTGTACGTAATTCTAATTCCATTAATACTACCAATTTTGTTATTCTTGAACTAAAGAAACAGCTTGTGCTACATCCACTGCAACGACACGCGAAACACCCGCTTCCATCATGGTAATACCGGTCAAATGATCGGCCATTTCCATGCTAACCTTATTATGCGTGATAAAAATAAATTGTACCTTTTCAGACATTTCTTTAACCAAATTACAATATCTTTCGACATTGGCATCATCAAGAGGTGCATCTACTTCATCGAGCATGCAAAAAGGCGCAGGATTCAATTGAAATATCGCAAACACTAATGATAATGCGGTTAATGCTTTTTCGCCACCACTTAAGAGATGAATTGTACTATTTTTCTTGCCTGGGGGTTGCGCCATGATGCTAACACCTGAAGATAACAGGTCACTATCGGTTAATGTTAGCTGAGCACTGCCGCCGCCAAAGACTTTCGGGAACAAAATTTTAAAATCGCGGTTAACCGCATCAAAAGTTTGTTTAAACATCTCTTTGCTTTGCTTATCAATTTTTTTGATTGCGCTGGCCAAAGTTTCTAACGCCGACTCTAAATCGTCAATTTGTTGCTGCAATATATCAGAGCGCTGTTTCTGCTCATTATATTGCTCAATCGCTGTTAAGTTGATTGGCCCAATATTCGCTAATTGTTCTTTAACATTGACTAAGCGCTGCGGCCATAATGTCGGATCTGTTTCAACCACTAAAGCTGCTGCTAACGAAGTAAGCGCCGTTGCTGACAGCTCTAGCGCTTGTTCTTGCGCCGTTAGTTTTACTTTAAGCGTTTCACTGGTTAAATTGGCGCGTTGAATAAGTGCCTGCCCTTTCGTTAGCTTAACCTGTTGTTCTTTTTTACTTTGGGTAAGCCGTTCTTGGCTAGTTTGCTGCTGTTTAAGCTGCTGACTCTGTTGCTGATGTTCGTGGCGTAATAAGGCCAGTTGCTCACCACCCACCTGACCGGCTTGACGCTGCTCGGCTAAAGGTGCTGCACTGGCATCTAGCTGCTCAATCACCTGATTTAATGCTAATTGGGTGTCTTGACCGGCATCATTAATTTGGCTTAGCAATAACTGCGTGGCACTCAGTTGCATTTGCTGTTTTTGATCGGCCAATTCAGCATCGTGTTTTTGACGCTGAAGCTGCACTAGGTCGCGTTGCTGGCCATGGCGTAATTGTTTTAAGACCGACAATCTGCTTTGTGCTGTTTTTAGGTCATCAATTAATTGATTAATTTGTCGATTAAGCGCTATTTGTTGCTGGCTCAGTTGCGCCAACTGCTGCTGCTCTAACGCTTCAACCTGTTCTAAATCGACAATTTGACGCCGAATGTCATCATGTTGATCGCATACATATTGCCATTTTTGCTGTTCAAGCAACCAATGTTGTTTCGCTTCAATCATTTGTTGCTGACAACTGATGCTTTGTTGCTCACATAGCTCGCTGGCTTCAAGGTGCTCAGTAAGCGTTTGTTCAAGCACATTACCTTGCTGCGCTAATTGCTGAGCTTGGTCCTGCAATGTCGCCATTTTGGTTTGCTGTTGTTGCAGCTGTTGCTCAAGTTCAAGCAGACCAAGCCCGGTTGCGTCATCGTTGGCAGGCGCACTAATCACGCTGAAACCTTGACCATACCACTGACCACAGGGCGTAATCACCGACTGGCCAGCGCGTAAACTTGCAGCTATCGTTTTCGCTTGCTGCAAATCTTCGGCGCAAAAGACCCCCGAGATCAGATCGCTTAGCACATAATCGCACTCTATCAGCGCTTGCAAACTTTGAGACAATTGCGGCGTTGTAACTTGGCTTGGCGATGCCGCTAACGTTGCCGACTCAATTTTATAAACTAACCGATGTCCAGTATCAGCCAAGGTTGGCGTGTCGCTCTCAACACAATAAGCCTGTAAAAAATCGCCTAATACCACCTGCAATGCGCGTTGCCAGCGCGGTGCTATGGTTATTTTTTGCCATAACTGTTGAAAGCCTTGATAATGATTGGCTAACATTTGATCATCATTGATAAGTTTTGCGCTAATTAACAACTGATTAGTTGCCATTTCATTGGCTAATTTTTGCTGTTGTTGTTCAAGCGCGAGCACTTGCTGCTGCATTGCAGTGACCACGGAATTGCTTTGCTGCAACTGCGCTTTTGCCGCTGTTTGGTGTGAAATAGCCTCGACATGCTGCTGCCTTAAACCCTGATAGTGTTGCATTTTTTCTTGTGGCGCTAAGATAGCCCGTTCCACGGCGCAACTACTCAGTTTATCGGTCATTAACTCGCGTTGGCTGGCTAATTTGAGTTTGTCTTGGCCAATTTTAGCACTGGAATGCTGACTCAGTTCAAGCTGTTGCCCTAAAGAGGTCTGCTGTTTTAGCAAATCACTTAATTGCTGTTGGCTCAGCTCAAGTTGCTGCTGGGTATCGACACTGTTGCTATTTAATACCGCCAACTGCTCTGTCAATTGAACTAATTGTGGCGCTAATTGAGCTGCGGCCTCGGTGGCAACCGCCACTTTATGAATTTGTTGCTGCTGGCGATCGGTATTAGCATTAAGGGTTAGTTGAAGCTTGTCTTGGTTCTCAAGTAAGTCCTGATGTTTGGTGGCCAACAGTTTAACTTGAGCTGTTGCTTTGGCGACCTCGGTTTCTTGCTGGTAACATTGCTGCAATAAAGCGTTTGAGTGTTCGCTTAAGCGGATGATTTCACTGGCCACTTGTTCGTTTTGTTGCTCAGCTAATGCCTGTTTGTGTTCAAGCTCGCTTAAAAGCTGTAACTGCTGTTGTTTTTGCTGTTGTGCTAGCGTTAATTCTTGCTCAAATTTGGACCAACGCAACACGATAATATCTTGATTTAAACTGCGCTCTTGAGTTTTTAATTGACCGTATTGCTCGGCTTGTTGCGCTTGAGATTCCAGTGCCGCAACCTGAGTGTCTAATTCATGTTTAATATCGGCTAAACGGCTGAGGTTTTCTCGGCTGTGTTTAATCCGTGTTTCGGTTTCACGGCGGCGCTCTTTATATTTGGTGATGCCCGCAGCTTCTTCTAAAAAGACCCGCAATTCCTGCGGTTTCGACTCAACCAAGCGCGAAATAGTACCCTGCTCAATAATCGCGTAACTGCGCGGCCCCAGCCCGGTACCCGATAATAAATCGGTAATGTCGCGCCGACGACATTTTTGACCATTAACAAAATAATCGGCCTGTCCATCGCGGTTTATTTGGCGCTTAATCGCAATTTCGCTGTAACTTTGCCACGGCCCTGAAATTTTGTTGTCGCTATTGTCAAATATTAGCTCAACACTGGCTTGTGAAATCGGTTTGCGCGCGGTAGAGCCATTAAAAATGACATCGGTCATGCCCTCACCACGCAGATTTTTGGCGCTGCTCTCACCTAAAACCCAACGAACCGCATCGATAATATTTGATTTTCCACAGCCATTAGGCCCAACAATTGCGCTTAAATCACTAGGCAGACTTATTTTGGTGGGATCGACAAAGGATTTAAATCCTGCGAGCTTGAGTTGTTTTAAGCGCATGGCTCTCTTTGAGGTATAAAATATGGCAATAACCCGGCATTATCGCATACTGCTTTATAGATTGGGTAAATTTGAACAAAAATGCGATTTAACCGCCTATTTTGTAACACCTTAACACTTCTTTTTTGTTATATTGGCGCTATTAACGCATTTGATACAGGATCTATACCTTGCTTAAACAATCGCACAGTGGCGCCAGCTACTTTTTAAAAGGTTTCGAAATAATTCAGGTTAAAGGCCTGCGAAGTTTTGTTTTACTACCCCTTACTATTAATTTAATTTTATTTAGCGCCGCTTTCTATTTTCTATACCTGCAATTGGAGCAAGTTTTTGATTACATCAATCTCTTTATTCCTGATTTTTTGTCTTGGTTAAATTTCATTTTGTGGCCACTGGCGGTGATAATAGTCTTGGTGGTGTTCTCCTTTATTTTCAGCTCGGTCGCCAACTGGATTGCCGCGCCGTTTAACGGCT